>Ga0163163_10003394_pt1 | contig 13525 bp, 10 predicted proteins | sample S65metaG_FD_119766 | JGI IMG/M metagenome (GOLD analysis project Ga0163163, IMG submission 119766) | Switchgrass rhizosphere microbial communities from Kellogg Biological Station, Michigan, USA - S6-5 metaG | ecosystem: Host-associated > Plants > Roots > Rhizosphere > Soil | place: USA... | reverse complement strand
GACGCGAAACCGGATCTTTCCGGCATCTGGGAAATGAAGAAAGATCGGCCATGCCCACCGGGTGGCTGCACGGATAATCAGATCGTGAACCAGTTCCTCGACATTGGTGCGGGCCTCCCGGGCGGGTTACCGTATCAACCCTGGGCAAAGGAACTGGTCAAACAGCGTATGGCGCAGAATGGAAAGGATGATCCGTCATCGCGCTGTATTCCGGGAGGCCTCGTGAAGCTTCACACCAACCCATTTCGAAGAAAGTTCATCCAGACACCCGGCCTTCTCGTCATTTTGTTCGAACGGGATGCCACGTACCGTCAGATCTACACCGATGGCCGTCCATTGCCTGCCGAAGTGGATCTGCCCTCGTTCAACGGTTATTCGTCCGGTGCCTGGGACGGCGATACACTGGTCGTCCATTCCATCGGTTTCAAGCAGGGCGATTCGGAAAAGGACGGAGCCTGGCTCGATCGGAACGGCAGTCCGTTGACTGGCGCCGCAAAGATAACGGAGCGATTCCACCGCGTGGATCATGGAAACCTGGAAGTGATGCTCACCGTCGAAGATCCCAAGGCCTATACGGCGCCCTGGACAATCAAGCTGAATCAGGTACTGGTGACCGATAGCCCCGACTTGCTGGACTACAACTGCACCGAGAACGAGCAGGACGCGGTCCATCTCGCCGGTAAGTAATGGTTGGGTCGCGTATCCGCCGCTTGCTTCGTTGAAGCGGGGAATTGTGAAATTTCGAAAGTGCACGATTCCTTCAACTTAAATCCCGAAATCGAGAAATCTCAAATCCGATGGGAGTTCGCTCCGGCCAATTTGAATTTTCGGATTTCGGGATTTAAATTGAAGGAATCGTGCACTTTCGAAATTTCACAATTCCCCTCCGGTGAGAACAAATCGCACACCGTAACTCGAATGTTTGATTAAATGGATGGCCCAGAAGGCTCTGGACAATGAAAGCCATAAAGTTCGTCTTACTCGTTTTCCTTGGATCGATCGTTCTCACGGGGTGTGGAACTTCTTCCGGCACAGCCGCGACATCGGATTCCTCCGGCCGCGCGAAGGCTGCGGATTCGCTGCGAAAAGTCACCACCGTCACCGCTGCGGAAATGCCGCTGGAGCAGTTGATCGTGGTCACGGGTACTCTCGCGGCGGAGCAGGAAATCGTTCTTGGAATGAAAGTGGCGGGACGCATATCCGAGTTGCCGGTTGATCTGGGAAGCATCGTTCAAAAAGGCGACGTCATCGCGCGGCTCGACACGACGGACTTCGACCTACGACTGCGACAAAGCGCGGCGGCTCTCGAGCAGGCCAGAGTGCGGCTCGGCCTGCCGCCCACAGGAACAAACGAAGACGTCGACCTTGAACGAACATCGCTGGTACGGGAAGCCCGCGCGACAATGGAAGGGACGAGATTCCGTCTGGATCGAGCCTCCCAGCTTTATGAAAAGGGCCTGATGGCCAAGTCGGACTTTGATGTCGCCAATTCCGCCTACAAAGTCGCCGAGGCTCAATACGCCGACGCGCTCGACGAAGCGAGAAACCGTCAGGGTGTTCTATCCCAGAGAAAATCGGAACTGGAAATCGCCCGGCAGCAACTCGCCGATGCGGTTCTCTATGCGCCGATCGGAGGCTCCATCCGCCAGCGCAGCGCCAACGTCGGCCAGTACGTATCCGCGGGAACACCTATTGTCAATGTTGTACAGATGAACCCCGTGCGGCTGAGAACGGATGTGCCGGAACGCGAAGCATTGAACATTCGAACCGGCATGCTGGTGCGTGTAAATGTGGAAGGAACCTCAACAGTTCACGAAGGCCGGGTCGTTCGCCTCAGCCCTTCGGTGGACGAAGCGAATCGAACGCTGCTGGTCGAAACCGAAATTCCAAACGCCTCCAATGCCCTCCGGCCCGGCTCTTTCGCGCGTGCGGAAATTGTCGCTTCCTCCAGCCAGCGCGGAATTGTCGTCCCGGCAGCGGCCGTCGTCTCATTCGCCGGTATTGACCGCGTGTTCACGGTGCGGGATGGAAAAGCCTCCGAAGTTCGAATCAAAACCGGACGGCGAACGGATGCCGGAATCGAGATTCTCGAAGGAGTCGCCTCAGGAGATCAGGTGGTTATCAACCCTGGAAACATGACCGACGGCGAGAGTGTCGCGGTGACAGGCAAATAGATCATGCAAAGACTGGCTGAACTCTGCATCCGCCGACCCGTTTTCGCATCGATGATCGTGTTGTCGATCGTCGTCATCGGCGCTGCAAGCTATTTTCAGCTTGCCCTCGATAAGCATCCTCAGGTGGAACTGCCCACAATTGCCGTGCGTACTCAGCTGCCAGGCGCCTCGCCGGAAGAAGTGGAGACATCGCTCGTACAACCCATCGAAGAGGCCGTCAATACGATAGAAGGAATCAGCGAACTGCGCTCGGGGTCGGGACAAGGCACATCCAACGTCATCATCACCTTTAACCTGAATCGTGACATCGAAGTCGCCGCGCAGGATGTGCGCGATCGCGTCGCCTCCGTGGTTCGAAATCTTCCGCAGGACGCTCTTCCTCCGGTCGTTTCCAAATTCGACAGCGATCAGTCTCCATCGATTTCGATTGCCCTCATCAGCAACCGTCCGATCCGCGAACTGACTGAAATCGCGGATAAGGTCATCAAGGAACAGGTGGAGCGCAGCCCCGGAGTCGGTGAAGTCCGAATCAATGGCGGGCTCGAACGGGCGGTCAATGTATGGATCGATCCGGACCGGCTTACCGCTTATCAGGTACCGATCACCGCCGTGCGCGACGCCATTGTGCGTCAGAACGCCGACGTTCCTGCAGGAAACGTCACTTCCGGCGGAAATGAACAAACCATGCGGACCATTGGCCGCATGGCTTCCGCTCGCGATTTCAATGACCTTGTTGTGACCACCATCAGGGGCGCGCCGATTCGAGTTCGCGACATCGGTTATGCGGAAGATGGAACCAAGGAAGCCCGCAGCACCTCCCGGCTGAACGGAAAACCGACGGTCACTCTGGAAATCCGCAGACAATCCGGCGCAAACACCATTGAAGTGATCGAAGGAGTTAAGTCGAGCCTCAAGAAAATCTCCGCACAGCTGCCACCCGATGTGAAGCTGCAGATGCTCGAGGATCAGTCGGGCTTTATCTATTCGGCCCTGCATGAAATCAACATCCACCTCATCGTTGGCAGCATCCTGGCCAGCCTGGTGGTGTTCGCGTTTATGCGCAACTGGCGGGCGATGATCATCGCCGCCGTCGCCATTCCGTGTTCGTTGATTGCAGCCTTCGGCGTCATGTGGGCGCTTCACTTCACGCTCAACAGCGTCACAATGCTGTCTCTGGTATTGATGGTTGGCATCGTTATCGACGACGCTCTGGTGGTGCTCGAAAACACTTTCCGGTTCATGGAAGAAAAGAAGATGGGAGCGTTCGATGCCGCCCGCGCGGCGACTGCAGATATCGGACACGCCGTTCTCGCCACGACACTGAGCCTGGTTGTCATTTTTGTTCCCGTATCTTTCATGTCGAGTATCGCCGGACGATTCCTCTACCAATTTGGCATCACGGCAGCGGCCGCGGTAATGGTGAGCATGCTGGTATCGTTCACGCTGACACCGATGATGTGCGCGCGAATGCTGCACGTCTCCGCGGATAATTCCGGCGGTCATGATGCCGCTCGATCCCGGCAGGGCTTTTATCGCTGGATCGATGCAGCGTACATGGCGAGTCTGAAGTTCTCCATGAAATATCGCGTCCTCGTGGCCGTGTTCGGCGTGGCGGTGATTTTATTTTCTGTTCCCATGTATCGGCTGGTGCGTCAGGACTATCTCCCCACCAACGTGGACGACGGGCAGTTTGAAGTGCGCGCTGTGGCGCCGGAAGGAATGAGTCTGGCCGCGATGGACGATCTTATGCAAACTGTCTCGCGCAAGGTGCAGGCGACGCCCGGAGTGACCACAGTGCTGACCACCACAGGCGGAGACTATAACGGTTCACTCAGCAGCGGGCGCATCTGGGTTCAGATGATCCCTCATGAACAGCGGGTTTTTTCCTGGGTTCGACTCGCGAGCGGCATCATTCATGCCGATCCCTTCGAAGCCTTCCGCGATAATTTCAGCCAGCGCGACGTCATGCAGAAGGTGCGAAGACAACTGGCTTCCTACAAGGATGTGAAATTCCAGATCAATAATATTCAGTCGATTAATCTAAGCGGCGCGGGGTCACGAACCGATATCGGCTTCGTGTTCCGCGGACCGGATATCGAAAAGCTCGTCGACTACTCGTCGGAGCTTGCAAAACGAGGGCCCGAGCTCGGCTTGCTTGATGCGCAGGTATCCGTGCAATTGAACCGTCCGGAATTGCGGCTTCAGGTCGATCGCCAGCGTGCCGCCGATCTCAACGCCGACGTGGCGAGTATCGCATCGGCAATGCGGCTGATGGTTGGAGGCGATGAGCGGGTTTCCCGATTCCACGATGCGGGAGTCAACGAAGACTATGACGTGGAGTTGCGGCTGGCGGAAGGTTCCCGCAATGATCCTTCGACGATATCGAGACTCTACGTTCCCACCAAAGACGGAAAGTTGGTGCGCCTCGACAGCGTTGTAAAACTCCAGCCGACACAAACCGTTTCACAGATCAATCGACTGGACCGGCAGCGCCAGGTGACGCTCCAGGCTTCCGTGGCTCCGGGCTACGGTCTGGCCGACCGAAATCTGGCACTAATTCAGGCCGCCCGCGACTTGAACATGCCTGCCGGCTACTCCACGCTTGTGACCGGCCGAGGACGTGAGCTGGAGAAGACGTTCACGGAATTTCTCATCGCGTTCGCGTTGTCGGTGGCGTTCATGTATATGATTCTGGCGTCTCTGTTTGAAAGCATCACGCACCCGTTCACCATCCTGCTCGCGCTGCCACTTGCGGTTCCCTTTGCGCTGTTTTCCTTGTGGGTCACCGGCCAGAGTCTGAATCTCTATTCGGCACTGGGCATGCTGGTTCTGTTTGGTGTCGTGAAAAAGAATGCCATTCTTCAGATTGATCACATGAACACGTTGCGGGATTCGGGTGTTCCGAAACTGCAGGCGATACTCGAAGGGAATCGGGATCGGCTCCGTCCGATTCTGATGACGACGCTCGCGCTTGTGGGCGGAATGCTTCCGCTCGCGCTTGGCACCGGACCTGGCGCGGAAGAGCGGCGCGCTGTGGCGGTCGCGGTTATCGGCGGACAGAGCCTGTCGCTGCTGCTGACATTGCTGATGTGTCCGGTCGCATACTCCCTCATCGACGACTGCGCGGCCGCGCTGCGCAGAAGGACTTCGGGATCACTGGCGCTGGCGAAGATGAAATCCGTGAAACACTGACCCCATGTTTCCCGCAAGATATCTATTCGGTGCCCTGTAGGCGCGGTCTATGACCCCGCACAATCCTTCGGTCGGGTTCGGTGTGGATGACAGAGCGTGCGCGGTCATAGACTGCGCCTACAGCTGGAATCCTCACTTATGGAAGTCGTGGTAGTCCGACCCGAGGCACAGATGCTGTCCGTAATCTGACCATTTTTGAATTTGTCCGCCGGGCATCACCAGTAGTTCAGCGTCCATTAACCGTACGGAAGCGTTCTTCGAATTCTCGGGTAACTTCGAGAGGGTTTGCTGAGGATCGACGCCCTCTTTTGTAACGTAACCGCAAGCCTCGATGTTGTCACCCACTTTGAGGGATTCCTTATTGAAACCGCTTCTCGAGAGTTGAACGACCCCGGGGCCTTCCACGGCCCAATGTTGAGTCTGTCCATCCGCACCTTTTTGATCCACAAAAACGATGCTGTGAGGATTGACCAGCTCCACCCGGCTGATTGTGCCCTTCACCCGAACGGCCGTCGTTGTATCGAACTGCGAGAGGGAATGATGCGCTGCCAGCGAACCCGCCGTCACAATCACCAACACCCCTGCCAACCATGCTGCTGTCGTCTTCTTCATAAGAGTCCTCCTTGAATCGGGGCAAATGATTGCGTCCATCGCCCGACTGTTGGCTTATCCTACGTGTCGTTGTCTGAAGTTCCAATGACCTAAAAGATACCTGTCTGGTGGAGCGCGATGTACTGGCGACCAATTTCTGAAGCCGATCTTTCCGAGTGTCTCGAAATCCAACCCGCATGCATGGGAGACCAGATTGTGGGTCGAGGCAGCGCGGTTCGTGTTTGGAAGAGCCTCCTGCAAGAACCGTCCTTTCTGGCAAACGTTATTGAATCCGAACGTCCGCTCGCGGGCCACAGGATCGTCGCCTGCGGCATGGGAGTGTTCGTCACAACGGCATTCGCGGACAGTGAAATCAAAAGCCCTCGGCCAGGACTCAATTCGCGAATCATCGCCGGGGTCGCGTCTGGAGATTCACCGTTGCTGAACCGAACCCAGATCGCAGCGGGAAATGCCGGCGAAGGCATCGACTTCGTGAACATGTACGGAACGTGGCGCGAAGGCATCATGAACACCGATCAGCTGTCCGAGGTCCATGCGCTGCTCGGCACAAGCTTCGTCGAACACTTTGCAGGTTATCGCTTCAACCGTGTATTGAAGGAAGCAGTGGGCGAGTCCAGTATTGCGCTGGCTCGCGCCACGGGAACGTATCGGATCGTCGCAGAATACAAAAACACCGAAAGCGCGCTGGTGGTTGCGACTCGCGAGAGCGTTCTCACCGCGCCGTACTCCGTCGCCGCAGCGCTGTATCGGTATCAGGCGCCGGAACTTCATTTACGTCCGGCCGAACAGAGCCTGCTTGCCGCGGCTCTCGCCGGGAAAACCGACGCGGAGCTCAGCGAGGAACTTGGATTAAGTATCGAAGCAATCAAAAAGCGATGGATGTCGATTTTCGACAGAATCGACGAATTCAAGCCCGAGATTTTAAGCCGGACGGGAGCAGACAGTGACGGACGCGGGCCGCAAAAGCGCCATCGCGTTGTCGCGTATATCCGAAGTCATCCCGAAGAATTGCGGCCGTTTTCCTGGGATAAACAGAGACGCTGAAACCAGCTGTAGTCGCGGTCTATGACCGCGCGCATTCGCTCAATTGGGGCTAGCGCGCGGTCATAGACTGCGACTACAAGGAAGAGCCAAGTCACGACTTCCCTTGAAGCTCCTTGATATCGTGCAGCAGCACAGTCTCATGTCCTTCGGGTTTTACGTTGGTGTAAACCTTCCGAACAATTCCGCCGGGGTCGATCACAAAGGACGTGCGGTTCCAGTACATCGTACCTTTGTATTCACTCTGCTCCACACCTGCGGCTTTCAACAGCTCGGCTTTCGTATCGGCCAGCAAATCGATGCTAAATGCGAATTTGTTGCAAAAATTCTTGTGCGAAGCGACATCGTCCTGGCTCACGCCAACGACTTCGATACCCGCGGCCTGAAAGTCTGATCGCGTCGCCGTGAAGGACTTTCCCTGAATGGTGCAGCCGGGCGTGTCGTCTTTCGGATACACGTACACGACCAGCCATTTACCGGTGAAACTCTTCAGTGTGACGATCTCACCATCCTGATTCTGCAATGTGAAGTTGGGAAAAGGCATTCCTGCGTCAACCATCGGATCCTCCTTCGTTCGTGTTCGGTCAATTAGGGTTTATGAAAATCGAGCAGCTCCACTTCGAAAGTCAGCGTCGCTCCCGGTGGTATTGTCGGCGGCTGGCCATGGTCGCCGTACGCGACATCCGACGGACATACGACCTGCGCCTTCCCGCCTTTCTTTAACGTCTGCAGCGCTTCCCTCCAGCATGGCACAACCTGGTTCAGCGGAAACTCTGCAGGCTCACCGCGTTGGATCGAACTATCGAAAACAGTTCCGTCGATCAGCTTGCCCTCGTAGTGAACCTTGACCACATCGTCGGGAGCAGGGTTTGGGCCGGAACCGGCAGTGATGGATCGAATCACAATGCCGGAGGGTGTCGTCGTCGCGTCCTTCTGCTTCGCAACGTTGTTCGCGAACTCCTGACCTTTCTTCTTCGTCTCATCAACTCCAACGGAAGAACGCCGGTCCGCCAGTTCGTTCACCTTCGGCCCATAGGTTTTGAGTTCGACCTGGGGCTTTGCGCCGTTCACCGAATCCGTGAGACCGGCCTTAACAATGGCCAGTTCTTCCGGCTTCAGCGCGAATGGCTTGACGTTCCCGCCGATCAGTAGACCAAGAGCGTACAGAGTCTTCTGGTCTTCTGTTTCAAGCTTTGCGGATTCACCGCCGGCGCCGGAGTTCTGTTTGCAAGCCACCATCGATCCCAGACATATCAGGACAAGTGCACATCGAAAAGCATGTTTAATCATAGAGAATCAGAATAGCTCGACTCGCATTGAATTCTGAATCCTGTAATGGACGAACTATTTGATGTCCCAAAAGGCGCGAAGAATAAGAGCGTGTGCGAAGCACATCCGAATGACTGCAGGCGCGGTCACAAACCACATCCGTCCAAATTAGTTTTCGATAGATCTTTGGAACCTGGGTGTGGCGCCCGTCTGGGGCATTGCGGACGCCGGGGGCGTCGAAATTAGCCGAACCGCCCTCCTGAGTCAGGAGGGCAGCACGATCGAGACAGCAGTCGAGATCGTGCGGGGGGTGGTTCCAGAGCCGCACTCTTTAAGGATGCATTCTGAGACATTTCGTTTGGGGAACCACCCCTCGCGTCATCGCAAAGAACGCGATGTCGCTGCCTTCCTGACTCAGGAGGGCAATTCGCCTGCGTTCACCGTCACCATAATCCTGCGCACGCAACTTGTCTTGGACCGCAGAGGTCACAGACCGCGCCTACAGCTGGCCACCACTTTACTTCGCTGCTGCGAGCGCTTTCTCCGAAGTGTGTGTGGAAGAAGGTACTCGAGACGCAACATAGGCCGCAATCGCGATGAGATCATCGGGAGTTAAATTGGCGACCGCCAGTTTCATCAGTTGAGCGGGCTCGCCGTTTCGTACTCCCTGCTGGATGTCCCAGATTTGCCGAACCATGTAACTGGGTGATCGGCCGGCAATTGGAGGGCTGTCTCCGGCGCCCATCAGATCTTCCCGATGACAGGTGATGCACGGAGTCGCTTTGCCGCGTATGAACTGGTTCCCGACAACCTTTGCGCCTCCCGTCAGGACGAGGTCTTTACCGCGAGCAACACTGCCGGGCGGGACATACGCCACAAATCCCACGCGGGGATTCCGCAAAGTCTCGGTTTGCTTCTCGTCCTCCGGAACTTCGATGATGCGCGATCCGATGGGTTCGGTCTTTGCCTGTTCAAGCGGAAGAAAAAGATTTCCAACGATGCGGGTCCTGGGCACGAGTTCGGTTTCCACTACGCGAATGCGCGACGTCCAGGGTAGAGATCCGAAATATTCCGCCGCAGCCTTCAGTTCGTCATCGTCGAGAGCTTTGGCCAGATCGATCATCGTATTCGTGTTCGGTTTTCGCGGATCGGCACTGTGGCGGCGGCCGCTGCGAAAATCCTGAAGCTGCCGCATGATGTAAGGCACGGGAAGTCCGGCGACTGCGGCATTTTCGGGACGACCTTTGCCATTGGGCAAATGACAGGATCCGCATCCGCGTTTCGCGTCGCCCAGCTTCGAGGGGCCATGCGCAACGACGTCGGGCATGGGCGCGTGATCTCCTGGAAACCAGTCGATCACGTTTTGACCATCGCGAATATCGACGAGAGAATAGGCCGCCTTGCTGCCTTCCAAATGCAGAAGTTTTGTCTGCTCGGCAGGATCCTGGTCCGTACGCAACTTGCGATTCGGCGCCGCCTGTGGCTGCGCTGCTTCCCCAGGGGCCGCAGGTTTATCGAAGCCATACGCCCACAGCGGCTCGTGCTCCAGGTCGACGTGGACGGGATTGGGAGTTGCAGGCACTTCAGCCCTGGTCTCGGGCTTCGCCGCAGGAATTCGATGAACATCGTAGTAACGGGTGATCGCTGCGCCTAAAACGAAGCATGCAATTCCCAGACCAGCGGCCTTCAGCAACCCATTCACAGGCGTGACTCCTTACATCGGCGGATTTCCGCCGCAGTATGTCAAAACTTGCCGCGGAATCACCATCGGTAAATTTGCAGTGAGAGGGCGGTTCTTAAAATCGAAACGCTTCGAATTCAAGAACCGCCCGCTGATGGACTGTCTGCTACTTCTTCTGGGCTTTCCCGCCGGTCGGGTTCCCTTCTTCCTGCGTGTAGTGGATGAGATCCTGTTCGCCTTCATGGCAGGCAAATTCCAGGATCTGATAGTTGGGCGTGTTGTTCTTTGTAATCCGCGCCGAAATGGTCCATGGCCGTGTATAGATGGCGGGGTCATCCATGGTGGCTTCCCAGTTCAGCGTGTTCGAATCGATCGGCGTAAACTTTTCGACAACGTGGAGCGTTGGCGTTGAGAAGTTTCCAGCCATGTCAAACCATTGCTTGCCGGTTTGATTCGTCGTATCGATGACGAGCGTGTCGCCGTCCCAGTGCGCGCGCCCATCGCCTTCCCAGAGCCTCACATTCGCTGGAAGATGCGGACGTCCGTCCAGAGGAAGAATGCGATACGCATGGAATGCCTCATAGATCATGACGATGTATCCGTCCGGCTGAAGTATCTGCCATCCGAACGGAGCATAAGTCTGCCGGGGAATTCCAGACGGAAGGCAGTGCGCTTCGGGATCGTCGTAGAGGTGGTGCGCGACAAGCTCCTCGCGCTTTGCCTTGGCCGCCGCGGTGTAAGGGATCAGCTTGTCGGGCGGATCGGTGATCGCGCCCTGCGTCGCGGGTTGTCCGACAGCCGCCGGACCCGGTTCAACGTTGAAGGCGGCGCCTCCGGCATTGGGCGAGTTGTAATATCCGCTGATGTCGGGCTTCCCGTCCGGCCGCCGCTTCACCGGACCTGCCGGCGGACCGCCGCCTCCCCGCACTCCCTGTTGCGCATCGAGCGCAAGCATCGGAGAAAAAATCAACACCAGCATTACGAAAAGGATCGATGCCAGGAACTTCTTATCCTTCCGGCTATTTCGTTGCATATCCATTTTGATACCTGCTGAATCAGAAGCCATAACACTCGTGCTCCCGGATTTGAAAATTCTTTTCGGTGTGGCGGTTCATCGTCATTCGAATCGTGAACGGTTTGGTGAATGTCTTCGGATCTTCGATGGTCGCTTCGTAGCTGAGGGCATCCGCGGCTGTCCTTGAAATACGCTCCATCACATGAAGGCTTCCGCTATGGAAATTGCCCGAAGAATCGAACCATGTCCGATCCGTGAACCCGGACGTTTCGATCACCAGAGTATCTCCGTCCCAGTGGCCACGGGAATCTCCCATCCAGAACTCCGAACCTTCAAGTATGGGACGGCCATCCATTTTGATGTACCGGAAGGAATGCGCATATTCCGAAGCGATCAATGCGTAGCCGGTACCTTCGAAAATCTGGAATGGAAAATGAAGATACATGGTGCGAGGAACGCCAGCCATGAAGCATTGCGCAAGCGGATCCGCCTTCTTCGCGTTTTTGGCGTTCTCAGACTTTTTCTTTGCCCCTTCCGGCGTGTACGGCAGAGTACCGCCGCCCACCAGAAACTTCTGGATATCGGCGTCGGCCGTGTTGTGAGCTTCCCAGATCCCCTGCAAATCCGGCAGTCCTTCCGATGTTCTCGGAGGCTTGTACGTTTGTGCACTTTCGAGAATTGCTGAAGCGATACCTAGTGTCAGCGAGATTGCCGCCAGTATAGAAATAATTCGTTTCATCCAGCACCTCTGATTGTTCTGTAACTCTTGAATTGTGCTCCGGCACCCTTCGTCGCCGCAAAGGAATCTGACTAACTTGACGAACCGGACTGAACATCCGGGTCCATTCGAAATGGATCCCCTGCCGCGATAAAGTGAACGCGCTCATTTTGCAATTGACAGAATCGCAGCACAACCCCTATTTTATGAGCACGCTCACATTATGAGAATCACCACTGAAGCCAAAGTCGCCACTCGCGAACGCATCATCAAAGCCGCCGCCAGGCTCTTCCGGAAGAATGGATGGGAGAGCACAACAACGCGAGGAATCGCGACTGCTGCAGGAATCGCGACGGGAACTCTCTTCAACTACTTCGAATCCAAGGAAGCCATCGTTGCTGCGCTCATCGGTGAAGCGTTGGAGCGCGCGCAGCAGGAAGTTCGGAATAAGGATGAATCCCTGGAAGAGGAACTTTTCACATTCATCTGGACCGAACTCGCCAGTCTGCGCGCGTATCGCAAATTCCTTGCCGACGCCGCGGAGAGCATCCTCAGCCCTCTGAGACGCTATGCGAGAGAGAGCGCCGGCGATTCGATCCGTGCAAATCATCTCGAGGCCGTCGAGCAGATTCTGATCTCGCACGGTATCCCGGAACCTCTGCCGGCAGTGACGATGCAGCTGTACTGGACTCTGTATCTCGGGGTGTTTGCCCACTGGGCCACCGACGACTCTCCAAAGCAGGAAGACACGCTGGCGTTGCTCGATCAGTCCCTCAAATTATTCGTTACATCTTTACCTCGATCCGGAGACAAACATCATGAAGACCAACCTGAATGACCTGTTTGCGGCGCTGCCTGAAGAATATTCCAATCCCGACGTTCTCGATTCCGACGACGCGCGGGAGCGCCTCCAGGCGATTTTCGCGGATCTTGCACTGAAGCCTGTTCCCGTCGGCTCGTTACATCGGCTCTGGACTCTCGGCGAACTATCGACGCAGGTGACGCTGGCTTATTTTGCGCTCTGGATACGCGGCTGGTTTGCCGATGCGGAAACCAGGAAACGCCAGGAAATGGACACGAATCTGCGCGTCGCTTTGAACATGGTTCACAGACTCGGCTATCTTCGCGGTGCGGCGACGAAGCTGGGCCAGGCCTTCGGCAGTCTCCCGGAAATCCTTCCCGAACAGGTGTTGTCGACTCTCGATTCATTGCATGCCCAGGCACCGCCGATGCATTTCTCATTGTTGCGCGAGATGGTTCGCAATGAATTGGGTGACGATCCTTCAGACCTGTTCGCGACTTTCGACAAGCAACCCGTTGCGGCCGCATCCATTGGACAGGTTCATCATGCGACATTGAAATCGGGAGAAGAAGCCGCGGTCAAGATTCAATATCCCGGCATCTCGCGCGCCATCGACTCTGATCTTCAGAATCTGATGTCATTGATTTTTCCCATGCGCTTGACGCGAGAGTGGGAAAACGTGAAGGGTTCCTGCCATGCTGTCCAGGAAATGCTGCGGCAGGAAGTGGACTACGTCCGTGAAGCGGAGAATATGCGGCAGGCGCGGGCTCTCTTTAAACCTGAAGACGGCATTGTGGTGCCGCGTGTCTATGACGAATTCTCCACGGGGAAAGTACTTACCAGCGAATTTGTTCCAGGGCTGCGGTTGCAGGAATTCCTCGACTCGAATCCCGAACAGACGGTGCGAGATGAGTTCGGCCGGAAGATGCTAGTGGCCTGGTACCGTTTATTCTATTCCGGACACAGCCACTCGGATCCACATTCCGGCAACTACGTGTTCATGGGCGATGGGCGTTTGGGT
>Ga0163163_10003392_pt1 | contig 13529 bp, 35 predicted proteins | sample S65metaG_FD_119766 | JGI IMG/M metagenome (GOLD analysis project Ga0163163, IMG submission 119766) | Switchgrass rhizosphere microbial communities from Kellogg Biological Station, Michigan, USA - S6-5 metaG | ecosystem: Host-associated > Plants > Roots > Rhizosphere > Soil | place: USA... | reverse complement strand
GAACTAATAGATTACATTGATAAGGGTTGTGATCTATATGAACGATGGATGGATTTAGGTATTGCTCCTGAGCAAGCCCGCCTATTTTTACCAGCTTATGGTATGTTTGTTAATTATCAATGGACCGTGTCTCTAGCAAATCTAATACATTTCTTGAATGAACGTTTGGCCCATGATGCTCAGGACGAAATTACAGAACTGGCAAAAGCTGTATTAGAGTTGACAACACCCCTATTCCCAGCTACGATGAAGGCTCTGTTTGGAGGTATCGATGGCTGACCATGTGTTACGTGCTCTTGAAGAAGCTCTAGAAAAAATAAAACTTGACCTAGAATATGCAGATATTAATAAGGAACAAAAGCACGAAGCATACCAAGCAGCTCAAGTCTGGTTTGATGAATTAACTGAAACAAAAGCAGCTCTTGAAGAGGAGATAGCTAAAAGAAATGCTTAATGTATATCGAGATTTAGCGCAAGGTTTATGGGTTGAGACTCGCCCTGGATATGTTCGTTATATTGGTAATGAACCTGGAGATTTAGTATTTTTTACTCGATATGGCATTCAAACAGCAATGAACATAGGTTCTGAATGGGAATTTCAAGAGGCCAACGCCACCTATGAACTACAAGAACTATTCTTATAATTTCGGGGATTGAAGGGAGATTTAGTGTTGTTTAAAATTGATGTTTATGCCAATGAACAATTTATTGGTACAAAATATGTCGAAGCACCGGATGAAGAAGCGGCGCAAGAACAGATTTTATCAGATATCACCATTGATTTTGATATTGAGGAAGTTTAATGTCTAATCCTTCAACAGAAGATTTATTGCAAATGCAATTAGTGGCGTCTATGCGTATCTATGACACATTGTTGGCCATTTTGCATGCTCAAAACCCCGAAGCTGCGAAAAAGCTTATCTCTGAGCACGAGAAATTTAATTATGTAGGACCTTTACCCTTTTTGGAAGAAGATGAGTAGACCAGATCATCCTAAAAAGTTTCCCAAGATTGTCAACACCCAAGATGAAGTGGTTGTTGTTGCAAGGAACTCACGAATTAAAACGACACATTCGCTGGACGATAAAACAACAGTTGAGTTAGATAAAAAGGGCAGAATTGTCCAGGTGTCAATCAAAAAATAACCCTAAAAAGTAGTAAGATATTACACAAGGAAGTGTAATGAATTTTATCGAATGTCACTGTGCACATTCATTATATGGAAATCATAGTTGTGGCGGTTCACTCACTCTATTGGTGTTAGAACCTGGCTTACAGATATGGGTATGTGATGAATGCAAGCACCATATTATTAGCTTTGATTTAGCCCTACACAAATAGGAGAAAAATGTATACAGAGCAATTAATTGAATTGTTTGAACAAGCTATTAGAAGAAGTTCTGAAGATCACCCCCGGAATATTTTGGAAGATGCTACACAAGAACTTTATAATGCAGTTGAACTTATTGACGAAATTTTTGTCGATGAACGTCGTTGGTTCAATGACTACAAATTTATTTTCCATATTCCATCAGAAAGAACATATGTGTGTGTTCAAGCAGGAATCGGAAAGACTGAATACCAAGATAATAATTCCATCTATGGTGTAGAACAAGTCTACCCACAAGAAACAGTTAGTATCGAGTATGTAACAAAGGATAAACTTCGTGCGAAGTGACGCAGAACTCAGAGCAAGTGTTCAGAAATATTGGGAAATTCAATTCATGAACTATGGTGGTGATGATGTATTTGAAGGTTCCGCCAATAATAACGCAGACGAATATGATCGTATTCTAGAACTCCTAGAAGACGCAGAAATTCATATTATTTGGCCAAGTGACGACATGCCTAATGTTTATCGAATTGTCCATGAGGATGGTTCTTTCGCGAAACCTGTCAGTGTAGGTTATAAGGCCAAGCCTGGGCAGACAGCTTGGTCTTCTGCTAAAGGTCTTTACATGACTCTTGCACGTGCACAAGCCGCAATTCGCGGTGGTATCGGAAAATTTGTTGAAAAAGGAAAGATAGTCAAGTGGGAAAGGATTGATTAATGTTATTCATCAGATTACGTGAATATAATGACTGGGAAGATGAAGTATGGAACTGGTGGTTGCAATTTGATGGTAATGAGCATGAAGTTAACAAGCTTGATGCCAAACTCAGTGACATTTATGATTATGATGAAGAAGAAAACCCAGAATTTACCCTATATAACGAAGATATAGAGGAAGAAGAAATTGTTGACAAGTTGGTTGAGTATTCCGAAGATGATGGATACAATCCACTGCACAATAAAATAGTGGGAACATTCATTTGCCCCGCCGAACTTGGAAAATACGCCGAAAATCTTTACAAAGGTGGGATCAAAGAATTTTTTGAGGCTGACTAATGGTTTCTTACCCCAAGGAAGAACAGTGCGAGTTTCCCAACTGCACACGGAAAGCTGTTAAGGTTATAACCTTTAATAGAAAGAAAATGCGGGCGTGTAACAAGCACAAAGTAAAAGATGGAATGGTTATTGGTGAATAATGTCAAATCCAAATGGAAAAGACCGATGCTTCTTTAAGGGTTGTGGTTCGAAAGGTAAATACGAAATCACCTATGACAAGAAAAAAGTAATGGTATGCCAGAAACACAAAATCTATGATGGTATATGGTGGGATGCAAATAAGAACCCAAGGAGAAGTTAAAAAAATGAGATATTTTTATGATTTCGAATTTTCTGAGAATGGTTCAACTATTGAACCAATTAGTCTTGGAATGGTTTCCGAGGATAACCGGCAATTATATCTAATCAATAATACCTATATGCGAAGGGTTTGGGAGAAAAAACATATCCCAAACCCCTGGTTACAAGAAAATGTAATTAATAAAATCACCGACGAAGACGCTGCAAAATTTGGTTATAATATAAAGCTGTTTCCAGACCTAGTTCTAAAATTTATTTCAGACAATGGTAAATATAAGTCCCGCGATGAAATAGAACTTTGGGGACATTATGCTGCTTATGATCATGTTTGTCTTGCCCAGCTTTGGGGACCCATGATCAATTTGCCAGAACCTATTCCTATGTTCACTCATGAAGATATGACTATCAAAAGAGATCAGCCTTATTTGACACGCGATCTCAATAAATATCCAGAACATCATGCTCTTTATGATGCAAAATTCCAGCGGTTGCAATCAGAATACTGGCAATACCCTAGTATGCTAATATTTAAGCAGGAGGAATGATGGCTAATATTAGAGCAGATATTTTGACAACAGTAAAGAATATTTTTTCAACACAGGCTGTAGTGGATATTGCCGGTACCTATGAAGAAGATAATACTGGCACACTTACCTTTACATTTTCTGACTTAGATGTAGTTTCACTACCATTTAAATACACTGGTGTAGAGCTAAATAACTTTATTGAAGTTCTTATGGATACTGGTGGGAAAATTATTTTGAAATATAGAGAACAATTCAATCCGCCCCCGGCAAAAGAAGCTTTCTTTGCTGAAGTCACCGAATAGGAAGGGCTATGTCTAAGAGAATGTACAGCAGCGCTGTAAGTAAACAAGAGCTGCTGGAACTCATTGATAATTGGAATCATTCCCTGGATTCCACCCTGGGTAACCCCATTTGGGTTTCTATGGGGTGGACCAAAGAACAATTTCGCGAATTTGTCAAGAATCGTAAAGATGTACGATGAAAAACAATTAGACCAGTTAATTGAAGATTGGCATGAATCTCCTAATGATGCCAGGCCATTATATGAATTTCTTGGATGGACCAAGGAAGAATATGGCCACTGGATAGAAACTGGTCAACAGCCCTAGTTACCCTACGTAAGGTTGACAATCCTTTTTGAAACGCTTATTCTAGAAAGTCTTAGGAGGAGATAACTAGTGACTAAAATAGAAGAACTAGGGGATACAGAAATTGGAAACAACGAAGATTTACTTAAATACATTAATCGTGCTCGTAGAATTGACCACACTCTTTACCTAGAATTTCACTGGATGGCAGAACAATTAGAAGTAAAGCTATCTAGTATAAAAGGAGTGCTCAATAGAAGACGTGCTAGAGTTATAGCACAATATTTTAGAGTCGCCGCCGAATTGCACAAAGAATCAGCTACAAGCCTGCAAAATGCCTGGCTTAACTTTGAGCGTCAATTTGCCAAGGAACTCTCAGCAGTAAAGAAACCAGTTAAAGACGATTTCAACATAGTCTAATGAAGAAAAATCGTACAGAAAAGATAACCCAAAATGGTGCACTTTTTTTACAACCATACTTGGGTATGGTTGTTGCTGCCATTTTAGCGATTATCCTATGGTTTGTAGCAGAAACAGGGAAACGTACTGATATTGTTCTGGCCCTTATTTTTGCTACATTGATTATTAGTGTCTTTACATGGAAGACTTCACAGCACCGTAGAGATTTTGGCAGATACCATGCTGTTGTTTCTGTAGCTGCAACAGGAGCTTGGATCATTGCTGCTGTTTCCTTAAAACCTTGGAATGCTACTGTTGCGTTAACATGGCTTTTGGGTGGACTAACATTATGTCTTACCTGGAATATCAGGTTGGCCATTAGAACTGAAGATAGGCAAAGTCCTATAGATGATTTCTTCAAAGATAATGGTCTTCCTGGTACTAGGTTAAGAATTACTTCTACTTCCGCAGATATCATCAAGGCAACAGCAAGCCTTGTTCGTGGACAAGGAACTGTTGATGCGCTACAACGTCTCAAAGGCCGTATGGCCAGTCTATTTGGTGTACCTGCAAATGGAATACGAATTGTTCCCGATCCCGACAATGCAGCAAAAGCCTATATAACCGTTGTCCGGCGAGATATGCTGAAGAACCCTATTCCTTATCAATGGGAATTAAAAGAGGCTCTGACTCCAAATGACCCTATAATTGTGGGGATTTATGAAGACAGTAATCCAGTAACTTTTAGTTTACATTCACAAACTCTCGGTTCTGCACACATGCTTATTCAAGGTGCAAATGGTTCTGGTAAATCAGAATTTGCAAAAGTAATGTTCGCAGAAATCTTCAAACGAATTGAAACAGAATTGTGGATTGTAGATACGGTTAAGGGATCACAAACTCTGGGACTTGTTCTTGATGCGGCTGATTGGGTTATTAATAATGAAAAGACAGCAGACATTCTGTTTAAGAAATTTGCCAAAATCATCAAGGTTCGAGCTGACCATTTAGGGAAAAGAAATCTGACGAAATGGCAACCAGGATGCGGACTCAGCTTCATCTATTTACATATAGAAGAGGCTTCTGGATTGGTTGCTGACAATCCAGCATTCATTAAGATGATGGAAACAGCTCGTTCTGTAGGAATTCAAATTACTACTTCCTTGCAGCGAGCAAGTTTCGTTTCTATTGATACTCAAGCCCGCGCTCAATTCGCAGCAGTTGCTTGTTTTGGCGTTATGGATTTGGCTGATGCTCAGTTCGCATTGCCAACAGATGTAATAGAAGCGGGGGCAAATCCAGCAGTGTGGAGAAATAGTAAGCCTGGTTATTGTTATTTAGTACATCCTACAATTAAAGACGAATTATGGGTGATGCCTTTAAGAACATTCAAGATTGATGACGAAGTATTGCGAAACGCGGCGGCCAATAGAATACCCAATGAACTTGACCCTATTACCGCAGCCGCTATTGGCGATTTATACCAAACAAATATTGATGAAGATGAATCTGAATCCATAGAAGAAGAAACGGACGAAGAGATTCAGTACAAAATTGAAAAAGAATTAGAAGAATTGACATCCAGTTATAGCGGTGCAATTCTTGAATTTGAAAAGCAACAAGAAATGTCTCCAGAGCAAGCAATGGCAGTTCTTAATAAACGTTTGGAAGATATGCGGGCAGCCAAGATTTACCAATTCAATGCTGCCGAATTAAGTGATGTATTGATAGAGGCAGGACGTTCTAGAGCATGGTTACATAAGCGTTTACAAGACCTTGTTGCCGATAAAGTTTTGGACAAACATGACTTTACTTATACGTTAATTTAATTAATTTGTGGTGTCACCCACTTGTCACCAGGATAAAATATGCTTGTCACCTTTGTCACCATGAATTATTTTAATACAAAATGCCTGGTAACCCCTGACAAAGATCATCGTCACCCCCCTTTGTCAGGGGTCTTGTCATGGGGTCTGACCAGGAAAGAAAGGAGGGGTGACGCACAATTTTTTCATATGATAAACTGGTAACTATTGATACGACTGTGTACACGCACACGCACGCAGGCATGTGTACATGTATGCATACTACACGGAGCGCACATATGGAAAAATCTTTAGGCAATGGCTATACAATAGACGACCACGGCTGTGTATTTTCGACGCATAAAAATGCATTTCTCAAGCCGACATTAAATGAATTCGGATACCATTTTTACACAATTTATTTGGACGGAAAACAGAAATGCATTATGCCCCATATTGAAATGTGGAGAAATTTTATAGGAGAAATTCCAGCCGGGGGAATAAGACATAAAGATGGAAATAAGATGAATAACGAATTAACTAATTTAGAAGCACGACATCCCACTAGTCAATATATTGAATATGTAAAGCGTGGTATCTCTATTACAAAAATAGCTAGGTTTTATAAGTTGCCAAAGAAAGAAATAAGCAAAAGAATTTCTGCACAAATCCCCGGCGGAATTAGAAAGTTACGCCAACAATATCCATTGAATAAAAGTATAGATATTACATAGGAGGTAATATGGAAAATCAACATAGAAAGATCAAAGGGTATAGGGAACTATCCCAACATGAAATTGACGCAATGAATAAGGTCAAAGAACTTGCAAATGAAATTGGTGCCTTCATTGAAGAATTGGCGGACGAAGAAGTCTCTACAACTGGATTTGATGTTCATGTAGATCCCCGTTGGCTGGCTATTGCTAAAACAGATCTACAAAAAGGATTTATGTCTTTAACACGTGCCATCGCGCAACCGGAGTTTTTTTAATACCAAGATATAGGAAAAATGATCAAAGGGAGGTTAAATAATGCTTTTGGACTTTTATAAAAGTTTACTCGCCCGCGCAATTTCTGGGGCGGAAGAAAACTTAGCAAATGGAATGCTTTCACTATCTGAAGCCCTAGATTTAGCGGATCGTATAGAAACAATCAATTGTGTTATCGAATGCTTAGAAGAATATTATGGCGTAGATGAAACCGAAGATACTACAGGAATGTCAGAACTATGAGACCAATAGAAAGATTAGAACAAATAGTAAGAACCGAATGTCCGATTCTTCTTAACATAGAAGTCGAGCGACTCGTGCGTGAAATCAATTCAGAATTTATCATCAACTACTGTTCTTCAATACAAAAACAAGAGGAGGTGGATGATGAACAAAACAATAATCGCTAGTGCCAAAGAAAAGGTTGAAGCAGAACAAGACAGAATAGTAACACAAATCGCCGGGGGTCTGGAATATGACCAATTATACCCAGCCCTCTCTAACCTCAATATACTCAATACAGCTATTAAAAGACTAGAATACTTGGAGTACTTCAGTGACAATTGAGCAGCTAATAGAAGAATTACAAAGGTTAAAAGAAAAGCTAGGAAACGTAGAAGTAGTGGCCGAAAATTCGCCGGGGCTGTTCGTAAAGACAATAGACAATATAGACTACGATATATTCAATATAGAAAACCCACCTTACGTAGTACTAGAACTAGGAAAAGAACTATGACAGCTAGAAACTAAGTAACTTTTTATTACAACCATTTGCAAAATATTAGGGTTTTAGTATGATGTACGAAAAAAGAAATAAAAAACAAAAAGAATAGCGCGCACATATGTTCGAATACATATTTAAATGCAGCGAATTAAATTAGCAAATGAAATAAATTGAAGACAAAAAGAAATGCCGGGAGGTCCCAAATAGAATAAGGGACCTCCCATTTTCATTCCTTAACCAAAACACGTAAATCAGCGGGGAGAATTACTGGATAGAAATTCCCCTTATAGAACATGTCCAATAGAATCCAATTACCCGACCTAGCTAAAGAGAATACATGTCCTCTTCCCGGCAATAGATCAAACTGCTTAATGTTAAATGCATATTTGCTACGCATATTAGCGCTACGCATACTCCCTATATTCCTTTTCTTACAATGAGGTAAAAGAATTCAGCAGCGATAATGCATAGTACAAATAGATGCCAATCCATTGTATGCACCTCCCTTTATTCAAGGGTACTATACATTCAATTAGTATTGGGGATATATGCTAGTCCTTAGGTCTTCAGTGTACCCCCGCAATAGGGGCTGTGTTGTCCTGTAACAAGATCAAATAGGGTAGATAGGGTAGTTGTGTACCCCCGGCATTCCCAGGGTCTAGAATCCTTCCTATCTAATATGAATATATCCCATAGAATTCAAGATAAACGCAAACACAAAGACAAACACAGTAACTACGACTACGGTAAGTAGAAAGGATAATAGGTTGCGCATATTTCCCCTAATAGAAAGTAATGGATATTGGTTAGAATAGATTGAATGTGTTGGATTTAAATAGGAATTAGTGGAATATATTGAATTTTTGCGGGGGATTTGACAAACAATTTTAATATGCTATTATCAATTTACGTAGTTGATAAAGCTTTCTATTCCACCGAATAGTAGGGTTAACAAAAACAGAATAAAGGCTATTGCGAACAAGGCAATAACAATGAGAATAAATGGCATAGGATTCATACAATGCCTTTCTTTTTTGCATGTTTGATTGTTTATTTTAAATGTCGCAATACAATAATAACCCCTAAAATCACTAAATGTAACCGCTATCGTCACCCTAGGTATGATATATCCTTCTAGCCCATTTATTCCTTACCTACTATTATTCCTTATATATTGTCGTGTTTACCGAAACGCCAACGGTGTCTGAGTTTTTCCTTACCACCCGGCAGAATTTCATGCAACGTTACCGTATTTGTTGTTGTTACTTTTCTTTGTGCTTCGCGTCTAGCCCATTCACCACTCCCCGCGATTATTCGCTTCTTTCCATTAACGGCAAGGATGAATTGTCGTTTGTTCTCCACTATTGTCCTTTATTCTCTTTCCTGCAATTGTCACACCAATAGCTCTTTCTGTATATATGCTTTTTGTTATGCCAGTATTGGGTATTGTTGATAATCAAACCCCACCCCGCGTATATTGCGAACACTAATAGCAATATGAGTACAAGACTATCTAATGCGTTCATTTCTTCCTACTCCCCGGCGCATGGCCTACATGGAATTTTCCTTTATGTGTCGTCTCGCATACGTAGACCTCCAGTTTATCCCCAACAGCGCCATCTCTGATCAACCTATGCTTCTGTGCCAATGCCTCTTGAAAAGTACTGTGCGCAAATGCCTTGTTACATTTGCGTGGCTTGATTCTCCTACGCCCCATATTCTTTTCACCTTCTGTTGTGTCCTAGCTTTGTCGCTAACAAGATCCTCTAGGTTGGGTGGGAGAACATACCCACCCAACCGTAAGCATCCGGCAGAGACGCTCTCAGACCCTCTCTACAACCGTAATACTGTGTCCAACGTTCGGCATGAATTCCCGGTACACGTGGCAGCAGTCAAAATCGACTCGATACCATATGCCAGTGAATCCAGACAGGGTTACCGCTACATGTTCCGCAGCTTCCCTAGCTGTACGTCCAATGCCTACTATTCCGTCATATTCACTGTCTGGATAGTGCAGGGTTGCCTCATACATTAGATATCCAATGGCTTGGTTAGCTTAATGGCATCTGCGCGGGTAACGTAATAAAAATTCTCCCTGTCCTCCTGCGAAAGATGTCCTAGAGATTCGTCAACCGACTTTCGATTAGCAGCCATGAATTCATCCACGGTGTAGAGACGAATTACTACGGTTCGCCCTGTGCTGTCTTGTGTGGTGTTGGGATAGCCACTAGCCACCCGCAGAAATTCAAAAGGTGTCATCACAACTTCAATGTCAGTCATTGTCCTCATCTTCCACACTGAACCTGTTAAAGATCTCCCAGGCTGCACTAGCTGAGATACATGCACGCTTAAACTCAGCATCCGTTACATTGACAGTTTCAATCAACGTTCCGTCATCTTCGGTAAGAATGAGCTTCATGGTTTAACCTTCTTTCAAGGTGAGAATGAGCCTGATCAATTCCTTTTCAGCGGGAGAAATACTCAACCATTTCGTCTCGCCCGCGTCACTAGTGACCTTGATTCGAAAAGTCTCGCTGTTGGGGTCAAGATTCATGAACTGCTGCTCACGGTATTTCATCGCCAGCCTTTCCCAGCAAGTTTGAGAATGTCCAGGGCGATATTGCTTTGGTGTTCTTGCAAGGCTGGAATAGGACACGGTGAACTAAGCATCCCCACAATGACACTTGCCAGATATTCCGGCAAAATCTGCGGGGCTAGTTCAATAGCCCGCTTATGTAGGTCATTATCCAATGCCATTAATATCACACTTCCTTAAAAAGATCCTTAACCTTGAAAACAAACATCGAAACGATGATTGCGAATGCTGCTGCAAACGGTATTAGCATTTTGCATGCTTTCCTTTGGTTGGTCTATGTGGTGAAACAAAATGTGTTTCTTTGGTTTGCCACTCAAAATTAGTGGCCAGTATCTTTCGACCATCCTTTAATTCTAGGCACCACACACCCGGAATATCGGGGTGCAAATGCCTATCCGTAAGCTGAACCCACTCTCTAATAAAAAGAATCCAGTCGCCTGGAATGAGCCTAGCCGTTAGCATGGCTCAATTTCGCGGTGGGCGAGTAATCCATGTTGTGCCTTGTCGTCTGACACATAATCAAAAAGCACATAGTAGGGATAGGAGACCTTTTCAGCAGACTCTTTACTATTATTGAAATACTCAATAATAGTACCCATTGTGCCTATGGGTAGTTCGTCGTAATCACCAATTAATTTTATACGGGTACCCACCGCATACAACACTATTTGATCCTTTCAACGCACAGTATCGCACCTTCTGGTATGCGATAATTTTGCCTAACAACAATTTTTGCGGATTGCGCATCAGGTGTATTGACATACGCAATTTGTCGCTTATTGTTGATTTTGAATGTCACCTTGAATGTGTGCTCACCCTGACTCAAACTAATGAGAATTCCATTCGTCATTCTATGAGACATTTATTTCCTTTTATCTTCTACCTGTTGAGCTTTCTTTTTTGCCAATGTAATATTGTCATATTTGCCCATGAATTGTCCATTGACATACAATTCAAATGTCCCCCGATCATTTTTAATCGCATACATAAGTTCAGCTTCGGGAACAAAAGCCAAGTGGTAATCATATTGACGCTGGAATACTAGTTTCATGGTGTCCTTTCGTAACACTGTTCAGAAACGCTTCTAACAAGATCAACAAGCTAGCTAGGTCCCAACACCCTAGCTAGCAAGTTCAGCCTGTTACAGACGTTCTTAGCCCGTTCCGCGTAGTGCTATAAGGCAAGCTTCCGCATAACCATCATCGGATTCGTCTTCATAGGTGCTGCCATCGAGTAACTCATCTAGAGCAGCCATGGCAGCATCACGCGCGGTAGGGAAGTCGCCAGCGTAACCAGAGCCGAGACACGCTGAATTGATTTCAGCTTGTGTTTGAGGAGTCAAACCACACTTGGCGCATTTCATTTCTTTGGTGATCTTGCCATAGAACCAATCGTGTACGGTGCCCTCATTAAGGGGCTTCCATTGCCAATGCCTGCCAGGTCTGTCCGCGCGACGGACAATAGCAACGTATTTGTGTGTATCGCGAGATAACACCAACCAACCTGTATCAATGGCATTCCGTACTAGCTCAAATGAAAAGTGTTTGAGGTTAGACAATTGCTTTTGTCCATTCTTGCCAATGTGCGGGAATTTCCTTGTTGTGCGTATCCATTGCCTTAAGTGCATACCAATTGCCAAAATCGGATGCTCGCACAATGTCATCCGATTTACCCATTGCATACCAAAATGCCGGGAAATACAGCTCTCGCCATTTTTCGTATCTAGACATTATTCGCCTTTCGTAATGAAGTAGGTTTTTCCGCCAACAGCAGCAGTCCAATTAGGTTCTAGATCTCTGAACCAATCACCATGAAGAGATCTTAGCGCTCGTTTTGCTTCACTGGCCGCCCGGGTTGGGAAAATACTTTCCTCTCTATTCGCAATAGGCAATAGTTCACTGCCCATAAGCCTAATAGCGATGCTCAATGAATTTATCTCATAGGTATGAGCACCCAAACCTACGAAATACATATTATCCCCTATCCTTTTGTTTTGATTAAATCTGACGCTAACCAGCCAATAGAGGAAATTGTATTGGCTGGTTAGTATCTCTAGCTAATCAAAACTGAATACCGCCATCACGAACGGGGTGCCAAGGAGTTTCGGTAAATCCATTTTCCGCCAAATACTTATGTGAAAAATGCAATGAATACCGAAGGTTTGATCCGTCTTCAATATCACGCTCATATTGGCAGATAAAGGTACCATCACCATTATCTGCCATTGGAGACCATTCTCGAATAAGATCTTTGATTTCATCAGCTAGACCGGGATCGTTAATGCTCATATTCAAAACCGGCCGGACGTCGTTACGCGATTCAAAAAGAATATACATCGAATAAAGGGGATCAATAAATCCAGATTCAATCTCTGCATCGGGAACGTCGGATCGCCCGTCCTTTCCAGTGGTGACCTTGGCAGCAGTCACAAAGCAAAAAATGTGTCCTGTAATAGGCTCTGTCATAGCAAGTTCCATTTCCGCTCACGTTCAATATCAAAAGCAGAATCGTCATCTTTCGGCGGGTTGTCCAATGCATTTCTGCGAAGAATTACCCGCAATTCCGCAAGCAATTCAGCAGGAGTCATGACTTACCAATTCACGGTTAAACAAATCAAACAACGATTCGTCAATGGTGTTATCCCTATTGCGAATGCGTACATTGAATTCAGCGCATTCATTGCAAGGCTGCCCATTGATAGAATCATTTCCGCATTCACAAATAGTGATCATCGTTTCACAACCTCAAAATGTACCTTGGGGGCATCTACTGATGTGTCAGAGCTGACACCACATGCAATATCGTAAGCCTTGGTCTTAGCCTCTTGTGTAAGAATGGTGCGTTCATCATCCGCCCCGAAAATGTCCTTTCGCCAACTATGCACGCGATCCAAAAAGACGCTTACCGCAATCCATGCATCATTGTGTGAAAGATAAGAGTCAAGCTCTGTGGTGTTCCCTCTTGAAGTCAAGACGGGCGTAAACAACATGATCTTGCCTTTCGTTGATCATTTACCAAGTAAAAAAATGTTGGAAAATTACTAACAGTTTTTCCAGTTGGTGGATAATTACCATAGATCAAATTGGTATATACCTCCAGAGCATGACAGGGATAGAACGAATCCAGCCCTGTCACACCCTTAGCGGCACATCCCAGCAGACTAGCTAGCCGTTTCCTGGTCGCTAGCATCCACGCTAACAAGATCCTTTTCGG
>Ga0163163_10003391_pt1 | contig 13530 bp, 16 predicted proteins | sample S65metaG_FD_119766 | JGI IMG/M metagenome (GOLD analysis project Ga0163163, IMG submission 119766) | Switchgrass rhizosphere microbial communities from Kellogg Biological Station, Michigan, USA - S6-5 metaG | ecosystem: Host-associated > Plants > Roots > Rhizosphere > Soil | place: USA... | reverse complement strand
TGCATCAGCAATCGCCTTGGCTGCGCGCTTTTTCCTGATGCAAACGATGGATCCGGCGATCGCAAGCTTCGTGAGCATGGCAGTGCTGGTGGGAGCTATGCTGATTGCTTGCTTCCTATCGATGACCCAGGTGAAATCTCTGTAGCTGGTTATGCCTCGGCGCTCTCGCCGCGCATGCGGTTCTTCCAATGGCTCCACACAAACCAGGAGAAGCCGATCAGAAGGAATGCCCCAATCACCACGTCGAACCGATGGAAGTATTTCCCCAGTGTGTCCCAGTTTTCGCCAAGCTTCATGCCCACGTAAGCGAGCGCGAAGCACCACGGCCATGAGCCCAGGAACGTATACACATGGAATCGTACTCGCGGCATTTTGGCAATGCCAGCCGGTAAGGCAATAAACGTTCTCACCACGGGTAGCAGTCGTCCGACGAAGACCGTTGCCGCGCCCCATTTCTTGAAGAACTTATCGGCGAGTTCGAGATCGTGCTTATTCAGGAGAATGTATTTCCCGTACTTCTCGATCATTCGCCGGCCACCGTAAGCTCCCACCTCGTAAGCAAGCACCGAACCGAGATTGCATCCGATCGCGCCCGCTGTTGCCACCCAGAAAAGCGAGAAGGGATTCCGCCCGTACGCAGCAGCGACTTCTGGGACGACCAGTGCACCGGAGAACGGCATGATCACTTCAGATGGTAACGGGATACACGCGGACTCGATGGCCATCATCAGCATGATTCCGAGATAGCCGGTTGTCGAGATACCCCAAATTACAAAGGCGGCGAGAGAATGCAGGAGTTTGCTGATCACGAGGGGTTAGAAACTTTCAGACTCTTGGGTAAACGTATAACCCGGCAATGTAGCCCCATCCGAAGACTTAGTCACTTTGACGCGGGTGCTGTCGGTGGTAGCAGCGGTGCTGTCGGCGCGCCGCAGGATGGCATATTGCGTAAACACTTCGTTGTACAACTTGGTCACGAGATAGGTCTGACCGCTTTCGTCGTGACGCCACACCTGCCCGAGTTGAATTGCTTTCACTGCCATAAGGGTCGAGCTAAGACTATCTAGTCAATGGAGTCGCGTCAAATTGTGGAAGAGTGCCCTCCAACAACGTCCCCAGGTCTTTCACCGCGGTGCGCACACCGACCATGAAAATCCCGAAGTTGGAATACTCGGCACTGACCTCATCGAAACGCATCTCGTAAATCAGTTTTTTGAAATGAACCGGCTCGTTGGAGAACAGATCGACTGCCCACTCCCAGTCGTCGAAGCCGATAGATCCGGAGATAATCTGCAACACTTTTCCGGCCCAGCGTCGCCCCTTCGTTCCATGGATATCCATCTGCTTCTGCCGATTCTCGATCGGCAGGACGTACCAGTTCTTATCTTCGCCACGCCGCCGATCCATCGGGTAAAAACAGATGTATCGAGCTGCTGGGATTTTCGGAAATAGCCGAACCTTCATGGCCTCGCGCTGGCGCGTCATCGTGTCTTCAATCGCCTGCGCCCACTCGGGAGAATTCTGTCCAATGCCCTTCTCCGTCAGCTGCTGGTAAAGCTTTAGCGACGATTCGTAGAGACCAAGCTCGACCATCGATAAATAGGAATGCGACGGTTCGAGATACTCACGCAATCCCAGCGAGTCAATTGCTAGCTCCGCCGATTTCAATTCCTCAAACGAAGGACGGAAATGAAGAATCAGCAGATCGGCCTTGTGCCCAAACATGGAGTAGACCGCTGACTGTCCTTCTCGTTCCGAATCGTGAAGCGACTTTTGCATCTCCGAAATCAGTTCTGATCTACGCGCAGAACTAAGCGCTCGCAATGCTGACCACCGGATGCGATACATCGAATGAAGGACGCTTGAGCCTTCCAGGGTTAGCGGCTCAGGAGGCAGATTGCGAGAGTGCTGGTAGAAAGTGCCCATTCAGGAAGGATCTCCAGATTTGTGCGAGTCGAAGCTCTCATTGTAATCTCAAGCCCTGAGTTCTGTATGCCGGACACATCCCGGCAAGGATCGTGACCCAATGCCACGCGGCACTGTTCCCCGTCAGCCTTCGAAATCAGGACGACATACCGCAGCCAAAGCCAGTCGTGGTGGCTCGCGAATGCCGAGCACCACTCCGGCCCCAAAGAAAAAGGCCGCACCAGCGAAGCAGTTCGCTAAAACAAAGGGCTACAACCCTGTTGCTCCGGAGCGGGTCGCAGAGATATTGAAGCGTCTCGATACGACTTACCCGAGCGTGAAATGTGCGTTGCACCACAGCAGCGCGTGGGAATTGCTGGTAGCCACCATTCTTTCCGCGCAGTGTACCGATGTGCGCGTGAACATGGTCACGCCGATCATCTTCAAGAAGTATCCGACGCCGGCGCACTTTGCCGCCATAGAACCAGAAGAACTTGAGCCCGACATCCGCTCGACTGGATTCTTCCGCAATAAGTCGAAGTCCATCGTTGGCGCGGCCAAAAAGATCGTGAACGATTTCGGCGGAAAAGTTCCTGGCACAATGGAAGAACTGCTGACGATACCGGGCGCCGCGCGCAAAACCGCGAACGTAGTGTTGGGATCATGGTTTGGCAAGAATGTTGGCGTGGTCGTCGACACCCATGTGCACCGAATCTCTCGTCGCCTTGAACTCACGAAGAATAACGACCCCATCCGGATCGAGCAGGACCTGATGAAAGTGATCCCGCAGCAAAAGTGGACCGACTTTTCTCACCAGATCATTCACCACGGCCGCGCTATCTGCGTTGCACGCAATCCAAAGTGCGCAGAATGCCCGCTTGAAGACATTTGCCATGCAGGCGACAAGACCTGGTCGACGGTCGATATGCATAAGGATGCTTGCTGAGGAAACATATGACAGGACAACCACTGCCTACTGAATACGCGGAGTACTACGGCGATTACGTAAAGCATGCGCCGGACGAGAACATCATCGACGCACTTGGCAAGCAACTGGTCGATACTCTGGCCGTCATCCGTCGCATTCCGGAAGACAAAATGACTGAGCATCCCGATGGCAAGTGGAGCGTTCGTGAGGTGATCGGCCATCTCTGCGACTGCGAGCGTATCTTCTCCTACCGCGCTTACCGCTTCGCACACAATGACAAGAACGAGTTGGCGGGTTTCGAACAGGACGACTATGTGCGCGAGGGTGGGGCTAACAGTCGCCCGACCGACGATCTGCTGGATGAGTATGCACTCTTACGTCGAGCAACTATTTCGGCATTCCGCCGAATTACACCTGAGATTGGTATGAGAAGCGGCGTTGCCAGTGGGAAACCGATGAGTGTGCGTGCTCTCCTGTACGTAACCCTGGGACACGAGCGCCGGCATATCCAGATCCTACGGGAACGCTACGGAGTCTAGTTCGATACCGCCGCACCCATCTCCGTCTTCATCAATTCGCCGCGCTGGAACAGCTTGTCAAAGGCGAGTACGGCTTTGTCATCGTAACGTTCGCCGGCGCCGCGGACGATCATTTCCATCGCCAGAGCTGGTTGGATCGCCTTCCTGCGTTCTGCCGGGTACACCAACCGGTCGAATTCATCGGCGATGTCGATGACCTTGTTGGCAATTCCCTTTTCAGCGTCTCGTTCCAGGTGCGCGATCACGATCGGCATCACTTTGCGCAGTTTCATTAATTCTTTGTCGGTGTAGATGTTTCCCTTCTCCAACTGAATCCGTGAGGTCAACTTCGTCGCCTTCTTCATGACCTCAGGACTGATCGCCAGCTGCGAGAGATCCCTGAGAAATGCAGCGGTCCGGATCACTTCGACTTCATCGCGATTCATTCCCATCTCGTTGGCCGTAAGAGCGGACCAGGACGAGACTCTCCGAAGCCTCTCCGTACTCTCATCGTCCCTTATCAACAGGTAACGCAGCAGCAAAAGATATCCGCTATAGCTCTCGTGCATTTCACGGAAGAGCGTTCCTGTCGCATAGGCAAACAGCACCAGGATTCCGGACCACACTGCCAACTGATACCAGGTGCTGTCCGTGATTGGTTGTGCCTGGTCCTTCAGGAGCACGTAGTGTTGAAGCACGAGCCCCAGCGCAACTAACACGATGCTGGCAAGCGCGGTCGAAACCGCTGTTCTCTGTCCCAGAAAGTAGGCGGCGAACAGGGTCGGCAAAACGTACAAGAAGAGCAACATGGGGCTGACGCTGCCAAACGAACTCAACAAGGCGGCGATGACAAATAGCGACAACAGCACCCACCACTCTTTATTGACTTCGGCGAACCGGGATATTTTCCAGACCTGCACGGGGCATGCTCCTCGACCAGCTTTCCCTGAAGAATGACTGAATTCCCTGGTTTTGAACACGTTACTTACGGGTGACCTCCCCTCCCGACTCACCGGTGTAAACACCCGGCCTGATATCCTGAACGGTCATTTGGAGGGCCCCCGAGCCGCATGCGTACTCCACGCCTCGTCATTGCAATCAGTGCAGTGCTTCTTATCTCTCTTCCCTCGCAAGCACAGCAACTTCCCGTACCTGAGCCGGTGACCGATGCAACCAAGCTCGTCAGCAAGAGCTTGCCGGATTTCAAGCCGCTTTCGCTGGAGAAGTTCTTCACGACGCGGCAGTTCGAAAGCGCCGCGTGGTCCCCCGATGGCAAGCAGATTGTCTTCACCAGCAATATCTCGGGACGCATGAACGCTTGGACAATTTCCGCGACCGGCGGATGGCCGAAGCAATTAAGCGTCAGCAATCAGCGCCAGAACGGTCTTGCCTGGTCTCCTGACGGAAACTGGATCTCATACATCAGCGACAAGGATGGCGACGAAGTCTGGGACGTTTTCGTGGTCAACGCGCACACCGGTGAGGAGATGAACCTCACTCTCTCCTCCAAGACCGAAGAAGGTCGCGCGTCGTGGTCTCCCGACAGCAAGCGCATCGCGTATCAGGTTCGTCCGAAAGACAAGCCTGCATACGAACTCGACGTGATGGAGATCGCGACGAAGAAGACGACTCACATCACACAGAACACTCCAGCGGATCGGTTGAACTCTGGCGCGCTATGGTCTCGCGATGGCAAGTTCCTCGCATGGACACTGGAATACGCGGATGAAAAGAATTCCGACGTCATGATTGCCGATCTCGCCACCGGCAAAGTCGAGAACCTGACCAACCATGGCAAGGATCAGCTCTTCACCGCTGCGGCCTGGTCTCCCGATGGGAAGTCGATCCTCATCACCTCCGACGCAAACAACGGATACACGAACGTGGGCTTGCTCGATGTTGCTTCCAGGAAGATCAAATGGCTTACCAATGACAAGTGGGAGCTCGAGGCTGTTGACTTCACTCCCGACGGCAAGCGCGTAATTTGGACAGCAAACATCGATGGCGATCAAGGTGTCTATGTCACCGATCTCGATAGCGGCAAGCAGGAGAAGTTGCCGATCCCGACGGGCATAAACTCCATGTACGACATTCCGTCAGCCGTCTCTCCCGATGGAACCAAGCTGCTGTACATGCACGATGGCGCGTCGTCGCCGCGTGCTGTTTGGATTTACGATTTCGCGAGCAAGAAGAACACGCAGATTACCGAGGCACTGCTGGCCGGCTTCCCGCAACAGGAGCTGGTGGAGCCGACGCTGGTTCATTTTCCAAGCAAGGACGGGAAGTTCACGCTCTCGGCCTGGGCTTACGTTCCGTACAACATTCAGCCCAACGCAAAGTATCCGGCCATCGTTTACGTTCACGGAGGGCCAGTCGACCAGTCAACGACCAGCTTCTATCCGTTGCTGCAGTACTTCGTGAATCTCGGCTATGTCGTGATCGCGCCAAACTATCGCGGATCGAGCGGCTACGGAAAAGTGTTCCAGGACGCCAATCGCATGGACGCCGGAGGCGCCGAGCTACAGGACATCGTCGATTCGGTTGAGTTCATCAAGAAGTCTCATTACGTCGATCCCAAGAACATCGTGCTGATGGGACGCAGTTACGGCGGATATCTCACGCTGATGGGCGTTACCAAGTTCCCCGATCTATGGTCGGCCGGAGTTCCCATTGTTCCGTTCGCCAACTGGTTCACCGCTTACCAGAACGAAGATCCCACGCTCCAAGCCAGCGATCACCAGTTCATGGGCGATCCAGTGACCAACAAAGCGTTGTGGACCGATCGTTCGCCTGCGTTCTTCGTCGACCGCATCAAGGCTCCGCTGATGATACTCGCGGGCGGGCACGACCCTCGCTGCCCGAAGACCGAAGCGGAAGCGGTTGCCGACGCGATCCGAAAGCGTGGAGGCAAAGTCCAGCTCAAGGTCTATGAGGACGAAGGACACGCTTTCTCGAAGATGGAAAACATCCTCGATGCCTACAAGCGAGTGTCCGACTTTCTGAAGACGTATGCTCCATCACCGGGCTGTGGCTGCTCGGTTTACTAAAACTCTATAACGCACTGAAACGAAGCAGCTACTCACATCACTATCGTTCGAACCTTGCCTCGGGGATCAGTCACTCCGGCGTGGTTACTTTGGTACATTGACCCGATTCCACATCCGACATACCTTTAGCCCACGAGGGGAAATCAGTATGGGGATGCCCGCACTATACGTAACGGTTCTATCGGCCATCGTCCTGACCTGCGCTGAGGTCCAGGACTGGACTGGCTTTACGATCCTGGGAATAGTGTTCCTTGCTTCCGTGGCTATCGCGTATTCCGCCAAGAAGTATTCCATCTGGGCGACCTCTTCGATGCTGGGCTTCCTGGCACTGGTGGATGGCGGCGGCCGTTGGCTCGGCGATTCGCCGAGTTCGCTGCACAACTCCATGACGTTTGCTGACCTGGTTTACACATCCCTGCTGTTTGCGGCTGCGGGCTGGATCGGCGGCTGGATGCTGCGCGGACCGCAGGAAAATGCGGAGAACACCCCGATGGCGCGGCCGGAACCCGAGTCCGTCATGGCGCGGTCGCCCTTTGCGGCACCGGCACGCAGCCGTCGCAGAACCGCCTAGATTTGTTTAAACCTCCTGATTAAAAGCCCGGCGATTGCCGGGCTGTTTTCTTGCCTGTTCTCAGTTCCAGGTATACCCACCCCCCATTTCGTGATCCTTGAGAATCACACACCTATGGAATTTTCGGCTGCAAATCCTGAAGAACAGACGGTTTAAATCCGAAAAGGGATTTGCCAACACGAGTCTGGAACGCTAATCCCCTAATTTCAGAATATCAATCTGGAGGTGCTTACTGTGACATTCGCGTCCGAACGTTAGTACGGTTGGAATCAATGGACTAGCAGGAATTTGGGAGAGGGCGCCGGTTGACGGTTACGGCGGAGACGTCCTGTGCAAGTATTGTGGAACCATGAACTGGATTATCTGGTCCGTATTGTCGGCATTCTTTGCCGGTGCTACCGCCATCCTGGCGAAGATTGGGATCAAGGGCATTGATTCGAATCTTGCAACCGCGATCCGCACCTCGGTAATACTCGTGATCACCTGGATGATCGCGCTGGCTACGGGACAACATGGCGCGATCCGAACGATCCCGACGAAGGGATGGATATTCCTGGTGCTCTCCGGTATCGCCACAGGATTGTCGTGGCTGTGGTATTTCCGAGCGTTGCAACTCGGCCCGGCATCAGGCGTGGCCCCGATCGATAAGTTGAGCGTAGTGTTCGTGATCATCTTCGCGTGGATATTCCTGGGCGAAGGACTGTCGGTGCACAAAGTCATCGGCGGAGCTTTCATCACGGTGGGAGCGGTGGTGCTGGCATTGGGGTGAGGGTGAGATCCAGTGAGTGACAATAGAGTCGTAATGTCGTTGATAGGAGCGGTAAATCGCGATCGATCATCCTAGCCTGAAGGCCCACCCAATCGAGAGCATCGTACCCACATCTGCCAACTAAGGGCAGATATGGGGCACGGAGTATTGGGAGCGGCAACAACGTCTCGTCCCGATTAGAATGTCCCAATGAAAATCACTCGTCTTTTGCCAGTATTTCTCTGCTCCTGTCTCTGCCTTCCCGCTGCCTCCACCCTCTATGCCGGAACGCAAGAAGAACAGGCCGTTTTAGCTCCGGTTAAGGCGATGTTCGATGGCATGGCGAAACGCGACGCGGAGGCGTTTAAGAAACCGTTGCTAGCGGGTGGCACGATGGTACTGATGCGCGACGGCAAACCGGTCCGGATGACATTCGAAGAGTTTGCGAGTCGCGTGGCGGCACCTGGAACCACGCGCATCGAAGAGAGGATTCACGACCCGCTGGTGCGCATCGATCACGATCTCGCGGTCGTATGGGCTCCCTTCGAGTTTCTTGTCGACGGGAAGGTTGACCATTGCGGAACTGACCTGTTCAACCTTGTTCGGGTTGATGGGACATGGCAGATCGCAAGCGTCGCCGACACCGGGCGAAAGGATTGCTCCGCTTCGCCAAAGAAAACCAACTAGCGCTCGACGAGAAGCCTGCAGTTGCGCTCCCTCGACGCAATGCAAGTAGTCGTCGGTAGATGACGACAGACCGCAATCACTACTTGAGTCCGATCGGAAGCATCGTCCAACTGAGGACAGATGTCGGCACGGAGTCCACCCGCAGTGAGGTGCGGGCCTATTTTCTCGAAGCTAAGAATGTGTGGCCCAAACAGCAGCGGAACAAAGGGTCCTTCGACTACGCGCGGAAGCCGCGCTCCGCTCAGGATGACGCCAGAACTTTGATTTACCGGAGTGCGGCTCACCTACGCATGACGCAGGAAGTGGATCAGCAGATATAGCACTGCAATCGGTATCGCGATCAGGATGCCCATCACGACCACGAGGCCTAACAGAAAGAGCCAATCCCGCCAGCCCTGCTGCCGGGATGTGTCGGCGGTGGCGCGCTGCAAGAGATGCATGTTCTTGCGGTTCGATTTCCACGCGACGTCGAAGGCATCTCCGAGGAATGGTATGGCGCCGACCAGTGAGTCGATCGCGACGTTCGAGACCATGCGGGTGACCGTCGACGTCGGGAGTTGACGCTGCCACGCGGCAAAGATAATCAGGAACGAAGCTAAGCCGCTGATCAGGTCTCCGAAGCCGGGGATGAGCCCGATCACAGGATCCAGGCCGAAGCGCAGCGACGTTCCGGGAACCCGGAAGATGTCGTCCAGCAAGGACGCCAGAAGGTTCAGAGTCTCATCGTTCACGCCTTCGATGTTCCCTGCGCGTGAGCGTCGGGGCGGGATTACCTGTGGGTCAACGGTTTCTGGGCGCATTGCAAATTAGATGCAAGACGATCGCAAAATAATCGGGCGAAATTGAAACGGGGCGCCGCGAAGGCGCCCCATTCGACGAACTCTGCCCAAGGAACTAGTTCGCTGCAACAGTCGAAGTAACTGGATTCTTCCTGGCGTACTCCGTCATCGCCTTAATAAGCCCGGGGATGGTGAACTCGTTGGCCTGCACGTCCACCGTCAGTTCGAATTCCCGGAGCGTCTCGGACGTTACCGGTCCGATGGAGGCATTCCAGACGCCCTGAACGAGCTTGGATTTGCCGCTGCGGATTCCTAACAGGCTCACGTAGTTCTTCACCGTCGAAGAACTGGTGAAGGTGATCGCATGCGGACGTTTCTCCATATCGCGGAGAACGCGGCGAAGTTTCACACGCGACGCGGCCGGGATCACGGTCTCGTAGGCTTCGACGACATCGACGAAGGCCCCGAGGCGGCGAAGTTCGCGAGGAATGACGTCACGGGCGATCTTGGCGCGGCAGAGCAGGACGCGACTTCCGCGAACCTTGTTCTCAAGCGACTGCACGACGGACTCGGCCACGTACTCCTTCGGCATCACTGCAACCGGCAGGCCTTCCTTCTCGATGGCGGCGCGGGTGGCCGGGCCAATGGCGACGATGTTTAACGGCAGCAGTCGTCGCTTCGGAATGCCAAGTTTCTCCATCCGCTCGAATAACGCGTGCACGCCATTCACGCTGGTAAGGATAAGCCATTCGTATTCAGTGATGAGGCGTAGAGCGTCATCCATGCACTTATAGGATCGCGGAGGACGAACCTCGATGAATGGGATTTCCAGGACCTCGGCGCCTTCGGCGCGAAGGAGTTCGGAGAGTGACCCGGCTTGCTCGCGGGCACGCGAAACCAATACGCGCCAGCCTTCCAACGGAAGATTAGAGTTCGTCCCTCTTGCGCTTCGAAGGAGTGGGGATTTCGATTTTGGCAACGGCGGTACCATACAGCTCATAGTCCTAAGGCTCGCTTGGCACGACAGCAGTCGTGCTGTAGACATCGCGGAGAATCTGGTCGCCGCCCCGGCGAAGAATCGTCTCGCCAGCACGTTCGCCCAACTCGACCGGATCGTTGCCGGTCTGAATCTCGCGAATCACTTCAGTTCCATCCGGGCGTGCGCAAATGGCAGTCAGGCGCAGAACGTTTCCGTCCGCTTCGGCAAATGCACCGATTGGTACCTGGCAGCCTCCACCCAGCTTATTGAGTAATGCTCGTTCACAAGTCGTAGTTGCCCGCGAGGCCGCGTCGTCGAGAAACGCCAACAGGTTCCTCATTGCAACGTCGCCTTCGCGGATTTCAATTCCAAGAGCTCCCTGCCCTGCGGCGGGACACATCAGGTCCTCGTCGATGACCTGCTTCACCAATTCCGTCTTTCCCAGGCGGAAGAGTCCGGCCGCGGCCAGGATAATGGCGTCGTACTGCCCCTCTTCTAATTTGCGGATACGCGTGTCGACGTTGCCGCGCAGCGGGAAGATATCGAGGTCCGGACGCACAGCTTTGAGCTGCGCCTGGCGTCGAAGACTACTGGTGCCGACTTTTGCTCCGTTCGGCAATTCATCGATGCTGGCGTAGTTGACGGAAAGGAACACGTCGCGGGGATTCTGGCGGGTAGTGATGGCAGCGATCTCGAAGCCGGGAGGAAGCGCGGTCGGCAGGTCTTTCAAGCTGTGCACGGCAAGATCGACGCGTCCGGCGGCCAATGCTTCTTCGATCTCCTTGGTGAACATCCCCTTGGTACCAACCTTGGCAAGCGCGACGTCGGTGATCTTGTCGCCCGTCGTCTTAATGATTTCGAGTTCGACCTCGTGGCCTTGCTCGCGGAGCAGCGCGGAAATGTGGTTCGCCTGCCAGAGTGCGAGCTGAGATCCTCGAGAACCAATTCTTAACCGCGCCATGTTTACGTCCTATCCCTCTGAAGTGTTACGTCGATGACTCTCTTCGCCGACGACAGCACCGACCGCGTCTTCTTTCGCCGCCGATTTTTGTTCCGCTTTCTGTTCCGCGCGAAGATTGAACAGCTTCCGCACCAGGTCGACGACCGTGGTCGCTTCCTGTTCCCGCGCCGCCGTCTTCAGCGTGGTGATCGGCGTGTGCATGATTTTGTTGATAATCCCCTTGGTCAGAGCCTCGACCGCCATCTCCTGCTCGGGAGAAAGTTCGCCGAGACGGCCACGCAGGCGATCGATCTCGGCCTGTCGCACAGTCTCAAGGTGCTCCTGGAGCGAGACAATGGTTGGAACCACGTTCAACGTCTGCAGCTTCGATTCGAAGCGCTCAACTTCTTCGGCGACTAGCTCTTCTGCTCGCTCGGCCTCGCGCTTCCGGTCGCCGATGTGAGAGGAAACGACCTGCTGCAGATCGTCGATGTCGTAGACGAAGATGCCGTCCAAATCGTTCAGCTTGGGATCGATGTCGCGAGGAACCGCGATGTCGATGAAGAACATGGGCCGGTTCTTGCGGACTTTCAGGAAGTGCTCGCCGTGCTCCTTGCGGAAGATCGCGTGCGGAGCGCCGGTGGAACTGATGATGATGTCGGCCTTCTCGACGGTTTCGTAGAGCTTCTCAAACGGAACCGCTTCGCCATTGAACTTGCGGGCGAGAGCGACAGCGCGCTCAAAGGTGCGATTGGCGACGTAGATCTTCCCTGCTCCATGCGCGAGTAGATGGCGCGCAGCAAGTTCGCACATCTTTCCGGCACCGACCAGGTAAACCGCTTTGCCGTCGAGATCGCCGAAGATTTTCTTTGCCAGATCGACCGCAACCGACGCGACCGATACCGAGGACGATGCGACGGCAGTCTCGCTACGAACCTTCTTGGCGACGGCAAAGGCGCGGGTCAGGAGTGCATCCAGTTGGGACTGTACGGCTCCGACGGCGCGGGCGACAGCGTATGCCTCTTTGACCTGGCCGAGAATCTGGGGCTCGCCGACAACCATCGAGTCAAGGCTCGAAGCCACGCGAAAGAGATGGTGGACGGCGGCCTTCTCGCGATGTTCGAAAAGGTATTTCTGGAAATCATTCGGCTCGAGGCCGTAGTACTTGCGGACAAACTCGCGGAGATCGCACTTGCCATTCGTAGCGCGGGCAATGATCTCGACGCGGTTGCAGGTGGAAACGATCATTCCTTCTTCGACACCGGGAATCGACGTGAGCTCGCGTAGAGCGTCGGGCAGCTTCGCCTCTGGGATAGCGAAGCGCTCGCGGACCTCTACCGGAGCCGTCTTGTGATTCACGCCGATGACGAAGAAGTTCATGGGTTGATGAACCTGTGTACGGTGCTGATGGCGTTAGCTGCCCACGCGCATACTGCGGCCGCGAAGGCAAACGTCGCCAGGTATGCGGCACGACGGCCGCGCCAACCGGAACTCCATCGCGTGTAGAGCAGCACCATGTAAACGCCCCACATCAGGATGGAGAGCAGAACCTTGGGATCAAGGAAATAGAACGCGCCGATCTTTGCCTGCGCAACAACCGAGCCGGCGATGAGGCCGAAGGTCATGAAGGGGAATCCGAAGAGCAACGCTTTGTACCCGACCTGGTCGACTACTTCGAGCGCGGGAAGGCGGCTAAAGAGACTGGCCGGAGTCTTTGACTTCAAACTCCTCGCCTGCAAGATGTAAAGCAGGCTTGAAATAAAGCTGAGAAACAGGGCCGCGTATCCGATCAGCAGCAAAGCAACGTGTACCGGGATGAGCCAGCTACGCACCATGGGGGAGTTGGTAGCCGGAGGCCGTTGCGCAATTTCAGACGCGAAGGTCAAGAAGAACATCAGCGGGAAGACAAAGATTCCCGGAGACGTCACTCTGTATCGGACGAACAAGAACATGAAGACGCAGCCGATGAGCAGCGCCATCGCTGATTCGGCGTGGCGAATAGTCAGCAGTTCGACATAGCTTTCCGAAATCGTGAGCTCAGTAAGGGAGACGAAGTGGAAGACCATTCCCAAGCCAACAGCCGGAACGGCGATCTTCGAAAGCCATTCTCCCCGCTTGGTAAGCAGGAGGAGGGCGTAGAGAAGCCCGACTGCGTAAAGGATGGTAGCGATTCTGAGCCAGAGGATTGGCATAGTCCCTGTCCAGCTAAACCCTCACACACCCTGAGTTTCCGCCGGATGGATTGATTATAAAGCCGCTTGCTGCGGGGCTAAGTATGGGTGTCACAGCTATTTGTGACGTACATCACACGCGTGGAGAGGCTGCCTCAGGAAAGTTCAAGTGGCGCAAGGACTTCTTCGATATTCGAGGCGGTTACGTCGAGGCTACGGCCCTCAGCTAGCATGTCGCCAATCTCGTCGAAACCCTG
>Ga0163163_10003385_pt1 | contig 13536 bp, 11 predicted proteins | sample S65metaG_FD_119766 | JGI IMG/M metagenome (GOLD analysis project Ga0163163, IMG submission 119766) | Switchgrass rhizosphere microbial communities from Kellogg Biological Station, Michigan, USA - S6-5 metaG | ecosystem: Host-associated > Plants > Roots > Rhizosphere > Soil | place: USA... | reverse complement strand
GGTAGCAATGACAATATTCTTTGTCTCGAGCGTCTGCTTCTTGCCGTCCTCGGACGTAACCACGACCTTGCCCGGCGCGGTGATGCGGCCGGTGCCGATAAACGCGTCGATCTTGTTTTTCTTGAACAAAAACGCAACACCGTTGACGTTGGCGGCGACGGTGTCGGCCTTGTGTTTCATCATCGCTGCTAAGTCGAGTTTTGGTGCGCCGGTCACGACGCCCAGTGCGGGCAAGCTGTGCGCGGCTTCTTCAAACATATCCGAGGCGTAGAGCAGCGCCTTTGACGGAATGCAGCCGATATTCAGGCAAGTGCCGCCATAGGTCTTCCACTTCTCGACGACGGCAACGCGCATGCCGAGCTGCGCGGCGCGGATGGCGCAGACATAGCCGCCGGGGCCGGTGCCGATGACGATGAGATCGTAGGACATGAAACCAGCTATTCAGCTTGCGAGGCGGAGGATTTCGGCTTGTCGTTGGCTCGACGACGAAGCGAGTCAGAGCCTAGACTTTCATCGCCCTCGTCGTCGATCCAAAAAACCGTGTGGCCATAACCCTCGAGTTTCACCTCGTTGAACCGTTCTGGGGTCTTGCGCAGAAATTCGAAGATTTCTCCGTCCGCAAGAAGCGAGCGAAGATCGACTACACCTTGATAGCCATCAAGCCACGCGATCTTCAAGACTCCGTAGAGCACCGGTTCGACAGATTTCATACGCGTGATTTCGTTCATCGTATCTTCTCCGGCTTCCGGCCTTCCTCAAGCGCGGCTCAATGCCTCGCGATGCTCAGCGGCCCCAGCGAAGTATCGAACGGACCTTCGCATGTGGGAGCGAACCGCGCAAAATGGAAGGTGGATCGATCCTGATTTGCGCGACGCGCTCGGCAATAACGGCGTGAAAATGCGGCGGCGCGTGTTCATCCGGCTAGAACTGTATCTTCACGCCGTCGACAATCGCGACGGTCGGCATCCGATGCTCAGCCGAGCAGCCGCACCAGCATCATGACCAAGCCGATCATGGAGATTGCCCAGAACAGCGTCCGCACCACGGAAACGCCGGCGGCGTAGATGATCAGGTAGAGCACGCGCGCGGCGACATAGATTTCGGCGCCGATTTCGCCCGCTCCACCGGTCTTGCGGGCGACGACGAGCCCCAGCGCAAGTGCCACGAAAGCCGGATAGGTTTCGAGCAGGTTGTCGAGCGCACGGCGGATGCGTCGGGCATAGACGTTGCGGGGCTCGTGCCCCTCGTCGCGCGGCGACATTGCATAGGGAAGCCCGAGCTCGCTCGAGGAGGTTGCCGCCTGCAGGACGATCTGCACGAGGAGGAGCACGACGCTCCACGCGAGAAGTTTGAGTTCCAGCGGCATGATGAGCCCCCTTCAGCTGCCTTGCGGATTATAAATCGAGCACGAGCCGTGCCGGATCTTCAAGCGCTTCCTTCACGCGCACCAGGAAGGTGACTGCCTCCTTGCCGTCGACGATGCGGTGATCGTAAGACAGCGCGAGATACATCATCGGGCGGATTTCGATTTTGCCGCCGACGACCATCGGCCGTTCCTGAATTTTGTGCATGCCGAGAATGCCAGATTGCGGCGCGTTGAGGATCGGCGTCGACATCAGCGAGCCATAGACGCCGCCGTTCGAAATCGTGAACGTGCCGCCCTGCATCTCCTCGATTTTCAGCTGACCGTCGCGGGCGCGCCGGCCGAAATCGGCGATCGCCCGTTCGATGTCCGCAATCGGCTTTTGATCGGCGTCGCGGATGACCGGTACGACAAGCCCTTTGTCGGTGCCGACGGCGACGCCGACATGACAGTAATTCTTGTAGACGATGTCGGTGCCGTCGATCTCGGCATTGACGTTCGGGATATCCTTCAGCGCCTGCGTGCAGGCTTTGACGAAGAAGCCCATGAAACCGAGCTTTACGCCGTGCTTTTTTTCGAAAATGTCCTTGTAGTGGCCGCGCAGTCCCATGACGCCGCTCATATCGACCTCATTGAAGGTCGTGAGCATCGCGGCGGCGTTCTGCGCCTCCTTAAGCCTGCGCGCGATCGTCTGACGCAATTTCGTCATCCGCACGCGCTCTTCGCGGGCGGCATCGTCCGGCGCGGATGGTGCGCGAACTTGCGTTGGCGCAGGTGTTGGCGCAGGTGCCGATGCTGGCGCGCCTTGCGGCGTGAAAGCGAGAACGTCGCCCTTCAACACCTGCCCCCGCTTGCCCGAACCGGCGACTTCGCTCGTATCGATGCCGCGCTCGGCGGCAATTTTCGCGGCGGACGGCGCCGGCGGCATTTGGGTCGGCGCTGCTTTGGATTGCGCGCCGCCGTTCGTTGCAACAGCTGCGGCGCGTGAAGCGGCTGGGGCTTGCTTCGCGCTCGCGGCAGGGGCTGGAGCAGGCTTCGCCGCGCTCTTCGCTGGAGCGGCCGCCGTGCCGGCGCCGCCCTCGCTAATCTGCCCGAGCAGCGCACCCGGCGTGACCGTCTCACCGTCCTTCGCGGTGATTTCGGCGAGCACGCCCGCGGTCGGCGCGTTCACTTCGAGCGTGACTTTGTCGGTCTCGAGCTCGACCAGCGGCTCGTCGGCTTTGACGGCATCGCCGGCCTTCTTGAACCATTTGCCGATCGTCGCCTCACTGACGGACTCACCGAGTGTAGGTACGCGAATTTCTGTCGCCATAGTCTACTCACTCCGCCGCGACGGCGGCACGCGGCCTCGCGTCCGCATAGGCCTCATCCAAAAACGCCTTCAATTGCGCCAGATGCTTCGACATCACGCCCGTTGCCGTTGCCGCAGCCGCGGGCCGGCCGATGTAGTGGGCGCGTTGTCCTTTGCGTCCGAGCTGATTGACGACCCATTCGAGGTAGGGCTCGACGAAGCTCCAGGGACCCATATTCTTCGGCTCTTCCTGGCACCACACGATCTCCGCGTTCTTGAAACGCGTGAGCTCGGTGACAAGCGCCTTTAGGGGGAAGGGGTAGAGCTGCTCGACGCGCATCAGATAGACGTCGTTGACCTCACGCTTCTCGCGCTCTTCGTAGAGGTCGTAGTAGACTTTGCCGGAGCACAGAACGACGCGCCTGATCTTGTCGTTTTGAACGAGCCTGATCTTCTCGCTCTTCAGATATTCCGCGTCGTCCCACAGGACGCGATGGAAGGAGGTGCCGATCGCCATCTCGTCGAGACGCGACACGGCGCGCTTGTGCCGCAGCAGCGATTTCGGCGTCATCAGAATGAGCGGCTTGCGAATGTCGCGCTTCAACTGGCGCCGCAGGATGTGGAAGTAATTTGCCGGCGTCGTGCAGTTTGCCACCTGCATGTTATCTTCGGCGCACATCTGCAGATAGCGCTCGAGGCGAGCGGATGAGTGTTCGGGCCCCTGGCCTTCGTAGCCGTGCGGCAGCAGGCAGACGAGACCGGACATGCGCAGCCACTTGCGCTCGCCCGACGAGATGAACTGATCGAAGACAACCTGCGCGCCGTTGGCGAAATCGCCGAACTGCGCTTCCCAGAGCGTCAGCGCGTTCGGCTCGGCGAGCGAATAGCCGTATTCAAAGCCGAGAACGGCCTCTTCGGAGAGCATCGAGTTGATGACTTCGTAGCGCGCCTGTCCGTCGCGAATGTTGTTGAGGGGCACGTAGCGGGCTTCCGTCTCCTGATCGATCAGCACCGAATGGCGGTGCGAAAACGTGCCGCGCTCGCTGTCCTGGCCGGAGAGACGCACGCGATGCCCCTCGTCGACGAGCGAGCCGAAGGCAAGCGCCTCGCCGAGCGCCCAATCGATCCCTTCGCCGGTTTCGATGGCCTTACGTCGATTGTCGAGGAAGCGCCGGATGGTTTTGTGCAGATTGAAATCACCGGGAACTTCATTGAGGCGCAGGCCGATTTCTTTCAGGCGGTCGAAATCGACGCCGGTCTGGCCGCGTCGCGCCTCTTCTGCTTCATTGGCGGGCCGCAATCCCGACCAGCGGCCGTCAAGCCAGTCGGCCTTGTTCGGCTTGTAAGATTGTCCGGCCTCGTACTCTTCCTCGAGACGCTTGCGCCAATCGGCGAGAGCCTTGTCGGCTTCTTCTTGGGTGACGATATTTTCTTCGACAAGCTTCTTCGAATAAATTTCCAATGTCGTCGGATGCGCGCGCACCTTCTTGTACATCAAGGGTTGCGTGAAGCTCGGCTCATCGCCTTCGTTATGGCCGAAGCGGCGATAGCACCACATGTCGATGACGACAGGCTTTTGAAACTTCTGGCGAAACTCCGTCGCGACTTTCGCGACGAAGACGACCGCTTCAGGGTCGTCGCCGTTGACGTGGAAGATTGGCGCCTCCACCATCTTCGCAACATCGGACGGATAGGGCGACGAGCGCGAATAGCGCGGATAGGTGGTGAAGCCGATCTGGTTGTTGATGATGAAATGCACCGAGCCCCCGGTGCGGTGACCTTTCAGCCCCGACAAGCCAAAACATTCGGCGACGACGCCTTGTCCTGCAAAGGACGCATCGCCGTGGATGAGCAGCGGCAGGACGATGCCGCGCTCTTCCGTATTGCAGCCGTATTGGTCCTGCTTGGCGCGCACTTTCCCGAGTACCACCGGATCGACTATTTCAAGGTGCGACGGATTCGAGGTCAGCGACAGGTGCACCTTGTTGTTGTCGAACTCGCGATCGGACGAAGCGCCGAGATGGTATTTGACGTCGCCGGAGCCCTCGACCGCCTCGGGCACGAACGAGCCGCCTTTGAATTCGTGGAAGAGCGCGCGGTGCGGCTTGCCCATGACTTGGCAAAGCACATTGAGGCGCCCCCGATGCGCCATGCCGATGACGATTTCCTTGGTGCCGAGCGCGCCGCTGCGCTTGATGATCTGCTCGAGCGCCGGCACCATCGATTCTGCGCCGTCGAGGCCGAAACGCTTCGTGCCGGTGTAGCGGATGTCCAAAAATTTCTCGAAGCCTTCCGCCTCGACGAGCTTATTGAGAATTGCGCGCTTACCCTCGCGCGTGAAGGCGATTTCCTTATCCGGGCCTTCGATGCGCTGCTGGATCCAGGCTTTGGCTGCTGGATCCGAAATGTGCATGAACTCGAAGCCGATCGTCGAGCAATAGGTGCGACGCAGGAGCGCCAGCATTTCGTTGATTGTCGCGAATTCGAGCCCGAGAACGTGATCGATGAAAATGTTGCGGTCCCAATCGCTTTCCTTGAATCCGTAGCTCGAGGGATGCAGCTCGACATGATCGGGGCGCGGCTCGAGACCTAGCGGATCGAGATTGGCGTGCAGATGGCCGCGCATGCGGTACGCGCGGATCATCATCAAGGCGCGCACGCTGTCGCGAGTCGCCCGCATCACTTCGTCGTGCGAAACCGGCGCGCCCTTCGCCTCGGCCCTGCCCTTTATCTTGCCGCCGATCTCGGTCTCCAGTTGTGGCCAGTTTCCGTCGAGCGCCGAGACCAGTTCGCCGTTTGGCTCGATCGGCCAGTTCGGTTTTGCCCAGGAAGGACCGCGCGCGCTCTTCTCGATGTCGGCGGCGGGATCGTTCAGCTGTGCGAAGAAGTCCCGCCATTCCGCATCGACCGAATGCGGGTCGTGCTCGTAGGCGGCGTGCAGCTGTTCCACATAGGAGGCGTTGCCGCCGTAAAGAAACGACGTCTTGGCAAATGCTGTGTTGGTGCTGGACCTGGGCTGAGCGGCTCCGCCGCCGCCATTGTTACTATTGGCTTCTCGCCGAGCCATTCTCATAACCTCCGGGGCATTGCCCCTTCGAAATACGCCTCATGCTCTTCGTCTGCGCGAGGCGAACCGTGAGCACTGGTCGGGGCGTTCAACGCCGCGAAAGGGGCGAAACCACGTCTCGATCTGGGAGGCGAGAGATAGGCTTATTGACGCGAAGATGAAAGCATCTTCGAGGGATTTCCTTTACGAACTCAGCCCTTGAGCAGCTCCACCAGCGTCTTGCCGAGCCGCGCCGGAGAAGGCGAGACGCGGATTCCTGCCGCCTCCATGGCGGCGATCTTGTCCTCGGCGCCGCCCTTGCCGCCGGAGATGATCGCCCCGGCATGGCCCATCCGGCGCCCGGGGGGCGCCGTGCGGCCGGCAATGAAGCCGGCGATGGGCTTTTTGCGGCCGCGCTTGGCCTCGTCTTTTAGGAACTGTGCCGCATCCTCCTCGGCCGAGCCGCCGATCTCGCCGATCATTACGATCGACTTCGTCTCCGGATCGCTGAGGAACATTTCCAGCACGTCGATGAATTCGGTGCCCTTGACCGGATCGCCACCGATGCCGACCGCCGTCGTCTGGCCCAGTCCCTCCTGCGAGGTCTGGAACACGGCTTCGTAGGTGAGCGTGCCGGAGCGCGAGACAATCCCAACGCTGCCGCGCTTGAAAATCTGGCCCGGCATAATGCCGATCTTGCACTCGCCGGCGGTCATGACGCCCGGGCAGTTTGGGCCGACCAACCGCGATTTCGAGCCGGCGAGCGAGCGCTTGACCCGGATCATATCCTGTACCGGAACCCCTTCGGTGATGCAGACGATCAGCGGGATTTCGGCGTCGATCGCCTCGCAAATGGCGTCGGCCGCGCCTGGGGGCGGGACATAGATGACGCTCGCATCGGCGCCGGTCGCCTTCTTCGCCTCTTCGACCGTGTCGAAGACCGGCAGGTTCAGATGCGTCGAGCCGCCTTTGCCGGGTGACGTGCCGCCGACCATTTTGGTTCCGTAGGCGATCGCCTGTTCGGAATGGAACGTGCCGTTGCGGCCGGTAAAGCCTTGGCAGATGACCTTCGTGTTCTTGTCGATGAGGACGGACATAAAAATGATCTCGCCTTCTATCTGCCAATCAATTGCATCACGCCGCAGCCCTGACCGCTTGGACGATCTTTTGCGCGGCATCGTCGAGATCGTCGGCTGAAATCACGTTCAATCCCGATTTGGCGACGATCTCCTTGCCGAGCTCGACGTTGGTTCCTTCGAGGCGCACGACGAGCGGCACTTTCAACCCGACTTCCTTCACTGCCGCGATCACGCCTTCGGCGATGATGTCGCAACGCATGATGCCGCCGAAAATGTTGATGAGGATTCCCTTCACCTTCGGATCGGCGGTGATGATCTTGAAGGCCGCGGTCACCTTCTCCTTCGTCGCGCCGCCACCGACGTCGAGGAAGTTCGCCGGCTCCTCGCCATAAAGCTTGATGATGTCCATCGTCGCCATGGCAAGGCCGGCCCCGTTGACCATGCAGCCGATCGTGCCGTCGAGCGTGATGTAGGAAAGATCGTGTTTTGACGCCTCAATCTCCTTCGCGTCCTCCTCCGTCTCGTCGCGCAAGGCAGCGATGTCGGGATGGCGGAATATCGCGTTGTTGTCGAACGAGATTTTCGCGTCGAGGCAGCGTATCTGATTGTCCTTGGTGACGATCAGCGGATTGATCTCGAGAAGCTCCATGTCCTTCGCGATGAATGCGGAATAGAGCTGTGTCGCCAGCTTTTCCGCTTGCTTGGCGAGATCGCCTGAAAGACCAAGCGCCTCGGCGATCTTCCGGCCGTGGTGCGGCATGATCCCAGTGGCCGGATCGACCGCGAAAGTCACGATCTTCTCGGGCATGTCGTGCGCGACCTTCTCGATGTCCATCCCACCTTCCGTGGAGACCACGAACGCAACCCGCGAAGTTCCGCGGTCGACCACCATGGAGAGGTAAAATTCCTTCGCGATCTCCGCGCCTTCCTCGATGTAGAGGCGGTTGACCTGCTTACCGGCAGGCCCGGTCTGCGCGGTAACCAGCGTCTTACCGAGCATCTGCTCGGCATATTGGTCGACCTCTTCCGCCGATTTGGCGAGGCGCACGCCACCTTTGTCGCCGGCCGCCGGCTCCTTGAACTTACCCTTGCCGCGGCCGCCGGCATGAATCTGCGCTTTGACCACCCAGACTGGGCCGCCAAGTTCTTTGGCTGCCTTCGCCGCCTCGCCCGCTTTCAAGACCGGCACGCCGCGCGCCACGGGCACGCCGAATTCGCGCAGCACAGCCTTGGCTTGGTATTCGTGGATGTTCATCTCTTCCCCTAGACGCTCGACGGCGCGAGTTGTTCGAGCTTCACGCGAAAGCCGGATTGATCTTTTTGCAGGCGTCAACCAGGCCCTTCACCGACGCGACCGATTTCGCGAACATCTCCTTCTCGCTCGCGTCAAACTCGATCTCAACGATCTTCTCAACGCCGTTTGCCCCGAGCACCACGGGAACGCCGACATAGAGATTGTCGACCCCGTACTGACCATTGAGGTAAGCCGCGCAAGGCAGGACACGGCGCTGGTCCTTCAGATAGCTCTCCGCCATCGAGATCGCGGAGGCGGCGGGGGCATAGAAAGCAGAGCCCGTCTTCAAAAGATTGACGATTTCGCCGCCGCCGCCGCGGGTGCGCTTGACGATCGCGTCGAGCTTCTCCTGCGTGGTCCAGCCCATCTTGACGAGATCGGGCAGCGGAATACCGGCGACTGTCGAATAGCGGACCGAAGGGACCATGTCGTCGCCATGCCCGCCGAGCACGAAAGCGGTCACGTCCTCGACCGAGACCTTGAATTCGTCCGCCAGGAAATAGCGGAAGCGGGCTGAATCCAGTACGCCGGCCATTCCGACGACCTTGTTCGTCGGCAGCCCGCAGGCCTTCTGCAGCGCCCATACCATTGCGTCGAGCGGATTGGTGATGCAGATGACGAAGGCCTCGGGCGCGTATTGCTTGATGCCGGCACCGACCGACTCCATCACCTTGAGATTGATGGCGAGAAGGTCGTCCCGGCTCATCCCGGGCTTACGCGGCACGCCGGCCGTCACGATGACGACACGGGCGCCTTCGATCGCGGAATAGTCGCTGGAGCCGATCAGGTCGGCGTTAAACCCTTCGATCGGCGAGGCTTCGACCAGATCGAGCGCCTTTCCCTGCGGAATTCCATCGGCAATGTCGAAGAGCACGATGTCGCCGAGCTCCTTCAAGCCCGCGAGAAGCGCCAAGGTGCCGCCGATCTGGCCGGCTCCGATCAGTGCTAGCTTGGTACGCGCCATTCGTCTTCCTCGACCTTGAACCGGGCCTTTCTCTCGCCCGCGCCTCTTTGCCTTGCTGGTGCTATCGGTGCAAGCCGCCGGGAGGCTCAAACTCGCATCTGGTATACCACATTCCAGACGGATGGAAATCGCCAAAGTTCTTCGCCGGCCGGGATTTGCTTACGTCTCGACGAGGCCGGTCACGTCCGCGCGCTTGGCGGTGCCGTGCGGCATGGCGAGATATTCGGGCGAACGCATCTCGATAAGCCGGGAGGCGGTGCGCTCGAATTCGAAGGCTTCGCGGTTGCCGCTTCCGAGATACAGCTCTGGCGGCTCGGCCGCGGCGGAGGCGATCAGCTTCACATGTCCATCGTAAAGCGCGTCGACGAGGTTGATGAAACGCTTCGCCTCATTGCGCTGGTTTGCCTGGATGAGCGGGATGTCGTCGAGGATGATCGTGTGAAAAGCGCGTGCGAGCGCCAGGAAATCGGTGGCACCCAGCGGCTTCTCGCAGAGCTCGGCGAAGGGAAAACGGGCGACATTCGCCGCCGCCTCGGGCACGACAATGGGGTGACCGAGCACGCGTAATGTGGTCGGCGCGCCGTGTGCTCGCCCCGTCAGCGTTTCGAACGCCTGCGACAAGGCGGCGTGGGCGCGCTCGTCGGCGGGCACATAGTAGACGGATGAGTCCCGCAGCTTCTCCAGCCGAAAATCGGTGCGGGCCTCGAGCCGCGCGACATCCATATGCTCATGCAAAAGCTCGAGGAAAGGCAGGAACAGCGCCCGGTTCAGCCCGTCCTTGTAGAGCTCGTCCGGCTCGACATTCGAGGTCGCGACGACGACGACGCCCTGCTCGAACAGCGCCGCGAACAGCCGGCCGAGAATCATCGCATCGGCAATGTCGGTGACGATGAATTCGTCGAAGCATAAAAGCCAGGCCTCTTTGGCGAGGGCCTCGGCCACCGGCGCGATCGGATCGTCGCCGCCGTTCGTCCGCCCCGCTTTTCGATCCTGGCGCCAGGCATGGATCCGCGCATGCACGTCCGCCATGAAGGCGTGGAAGTGCACCCGGCGCTTGCGCTGCACCTGAACCGTCTCGAAGAACATGTCCATGAGCAGGGACTTGCCGCGCCCGACGGGCCCCCAAATGTAGAGGCCGCAAAGCGGTTCGCTCGGGCGCGCTGCAAACAGCCAGCCGAGTGCGCCGGCCTTTTTTGCGGGCCGATAGCCGTCGAGCCGCGCGGCGAGCGCGTCGAGCCGCTCCACAAGCTGTTCCTGAGCGGGATCGCGCTCGAACCGGCCGCTGCAAATCAGATCCCGATAACGTACTGGCAGGCGCGGCACGCAATCCCCAAAGGTCGGCTCGCGCCTCTATCCGTCCGGCTGCGCTCACGCAAGCAAAATGCCGCACTGCACACCCATGTGGCAGCGGGATCAGGGCAGGCGGCCTCGGCCGCGCCCACTCTGCCGTTAACCCGCTGGTAACCGCCGATCGCTCAAATTGTAACGACTCGGTAACGGATCGGACGCCTCTGTATTGTTGCAACGCAATCACAGCTGCGCCCAATTCGCGCCAAACTCCAACGTTCTCTTCGTTGCGTGCTTGTCGAGCTTAGCCGCTCGCGGGCAGACTGAACGGCGGAACAGGAAGAGGTGAATGCGGATGCCGCAGCTTTCGGGACTTAGTGTTGCCGGCCTCTCGCTTACCGCCGCATTGTTCATCCCCGCCGCCGCCGGCGCGCTGCCAGTCCAAAAGGCCTCGGACATTTCCGTCTCTCTGCCGATCACCCAAGTTCTGGTTTTCGGCAAGAACAGCCGCCAATCGCCGGAACAATTCGCCGCCGCCGAAAGCCTCAATGTGAAGGACGTGAAGCGCGCCCATGCCGCCTCCGGCCTCGTGGAATGCGGCGAGGCGCACGGCGCCGGCCAGCTGACCCTCGTCGGCAATGTCATCACCACGGCGGCGCATGTCTTCTATGACGAAAAAGGCGCGCTGCGCGGCACGGGCTGCACCTTCGCGATCGAGATCGACGGACGTTCGGTGCGGGTGCCGGTCGACCTGACCTCGATCAAGGCGGGCAGCACCAATCCCTACGCGTTCCCGGCCGTGCACGATTGGGCAGTCGCCAAGCTGACCAAAACAATCGCGGACGCGACTCCTTACCAGCTCTCCGATTCGGTCCAGGCGCAGGCGCCGGTCGAATTCGTGGCGCGTGGCCACATCGATTGGGGTGACGGTCGGCGCATGTCGATGGAAGCTTGCCGGCTGCACGACCAGCTCTCCGTCGGCCAGGAAGGTACCCGCGAATTCTCGTTCGATTGCGAGACCGGCGATGGCGCCTCCGGCGGCGCGGTTCTGATGGGCGACGATCAGATGCAGCTCGGCGCCATCCTGGTTGGATGGCGCAGCAACAAGCCGTATCGCGCAGTGCCGTTCTCGCCGACGCACTACAATTTCGCGGTCTCGATCGAGGGCGCGTTTCGCACCGCGGTTCTGGACGCCGCGAAGAAGATGGTCGCCGGCCAGCGCTAGTCCGCGACACGCTCTCTTGGCCGCTGTTTTTCGGCCGGGCCGGCTCTGCTGCGGCCTTCGGTGTTTTTTGCCCCATCTCCATCTCATCCTAACGGCGCTGAACCATTTCATTCCCCGCGGCGACGGAGCGGGGATCCCGACAAGGAGCGTTGGCGATGCCCGCCTGGCATCGGCTGAACTTTCCTGAACAGCCGCTGTTAGACCCTTTTCAAGCAACACCGGCTGCATTTGAACGCTGGCGTTCAGCTCCGGCGCGATTTCCCCTTTTGACTTCTCTCCCAGCCGAACGCCAGAGTTGTTCAGTTTCGTTCAACTCGCCTGCCTTCCATGCGTACGGTTTACCTGCGCGTCCTGGCATTCGGCACTCTGCTGCTTGTCGCGCCAGAAGCCCGAGCTGGCGCCTGGCTTGAGCCACCGGGGCAGGGCGAAATCATTCTCGGCGGCACATTTTCCGATTCGCTGCGGGCCTATGATGTCAACGGCCGGCTGGCGCCGGTCTCCTCCTATAAAAAATTCGAGCTGACCGCGTATTTGGAATACGGCGCGATGGAGCAGGGACGCTCATCGCTGTCCCCTCCATTCTGGATTTTCGCGCCAAGCCGCCGGGGCAAAGTTACGCGGGCATGGGCGTCCTCGAAGCCGGGGCGCGCGTGAAGCTGTACGAGCTCGATGAATGGATGTTCTCGGCGCAAGGCACTTTGCGCGAGGCGACGAATACGCGCTCGCGCGTCTTCGTCGATATGGGCCACGGCCTGCAGGCTGACGTGCGGCTGTTGATCGGCCGCACGTTCACGCTCCTTGGCTTTCCAGCCTTTTCCAGCTTGGAGATCGGCTACCGCTCGCCCGGCGGTTTCGGCCACGAGATACGCGCCGACGCGACGGTTGGGGTGAGGCCATTCGACAAGCTCCTCGTGCTGCTGCAGACCTTCAACATCAGTGCCGTGCACACGACGCCGCTTTATCCGACCCGCTCCAACAAGATCGCACTGAGCGCCGTGTATGATGTGACGCCGAGCATCGCCGTGCAGATTGGCGGCATCGTCGGCCTGCCGGGCGTGAACACCACGACGGAGCGCGGCATCATCAGCGCTCTTGGTACCGGTTCTGACCCTCCTTTCCGGGAATGGACAGGGCCGGGTGAGCCTGTAACATCCGCTTTAGCTGCCTTGAGGCCCCGCAAGAGAGCCGGCAGCAGCGCCGCTCGGGCTGGCGCGACGGGGAGGTTGGCTTGCACTCTGGCGCGCCGCGCGAGGTCGAGGACACCGCGCTCGACACGTTTCCGAAGTGGCTGCGCCACCATGCGCATGCGCGCGGCACGCGGCCGGCGATCCGGCTGAAGGATCGCGGCATCTGGCGGACATGGACCTGGGCGGAGACATACGAGAATGTTCGCGCCCTTGCGCATGCGCTACGCACGCTCGGCATTGGCGTCGGCGACAAAGTGGCGATCGTCGGCGCCAACCGCCCCACGCTCTATTGGGGCATCAGTGCCGCGCAATGGCTGCGGGCTGTGCCGGTGCCGGTCTATGCCGACGCTGTCGCCGAGGAGATGGCCTACGTCCTCGAAAACGCCGACGTGAAGATCGCGTTGGTGCAGGACCAGGAGCAGGTCGACAAGATTCTGTCGATTGGTGCACAGCTGACGCACCTCACGCATATTCTCTATGACGAAGAGCGCGGCTTGCGAACTTACGACCACACGCGCCTGCATGCCGTTGCGCAGGCGATGGAGACAAGCCGCACGACGCTCGCCGATTCCGCGATTGCCGCGGAGCTAGATGCGCAGATCGACCGTGGGCTGCCGGACGACCCCTCGATCATGCTTTACACGTCGGGCACGACCGGCCGCTCAAAAGGCGTTGTGCTGTCGGCCGGCCGCTCCGTCGCCGCCGCACGCGACACCGTCGCCTTCGACATGATCACTGATGAGGACGAGCAGCTCGCCTATCTGCCACTCGCCTGGGTCGGCGACCATTATCTGAATTAT
>Ga0163163_10003384_pt1 | contig 13536 bp, 16 predicted proteins | sample S65metaG_FD_119766 | JGI IMG/M metagenome (GOLD analysis project Ga0163163, IMG submission 119766) | Switchgrass rhizosphere microbial communities from Kellogg Biological Station, Michigan, USA - S6-5 metaG | ecosystem: Host-associated > Plants > Roots > Rhizosphere > Soil | place: USA... | reverse complement strand
CGGCTGGAAGTACTTGCCCAGCGACTCGACGTCGTTCTGGCCGACGCGGAAACTGACGATGGTACCCATGTTACCGAAGACGGCGTCGCGGATTTCGTCGCTCAGCTGCGTGGTGAACTGGTTGGCCACGATCAGGTTCAGGTGGTACTTGCGGGCCTCGCTCATGATCGTGGCGAACGAATCGGTCGAGAAGTTCTGGAACTCATCGACGTACAGGGCGAAGTTGACGCGGTCTTCCTCCGGTACGGTGGCCCGGCTCATGGCCGCCGCCTGGAACTTCATCACGAAGATCATGCCCAGCAGCTTGCTGTTCAGCTCCCCTGTCCGCCCCTTGCTGAGGTTCACCAGCAGGATCTTCTTATTGTCCATGATGTCGCGCAGGTCGAACGCGCTGTGCGTCTGGCCGATGATATTGCGCATCATGGTGTTGCTTAAGAAAGCGCCGAACTTGCTGACGAACCAGGCCTTGACCTCGCCGAACTCGTTGCTGCGCTGGCTGGCCGGCATCTCCTTCTGCCAGAAGTCCAGCACCGTCTGGTCGGTGACGTACTTGAGCTTGTCGCGGACGTAAGCCTCATCGCTGAAAAGCTTGGGGATGTCCACGAAGGTGCCGCCGGCCGGGTCGGCCATCACCGTCAGGGCGGCGTTGCGGAACAGGTGCTCGTAGCGCGGCCCGATGATACCCTGGTGCAGCGGGTCATACAGTTTGTACAGCATATTGATGGCTTCCTGGATCAGGAAGTCCTTCTGGTCGGCGTTGTGGAACTCGAACATGTTCAGGCCCATCGGGTAGTCCATGTCGGCCGGGCTGAAGTAGATGACGTCCTCGGTGCGCTCACGCGGCACCATGCTCAGCAGCCGCTCGGCCGTGTCGCCGTGCGGGTCGATGAAGGCGAAGCCCTCGCCGTTGATCATGTCCTGCAGCGCCAGGTTCTCGAGGAATATGGACTTACCGACACCGGTCTGACCGACGGCGTACATGTGCCGCGAGCGGTCGGACTCGGCCAGGCGGATCGGCTTCTTGGCACCGCGGAAGATGTTATATCCCAGCAGCAATCCGGTCTCCGGCACGTTGCGCGGCCCGTCCACCTGTTTGCTCGCCTGCCGCTCCAACTGGGAGGTGGGGATGTTCTTCTGGTCCGGGAAGTGGAAGATGGTCGCCAGCTCCACGGTGTTCAGGATGTTCTGGCTGCTTTCCGGCGGGAAGAAACGCAGGATGTAGGCCGTCACGAAACTCTCGATATCCTTGGCGGCCGTGAACTTGAAGCCGTTCTTGCCCGGCGCGTCGAACAGCGCGAAGCTGGCCACGATGTTGTTCTGGATAGACAGCGCGCGTTGGCTGATATTGCTCGAAGCGACGACGCGGATCAGCACTTCGAAGCCGGGGTAACGGGTCTTATCATCGATGGAATCCAGCACCGCCTGCTCCAGGCTGGACAGTTCCTTCTTGTCGTCACCGCCGCCCTTGCCCTTATCCTCCGGCGGCTTGTTGAGCGCCGTGAACAGGTCCTTACCCCAGGCGCCGACCATGGCCGCACCCTTGGCGCTGTCCTTGCCGCCCTTGCGCTTCTTACTGGCGATGCTGCTGGCCGTCTTGGTCCAGTTGCCGTCGGTCGGCCGCATCAGGATCTGGATGCCGGCACCGTCTTCCTTATCGAGCGTCGACAAGGCGTTCAGGACCGATTGCAGGGCATCGCGCTTAAGATCCTGATACGTGGCGATCGGATAGGCGAACTTCTTCTTCAGCGTCAACTCACCACCGACCGTGCCGCTGATGCGCCCCACCGGGCTGAAGATGTTGTGCTCGGCCACTTCCTCCAGCCGGGCCGACGGATAGGCGCTGACGATGGCCTGCTGCACCACGTCCAGCAGCGCGATGGGCACCGCCACGTAGAACTGCACGAAACCGCGCGTCCCGACGATCTCGAACGCGAAGTGGCGCTGGCCGTAAAAGCGGCTCTTGAAGTCCTTCTTGAAGGTGCTGGCGATGATGTTGTACAGGATCTGCGCCTTGCTGATGTTCTCGTCGACCACGTCGCGCACGTCGCGGTTGGCGCTGTCGACGTCGTCGCTGGTGGGCGGCAGGTGGATGAGCATCGGCACCATCTTGAGGCCGCGCTCGTAGTTCTTCTGCTCGCGGAAGATACGCCGGGCGTGCAGGAAGATCACGAAGCCGGCGACGGCCAGGATACCAAGAAGTACTGCCAGGATGACGAGGAAGGTTGTCATGGGTTGGCGGCGGTTACGCCTGCTCGTCGGTTACTTTGATGTCTTTGTCGTAGCGCTTTTTCATGTAGTCGGCCTTGAAACGGTTGATTTCCCGGTTCTGCAGATGCGGATCGGAGCGTGTCTTCTCGACGATGGCCTTGGCCTTCTCCACCCACTCCTTCTCTATGAGGTCAGCGTCGGAGGCCGCCGTCGGCATGGCCGTCCCTACCGGTTGTACACCCATCGCCGCCTGCACGGGATCGACGGTCTGTGTCTGCGCCATACCATATGCCGAGGCTACCTGGCTGGCCGCCTGCGGCGCGCCCATAGGGCGTTCACCGCCGGCCGCGCGCTCCGGCGACGCACCGGCCGGCGCTCCCTCGGAAGGGGCGTTTGACGGCGATGCTTCTTCCAGGCTTTGGGGCGTTGGCAGCTCAAAGTTAGCTTGGGGGTTCGTTGACGGTTCCATATCTGGTAGAAGTATATCAAATGACGGTTTTTACGCCTAATGCCGGCGCGGGCCGTCTGCCGGGGGTTCGGCGGCTCAGGCGCTACCCGGTGCAGCGGTCGATCGGCTGAGGTACCACGCGAAACCGATGATAAGGATAAGCGACAGGATGCCGTCGCGCGGTGCCAGCTGGTTGATCGAAGCCAGTAACAGCAGCAGCACCGGCTCCAGGCTCAGTACCACCGCCACTACTTTCTTGTGCCGCATCGACAGCCGGCGCGGCCCGACCGTCCGCAGCACGAACATTATCAGGTTATAGAGCACGATGAAGATAAGCAGGAACGGTATCAACAGCACCACCAGGGCCAGATGCTGGGGATTGGTCACCATCAGGAAGATGAGCAGCAGTAGGAAACTGACCACCGCGATCAGTGGTTCCCGGAACCTGCGCGCCCACGATACCTTGTTCATATTCGTTTACCCTCTTTGGCTTCATTGTACCGTATCAGGATTATCGGGCGAACCGCCTAAATATAAAAAAACACCGCCCTATCTTCGGTGTTTTTTTATATCGGACGGGAACATAAACCTGGAAGCCCGGGCGATAAAACCGCTCTTGTATTAATACTAATTAGCGCTTATCGCCCTGAGGGCTTTGACTGACCGCTCGATATCCGGGTAACGAATAAGGAGCGACGCGTGCCCTGCGCGGTCTTTCGCAGCTTGTTCAGCTGGTTCACCCGGCAGTTCACTTTTATGACGTTTTTGTTTTTTAAGTCATGCTTTGACGTTACTCCGCTTATGCAAATAAGTCAACAATTTGTATTGTAATTTTTATAACGTTCATCTGTTAAATAGAGGTCATTTATCGTTGTTTTAAATATAACGCTTATAGAGAAGAGCTATATAGGTACGTGTTCGTATTATGTTTAACACCCTTTCCGTACGGTTCCGGGACATGATTCCGTGTGCTTCCGGCTGCTTGCGTGGCGTCGATTACGAACTACTTATTTATAGCGGTAGACTGATGTCCAATCCGTTATCGACCCCTTGCCGGGCTGCTGTATACAATTCTATATATCGATTTCCGGGATACCATGTCGCACAATTCGCGTTTTTTCAGGAAAACGCTGCCGGCAGCCCGGGACCAGGAGTATCCGTCCTGAAAAGGACCTTTCATCAGGCGGCAGCCGCTACATGCTCCATGAATACAGATAGGAATGACGATGACGAGGCAGCTTCCACCTTATCCCCTGCCTGCGACCGCCACCCCTGCTTCAAGGAGATGGCCGGACGAGCGACTCGTTACGGCCTCCGGTTCATCGGCAAAGTGCGCATCCGACAGGTCTGGGGTGGGTCGATCGCCCTGCTGCCGTGGCTGTACCGCGGCGACGCGGCGCGCTGCCAGTATACCTGGATATGGTCGATCGCCTGCGTGGCCGGTGATTTCGACGGCTTCGGCCCCGGCTTTACGGCGCTTTGACAGGGCTAGCGACAGTGGCGTCGCATCAGGCTTTTTTCAGCAAACATTTATCGAACGATTTATACACAGAAAATAGGCAAGAATCATGTTGACAGCCATAACAGGGATATATAAGATATGCGTAGCACTGAATAAAAAAAGTGCTCAAAAACAAAAAGACAACATCGGTAACAACGGCTTCTCGCAAGCCGTTGTTCCATGAAAAAGGGTTGTCTTATCGAAAAAACCAAAACGCACACCGAGCCGCCGGATCATCAGGATCCGGCGGTTCTTTCATGTCACCCCCTTGCCTGACCGGCCTGCCCGGGCCGACATGAATTTCGTAAAGCGCTGCTGCTTGCAAAATAAAAATCGCTGTTTAAAATAGTCCGGTTATGCCCACGACGACCATCACCCCCACGACCAGCCGAGCCGGCATCCGCAGCATCATCGAAGCGGGTCTGGACGGTACGGCATTGGAAATCGAGTGTCACCTGTCCAACAATCTGCCGACGATCGTCATCGTCGGCTATGCCAACAAATCGGTCGACGAGGCCAAGGAGCGCGTGCGTGGTGCTTTTGCCGGCTGCGGTCTGAAATTGCCGCGCAAGCGCATCACCGTCAACCTGGCACCGGCTGACATCCCCAAGGACGGTACCGGCTACGACCTAGCGATTGCGGCCGCCATCCTGTTGGCCGATAAGCAGGTGCCGCCACCGTCTGGCGACACGGCGATCATCGGCGAACTGGGGCTGGACGGGTCGGTGCGGGCCGTCCGCGGCATCATCGGCAAATGTCTGGCGGCCAAACGGCTGGGGTTTTCGACCCTGGTCATCCCCGAAGGGAATCGGGCCCAGGCTATGCTGGTGCCGGGGCTGACGCTGGTGCCGGTCGGCAGTTTAAGCCAGCTTTATCTTCATCTGCATCATCAGGGCGGTCCCGGAGCCACGGTTACCGGCGCAGGCAGCTTCACTACCCCGCCCCGGCAACGACCGGTTACCGACTTCAGGGACGTCATCGGACAGGTGCAGGCCAAGCGCGTACTGGAAATCGCCGCCGCCGGCCAGCATAACGTCCTGCTGAGCGGTCCGCCCGGCACCGGCAAGAGCATGCTGGCCCGCGCGCTGGCTTCGATCCTGCCGCCGCTGACCCGGGAGGAAGCGCTGGCTGTGACGCATCTGCACAGCCTGGCGGCACGTAAATATGAGGCCATCGTCGACGAGCGGCCGGTGCGGGCGCCGCACCACAGCGCCAGTGATTCGGCCGTCATCGGCGGCGGGCTGGTGCCGCGCCCGGGTGAGATTTCGTTGGCCCACGGCGGCATCCTGTTCCTGGACGAGCTGCCGGAGTTCCGGCGCAGCACCATCGAGGCCCTGCGCCAGCCGCTGGAGGACCGCACCATCACCGTCTCCCGGGCCCGCGACAGCGTTACCTTCCCGGCCGACCTCATACTGGTGACCACGCGCAACCCCTGTCCCTGCGGCTTCTACGGCAGCGATAAGCCCTGCACTTGCAGCCTGCGCGACATCAGCCGCTACGAAAAGAAGGTTTCGGGCCCGATCATGGACCGAATCGACCTCTATGTACCGGTCGACAAGGTGGATCACGACCGCCTGCTCAGGCTGGATAACGGAGAGGAGGACAGCCGCACCATCGCCCGCCGGGTAGCCCGGGCCCGACAGCGGCAGCTCAGGCGGCCTCAGAACGGCGGCGCCCTGAACGGCAACCTGAGTAGCCAGGCCGTGAAGCTGGTCGGCCAGCTGAGTCCGGAGGCCCAGGAGCAGCTCAACCGCGCGGCCCGGAACGTCGGCCTGTCGGCGCGCGGCTACATGCGGGCGATACGGGTGGCGCGCACCATCGCCGATCTGGACGAGACCAACCGGAGTGGGCGTATCGAGTGGTCACACCTCAGCGAAGCGTTACAATACCGCCCCAAACCGCAAACGATAGCAGCTTGACCCCTAGTGCCATCTCTGTTACAATCTATCGCAAACCGTTAAGTCAGTGGTTAAGGAGAAGCAACGTATCAGTAAATTCACGCGCCTGAATGAGGCCATTCGGGCACCCGAGCTGCGAGTCATCGGTGAAGATGGTCGCCAGCTGGGGGTTCTGTCCCGCCAGGAGGCGCTCAGCGCCGCCCAGGACGCCGGACTGGACCTGGTAGAAATCTCCCCCGACGCATCGCCGCCCGTGGCCAAGATCGTCGACTGGGGCAAGTATAACTACCAGAAGACGAAGCAGTTGCAGAAGAGCAAACGCAACGCCAAGGCGAGCGAGCTCAAGCAGATGCGGTTCGGCCTCAAGATCAGCGACCACGACCTCGGTGTCAAACTGCGCAAGGTCAGCGGTTTCCTGGAAGACGGTCACAAGGTGAAGCTTGTCGTCTTCTACCGGGGACGCGAGATGGCCCACCGCGACCTCGGCTTCAAACTGGCCGACCGGGTCATCGACATCCTGGGTGAAGATATAGCGGTTGACCAACCCCCACAGATGGCCGGTAAGCAACTAAGTTTCGTCGTCCGAAGTAACGCAAAGAGTAACGTCAAGGGCCCGATAAAGAACGAAGTAAGGAACGAACAACATGCCGAAGCTCAAAACCCATAGCGGCGCCAAGAAGCGCATCAAGATCACCGTCAACGGCAAGCTGTTGCGCCGCCGTCCGTCCGGCAACCACTTCCTCCAGAAGAAGAGTGCCAGCCGCAAGCGCAACTACGCCGGCCTGGAAGGCATCACCGGCAAGGCCAGCAAGAGTATGAAGTTAAAGTTGGGCAAATAGCCCGGCAACCCCGCCGGAACCCCGAATAGAAAGTCAGCAAGGAGTCAAGAAGTAACCATGAGAGTCAAACGCGGCGTCACCGCCCACGCCAAACACCACAAGATCAAGCAGCAGACCAAGGGCATGAGCCTGCCCCACCGCAGCAGTTCACGCCGCGGCCGCCAGGCCGTCGTCAAGGGTATGCAGCACGCCTACCGCGACCGCCGCAACAAGAAGCGCACCTTCCGCCAGCTGTGGAACGCCCGCATCAACGCCGGCGCCCGCGACAACGGCACCACCTACAGCAAGCTGATCAACAGCCTCAAGACCGCCGGCATCACCTTGGACCGCAAAGTTCTGAGCGAGCTGGCCGTATCCGAGCCAAAGGCTTTTGCGGCCGTGGTCAAGGCTGCGCAGAAGTAACGACCGAAGATGATCACAGGCGGAAAAACTCGATTCGGGCTGATCGAGCAGGTCGTCAACGATACGCCGCGTACCGAGGCATATGTCTTATTCAGAAGCGTCGTAGATGATTCGATGGAAATAATTCCCGTCTCCTTCCATCTGCCGTCGCGTGTGGTCGGACAGCTCGCGGAAGTCATCACTACGGAGATGGATTTACCACCTAAAGACCGCCAGGTGACGCACAGAATCATAACGCCTGAGCACCGATACGTTATCACGACGCGGACCGACGACATCGACCGCCTGCGCGATGAGGCGGCCAGGATGCAGGCCACATTCGAGATCTAGCCCTGCGATAAACAGAAAAAACCGCTCCGTTAAGGGGCGGTTCTTCATATGTCAGATGATCCGTAAGCCGGGTTCTGTTTTAGCTAATCATCTATCTAGTTCCACCGTTGCCGGCGGAATCGAGCGGTTTTTGCGGCGCATCCTCGGCGGGAAACCTTGGTGAGGACACGTCTCCTTGCAGCAGGCAGGGTTTACCTCATGTGCACGTCACCGTGCATATCTGTGAGCTTTTACCTCACTCGTTTCACCCTTACTTCTTGCGAAGCGGTTTCGTTTCTGTGGCACTTTCCCTGGGCTTTCGCCCGGTCGCCGTTAACGACTGCCTTTCCCTACGCTGCCCGGACTTTCCTCTTACGTTTGCACGCAAGCGATTAGCCGAAAATCTGACCCTCTTATTTAACCATAAATATGATAAAAAGCCATCTACTTATTGACAAGGTTTCATCTAAATAATATCCCTAAGATGAAAGGAGGAAATTATGCGCCCAGATGAATATATAACCAAGCCAGCCAAACCTGAGAAGATTAAGTAGGCTTGTCGTGCTCCGCGTCCAAAGTCTCGTTCACGATCGAGTCCGCCAACTTGTTCAACTCGCGTGGCACATGCGTAAAATCGACGTGCTTGAACTGGGATAGCAGCTGCTTGATGGCGTCGTGGATCGGCCACAGGTCGCGGTTCTTCACCTTGAAAATGCCCTTCATCTGGTTGACGACGAGCATGCTGTCCATGTAGACGTGGACGGTGCGGGCGCCCATGGCCAGGGCCGCTTCCAGGCCGCCCTTCAGCGAGTGGTACTCGGCCTGGTTGTTGGTGGTGATGCCGAGGTATTTGCCGCTTTTCACCAGCACATTGTCGTCCATATCGAGCAGCGCGAAGCCGCCGGCCGAGGGCCCCGGGTTGCCGCGCGAGCCGCCGTCGCCGTACAATTTCACCTCTGTCGGATGGGGCTTGTTCGCAATCTGATCGCTGGCTTCCCTGCCTTTGCCGGCGGCATCGGCCAGCCCGTCGATGGCTTCGGCCAGGGCGCGGTCCTTGTCGGTGATCGCTTCGGCATCGTGCGTGTTGAGCCAAATCCGCACCGTGTTCCACTCGTTCTCCCAGCGCGGATGATGCTGCATGCGCTCGGCCACGGCCGCCACCTGGGTCATGAACGCGAAGGCCGCTTTGAAATCGGCGAAGGTGAATTCCTTATATAAGGCGTCGTCTTTGGTCTGCCACATGCCACTATCTTAGCAGGCCGCTGGCACTTTGCGACAAACGGTGCTACAATGACCTCTGTTATTCTGGCAGATGTCGGGGTGTAGCGCAGCTGGTAGCGCGTACGGCTGGGGGCCGTGAGGTCGCAGGTTCGAGCCCTGTCACCCCGACCAAGGTTTTTATCATGCCACACATACACGAGCTTTATGATTTGACCATCACCGCTTTCATCGTCCACGATGGTAAAGTGCTGTTGGTCAACCACCCCCGCTATGAAATGTGGCTACCGGTCGGTGGTCATGTCGAGCTCGACGAAGATCCTGAGCAAGCGCTATATCGGGAAATCGAGGAGGAGAGCGGCTTGGAGGTCAAGATCCTATCAGATGAGCCTCCGGTTAAAGCGAATGACAGGAAGTTCATCCCAACGCCTGCCTACGTAGACGTCCACGATGCCAACCCGCCGCATAAGCATATCAACCTGGTCTACTTTGCCCGCGCGCTTTCTAACAAGCACGTCCTCACGGCCGAACACACCGATATGCGCTGGCTCACCCCCGCCGATCTGGAAAAACCCGAATATAAACTCTCGAAATCCCTGAAATTCTACTGCCGCGAAGCCCTCAAAGCCGCCAAAACCTAACCCCCGAGATTAGGGCTCTCAATTTGGATGCAGAAACGGATTGCTTCTTGAGTAGCGGACCGAGCCGTATTGTAATACGGTGAGGGAGCAACGGAGAGAAAAATCTGTTTGTGCGCCAAATTCAGAGGCCTAAAAAAGGCTGAGTCCCTGGATGACAACCTGGATTTAGCCCAGGTGGGTGCTCTCACGTCCCGACCACGGTCGGTCCAAATATCGAGCTCCCGAAATGATACGAGTTCAGATTATCATTTCGTAGGCGGCTCAGCCTTGCGCCCATTATCTCGCGCCGCGCCCGCCCCTGCAAGCAAATCGGCCCTAAATCTGTAGTAAAAAGTTCAGGACGGCGTTGTCGATCTTCAGGATAAAGCCGCTGAACACGTAGAAAAACAGCAGGAAGATTATGATAATGGCCGTAAAGCCCAGGCCTTCGATGCGCTGCATGACGTCTTGCACCGGCTCGGGTGCGAAGGCGTAGAGCACACGGCTGCCGTCCAGCGGCGGGAACGGGATCAGGTTGAACACGAACATGCCGACGTTGATGCTGATGTAGAAATACAGGAAATTGTAGATGGTGGTCGAGCTGGCCGGCACCACGCGCAGTAGCAGGACGCCGATGAGAGCCTGCACGAAGTTGCTGACCGGCCCGGCCAGAGCGATGAGCGCGGCGCCGAACTCGTCCCACTTCACCCTGTCCGGGTTGAACGGCACCGGTTTGGCGGCCAGGATGGGCGGGAGGCCCATGGCGATCATGATCGTCGGCAGCAGCACCGTCGTCAGTAGGTCGATATGTTTCAAGGGGTTGAGTGTCAACCGCCCCTGTTCTTGGGCCGTGGTATCGCCCAGCGCGTGGGCCGCGAAGGCGTGGCAGGCCTCGTGGATACTCATCGCCAGGAGCAGCGACACGACCCAGTAGCCCAAATCACTCACGCTGAAGTTGCTGAACATTATAGTAAGTATATCAGGCGCGGGCGTGGACGCGGGTACGAGTGTGGGTGTGGGTACGGCGTGGCGCGTTCCTATGTCCTCCAAATCTACGCCTTCCTGACGTCAAGACGTCATGACGTCAGGAAGGCATACTTTTTACAGACACATCGACCATGCCCTACCTCTTGACGAAAACGAGTGTAACAGATACAATATGTCCTTGTAACTATGAAACGCTGTGAATTAACCGGTAAAGGCAGTCAGTACGGCCACAATGTGAGCTTCAGCCAGCGCCATACCCAGAAAATCTGGAAGGCCAATCTCCAGACCAAGACCATCGAGGTCGACGGCAAGAAGATCACCATGAAGCTGAGCACGCAGGCCATCCGTACGCTGAAGAAAAAAGGCATCATCGCCTAGGTTCGGCGCGACTTTCGACACTTTAAAAAGCTCCCTGCCCGGGAGCTTTTTTGTTTGCACGTGGGACTTGGCCCGCCGAAGTGCCTACTGGCGCTCCAAAACCACCAGCTGCGCCGTCTCGCCATAATCGGCCGGCTTGACCTTGTACTTGGCGATGGCCTCTGGTGCTTCCATGCCCAGCCCCTTCAACGCTTCTTCCAGGGGTTGCTGCGGCACCGGGTAGGTGATCTTGCTGTCGGCGTAGTGCGTCGGGATGACGATGTGGGGCTCGATTTCCTTGATGACTTTCAACGCGCCGACGCCGTCCAGCGTGTAGCCGTTGCCGCCGACCGGCACGATCAGGACGTCGACGTTGCCAATGGCTTCCAGCTCATCTTCGGTGATGTCGGGGTGGATGTGGCCGGCGACGGCCAGGCGGACGTCATCGAAGTCGATCTTGTAGACGGTGGCGGTCTTGCGGCCGGCCTCATCCATGTGGCCACGCACGGCCACGCCGCGGATGGATATATTAGATACTTCGTACTCGCCCGGGTCGGCGATGATCAGCCGGGCGTCGGCCTTGGCCGTCGGCAATGTTGTAAATAAAGCGATATCATCCGGCTTCATGATGCTCTTCAGGCCCAGTTCGGCCAGGTTGTCGTCGACCACAATCGACGCGTTCTTGACGCTCAGTCGCACGCAGTTCGCTCCGTAAAATTGAATTTCCATCTCTTATTCCCCTTTCGTTAGCGCCGGTGCGGCGCGGTTAGTCTTGTTCCAGGCTTTGGTGACGGTCGATCAGCACCTGTTTTTTGGACGACAACACGGTTGATAAAAAGCGGTCCTTCACCTGCCGGCGGTACTTGAACTGGTTGGGATCCATGACGGCGTAGCGCAGCTCCTTGCTTTCGCGCTGCTCCAGCTCGGCCATGAATTTGTTGAGGCGGGTCTGGTTCAGGTCGCCGACGATGAGGATGTCGATGCCGCTTTGCTCGTCGCGCGTGAACTGCCCGGTGTAGACCACCAGGTCGACATTACCCAGCTGTTGGAACTCGGACACGACCGGATCGGCCACGACTTGGATCTGAACAACCGGCTCGGCCGGCTTCGGTTCGGCCACTGTGGCTTTGTCGCTTTTCGTGGACTTCGCCGCCTTGGCCGGCGCCGGTTCGGATACATATGTTGCGCCGCCGAAAATGGCCGCCAACGGCTTGTAGAATTCGTACTCCTGGTTCACTTCGTAATAGAGGCGATTGTTGGTGGTGTCGCTGGCGATGATGCCGATGCTGAGCAGATTACTGAGTTCCCGGCGCACCGAATTTATCTGCTCATCGATCTTGCGCGTGATTTCGCGCACATAAAATGAACGGTTGGGGTTGCTGTAGAACATTTTTAACAGCTTGACCCGCGTTTTGCTCCCGAACAATTGCTCGACCATGCCTTAATAGTACTGCACTTGGGGCGGCCTTGGCAAAGAGTTATTCGGCCTTTTTGGCGCCCGAACCAAGAAAATGAGCAACTATTTTGTCGGCTTCTTCGGCGGACGAAATCCACTGGATATTTTTGTTGCGCTTGAACCAGGTGCGTTGGCGTTTGGCGTACTGGATGGTGTGCGTGATGATGCCCTGGCGCACATCCTGCAGGCTGCCGGCACCGGCCAGGAACGGCCGCCATTCGGCATAGCCGACGGCCGTCAGCGCCTCGGCCGCCCAGCCGAACTTATCGGCCAGCGTGCGCACTTCCGTCTCCAGGCCGGCTGCCAGCATGGTGTCGATGCGCTGGGCGATGCGCTTTTCCAGCTCCGGGCCCGGCACTTTCAGCCCCAGCAGCAACGTATCCGGCCGCAACCCTTTCTTCACAGATACGGCGCCATTGGTCTCGATCGCCCTGATCAGGTGACGCGGATTCTGCTCGTTCGCCGGCAGCACGATGCCCCGCCCCTGTAAAACGGCCTGCAGCTCGGGGACGCTGAGCCGTTCCAGCTGCCCACGTTCGTCCGCCGCATGGGGTGACCGAAAAGCATAATCATACACGACCGCATCGATGTACAGGCCGGTGCCACCGACCAGGAACGGTACTTTACCCCTGTTCCAGACATCTTTCATGGCCGTCTCTGCCAGTTCCTTGAAAGCACTGGCATTAAACGGCTGATCGGGCTCGGCGACGTCCAACAGATGATGCGGCACCCGCGCCCGGTCGGCAGCCGACGGCTTGGCGGTGCCGATGTCCATCCCCTTATACACGGTGCGCGAATCGGCGCAGATGATCTCGCCGTCGTAGCGCTCGGCCAAGGCGAGTGCCAGCCCGCTCTTGCCGCTAGCCGTCTCCCCCACCACTGCTATCAGCGGATTACGTAGCGACATGCGGCTCTTCCGGCGTCCATAAAAGTCTCTCTATATCCACTCTGTAGTTGCTATCCACCTCGACCCCCTCGGCCTCCAAATCCTTCTTCTGCCCCTGCCGACCGCCGTAATACCCCGCCGCCAACCCGCCCTGCTTATTGACAACGCGTTGCCACGGCAGATCCGGCGGTCCGAAGTGCGCCACCCCGCCGACGATGCGCGCCGCCCGGGCATTGCCGCACAGGGCCGCGATCTGGCCGTACGTCATCACCCGCCCTTTGGGGATCTGCGCCACCAGGGCGTAGACGCGTTCGGCGAACTGTTTATCCGGCTCCATGTTACAGACTCGATTTAGTGACGCGGCTCTTAGCCTCGTTGGCCACCGTCTGCAAGAAGTTGTCGACGGT
>Ga0163163_10003382_pt1 | contig 13541 bp, 10 predicted proteins | sample S65metaG_FD_119766 | JGI IMG/M metagenome (GOLD analysis project Ga0163163, IMG submission 119766) | Switchgrass rhizosphere microbial communities from Kellogg Biological Station, Michigan, USA - S6-5 metaG | ecosystem: Host-associated > Plants > Roots > Rhizosphere > Soil | place: USA... | reverse complement strand
GTGCTCCCCGCCAGCACCGCGACCACCACCGCGATGGGAGTGACCAGCGCGCTCAAGAGCATTCCGGGAATCGGCACCGCGATCTCTGCCTTCACGATGCCGGTGTTCTCCGCTGGCGCCACCTATGTAATCGGCAAGGTCTTCATCCAGCACTTTGCCTCGGGCGGAACGCTGCTCGACTTCAATCCGCCTGACTATCGCGAATTCATCAAGGCTCAGAAGGAGAAATGGAATTCCCGATCAAGGGGATCGACTGCCGCTCCTCCAACAGCATCCACCACTCAGACCGCGCCGAACACAGGCGCAACGTCCACGGCCCCTTGACGGTATTCACTCTGACCGCTTTGCCATGTTTGGCGCGGCCGGATAGGCCCAGCCCAGGCAATGATGGACAGGGAGACATGGCTTAATGACGCTATCGATCGCCATCATACTGTATCTCGTATTCTGCGTCCTCTCAGGACTCTGCGGCAGTCACCGCCGCATGGGTTTTTTTGGCACCTTCTTGCTGTCGCTCTTTCTCACGCCCGTGCTGGTGCTGCTGCTCCTGATCTTGACCGGCCCATCACGCACTGAGCGGGACCGGTACCCGCAGAGCAATTGAGTGCCGTTGCGGTCGACGACGCAGTTGTCCGCATTCGTCGGGGTTGGCATCCTGTGCAGGCGTAAACGGGCCACATCGCACTGATGTCCTTTTTCCAACTCGTTCGCCGCGAAATGCAGGGCTCCCTGACCCGGCTGGCCGTCATGTCCGGCCTCGGGGGAGTCAGCAACGCGGCCATTCTGGCCGCCATCAATGCGGGCGCGCAATCCGCCGGAAATGGCGAAGTCAGCGTCTCGGCGGCGACGCTATTCGTTGTCGCGTTGCTGCTGTTCATCAAGACCCAGCACTACATTCTGATCGCCACGACCGTCGAGATCGAAGCCATCATCCACAAATTGCGGGTGCGGCTCATGGACGAGGTGCGGCACTCGGAACTCCTTCCGCTCGACGCAATTGGACGCGCTGCAATCGTTGCGGCCATCACCAAAGAGACCACGACTCTGACCCAGGCGACCAACATGGTGGCGTTTGCAGGGCAGGGGGTCGTGCTGGTTTTCTTTGTCGGAATCTATATCGCCTATTTGTCGCTGTTGGCATTTGCGGTGAGCGTCGTGGTCATCTGCGTGGCGGGCGTGATATTTCACATCAAGAGCCGTCAAGTTGCCGCCGGCACGCGCGAGGCGGCCGAATGGGACAACCACCTGTTCGATCGTTTGATCGATCTCCTGGACGGCTTCAAGGAGGTCAGGCTCAATCGCTCGCGTAGCGACGATCTGTTCGATGACGTTGTTGAAGTGTCGAGAAAAGCCGCGAACATCAAGATTCGCAGCCAAAGCGAATCATACAAACAATTGGTGTTCTCGCAGAGCGCGATGTATCTCCTCCTCGCCTCCGTCGTATTTATGGTTCCGGCCTTCAGCGACACCAAGGGCGGTTCTATCACGCAGGTTACAACTGCCCTCATGTTCGTTGTCGGGGTGTGTATGGGTATCGTGCAAACGATACCCATCCTGCAGGCCGCAGATGTGGCGTCGGATAACATCGAGCGACTGGAGGCAAAGCTGCGCGCGATCGTCGGCGAAACGCAGGTCGAGTCCCTCGAGCCGCGCTCGCGCTTCGACAAGATCGAGATGCGCGATGTCGTGTTCAGTTATATGGACAAATCATCCGAAGCCGTCTTCCGGGTGGGGCCGCTGAATTTCACCTTGCACTCCGGGGATATTGTCTTCATCAGTGGCGGCAACGGCTCTGGGAAATCGACATTCCTGAAGTTGCTGGCCGGCCTGTACGAGCCCGATTCAGGCGAGCTCCTGCTTGACGGGGTGCGCGTCGACGACACCAACCGCGACGCGTATCGCGCGTTGATCGCCGCTATCTTCGTCGATTACCACCTTTTTCAGCGGCTCTACGGGATTGCGGATCCGGGGCCGGGCGAGATCAATCGGCTGTTGACGCAATTCCGGCTAACCGACAAGACCCGTCTTACCGGCGGGGAATTCAGCACGCTGGATCTCTCGGGTGGACAGCGCAAGCGCCTGGCCCTCATCGTGAGCCTGCTGGAGAAGCGACCGATCCTGCTGCTGGACGAATGGACCGCCGATCAAGACCCCGACTTTCGACGCAAATTCTACGATGAACTGTTGCCGGAGTTGAAGCAGGCCGGCGAGACGGTGGTGGTGATTACCCACGACGACCGCTATTTGGCGGAACTGGATTTGCCCGCGCGCAAGCTTCGCATGGATGAAGGTCGTTTCGTCGGGCAGGATTCGGTAGCGAGCGGCTGATGAAACCACACGCCTTATCCTTGGATGGGTTACCGCCGCCTCCCGCAACGGCACGTTCGAGGTGGTGGCGATTTGTCGACCGCTATCTCCCCAGCATCGTCATTTACTTGATGCTCGTGACGCTTGTCGCGGTCGTGCTTTTTCCTTATGCGGCGGTGACGGTTCCGAGTGGGCATGTCGGGGTCCTCTGGAAGCGCTTCGGCGGCGGCACCGTGCTCGATCCACGCCAGGTCAAGGACGAGGGACTTCACCTTTTTTTCCCATGGAACGAGCTGTTTCTTTATGACTTGAGGCTGCAATCCATCACCGAGACCTACAACGCGATCACTAGCGACGGGGTGAGCCTGAGCGCAACAATGAACATTCGCTTTCGGTTGCAGCGAGCCGCGGCCCCTGTGCTTCACCAGGCCATTGGACCAAATTATCTGCAACTGCTCGTGCGGCCTGGGATCGGAAGCCTGACGCGCGAGGTCATGGCTCAATACACCGCCGAGCAGGTCTATTCGACGGCTCGCCAGGAGATTCAGGACAAAATCCGCAGCCTTGCGCAGGACAGGCTAAGCGAAAAAATGATGGAACGTGAAGGGGAGGAGCCGTACCGCGTCTCACTGAGTGACACCGTCATCCTCTACGATACGCTGGTGCATGGCATCGAGCTGCCTGCGCTCGTGGTCAATGCGATCAACCGTAAAATTGAGCAGTACTATATTTCGGAGGAATACAAGTTTCGGGTCGAGCGGGAGAGGCGTGAGTCCGAGCGCAAGAAGATCGAGGCCGAAGGCATACGCGAGTTTCAACGAGTGGTGAGCCAAGGAATCTCGGACTCCTACCTGCGTTGGCGTGGCATCGAGGCGACGCTTCAGCTTTCGCAATCGACAAATTCAAAGGTGGTGATTATCGGCAGCGCCAAAGACGGCTTGCCACTCATCCTTGGCAACATGGACGCGGCGCCGGCACAGGGAACGGTCGGTGCCGCGCCCGAGAGCGGTCAGACGGAGCTCAAAGACACGACGACGGCGGCGGGGACGAAGAAAACGCCGGCTGCCGGCCTGACGGAATCGCCCGACAAGGATCCAACCACGGGTTCGGCGGGACCGCCCGCCGCTGGTGCCGAAGGGTCACGATCGCTCTGGCCCTTGAGCCTGTACGATATCGACGCGTTCCTTTCGCGGACGATACGACCGACGGAGTCGGCCACGAAGCCGCCGCTGCAAAAGCAGCCGGCTGAACAACCGGCCGCTCCGCAGTTGCGATAATATCGGTGCCCAGTTGAAAGGGCGCGCCTCGCCTCGCCGAAAATCACACAGAACGGAATGCGAGGTTGACAGGTTTAATTCAGGTGCCCCGGCCCCAGAGCCCGCAATACCGCCGCGCAACGAACGGCAGACCATTGTCATAGCCAGGCCAACTTGCGTATTTCGGCAGCCTGAAATCCTTTTCCGCCGGCTCCCAGCACTTCCCTTCTTGCGCGCTCTTCTTCATCTCGGCAGACGCGTCCTGCATCAGCGTGAGAATATCCTGCGCGTCCTTCTTGGTCCCGAGCCGGCCGCTGGGTTGTCCGGGATGGCCGGGAATTAGCCTGTCCCAGTCCAATGCGATCACCTTTTTGATGAACTCCTCCGTCTCCAGCGGATAGATATCGATGAAACCTCGGCCCGGAAAAGCGCCGACAGGAATCGTGTCGACAATAAAAACGATCTTCTCCTTCGGCAAACGCATGACCAAGTTCGAGTCGGAATGATTGAGGCCGAGATATTTCAGCTCGAGCGTGGTGCCGCCCAGCTTGATCGTCCGGCCATTGTCGTTCACCACCTGATCGGGAAGCGGCGTATTCGGGTCGTTGAGCATGGCAAGGCGCTCTTTGGCACGCCTGTGCGCGATGATAGTGGCGCCCGCATCCTTAAAGGGCTTGCCGCCTGCGATATGGTCGTAATGATGATGGCTGTAGATCAGGAACTTGATGGGCCTGTCGGTAACCTTCTTGATCTCGGCGATATAGTCCTGCCCGCCAGTCGGTCGGCCATACGCGATCGGATCAGTCGCGATCACTCCATCTTTGGTCACAATGAACATCGACTGATGGTTTCCGTTGCGGAAGATGTAGACGTTCTCGGTACCCTCGACCTTCGTAGTCTCGATCTGCGGTCGTTGTGTCTGCTGGGCCAGAGCGGTCGTTGCGGACCCGGCCAAGGTCAAGGCGGCCGCCATTGCTGCGAGTCGAATCCTCGGCATGTGCATTTCTCCCTCTTTCATAGGGTCGCGAGCACGACGGCGTAACGCGACCCGGCGCGAGTATAATATGCCATGAACGTCGCGTCAGGCGCTGTCCTGTCGCGGCTGCGCTCATGGTCTTGCAGGAAGAAATGCCAATGCTACCAGATGGTGCGCGGATATGGAAAAACGCAACTCGACCACGCGGGCGTTTCGCACGATCGCTTTGCGTTCGGCCAGGTTGATTTCGACATCGTGATGTTCGAGAAACATTCGGTCCAAAGGATATACGGCCTTGTACACGGCCTCCTTGGCGACGAAGAGCAGTCGTCCGCGGTAAGCGTCGTCGCTGAGTTTCAGTTGCTCTTGCGGCGTTGCGACCAAGTCCAACAGTTCGGACGGTAAGGGCTCGGCCGGCTCGACGTCGACGCCCAACGCACCCACGTCGGCACGCATTCCGACCGCTGCTACCGCAATGCGAGAATCGTGAGCCATTGAGCCGATGATGCCTGCCGGCCAGACCGGCGCCCCGGCGGCGCCCTTCGGTAGCGCGCAGGGGGGATGCCCGAACTGCTGCAGGAGTTGGCGCGCGACAATGCGAGCGGCGCCGCTTGCCCGCCGGACTTTGACGACGCTGCCGGCAAACGCAGCGGCCTCCTCCGTCAACAGCGCATCCTCATCACCAGGCGAGATAAACCGATGGCCAAGCTTCACGCCAGGGAAAGACAGCGTATCGATTGCTGATTGAAATAGGGGATCGGTCGTGACGATCATTCTCGGCGGCGTTGAGTGGTTGTCGGACTGCGAATCATGAAGCGTCCATCCGGGAAAATCAGCTCAAATTGACACTCAGCTTGGGAGCTTCTAACATTCTGTGCCTCCTTACATTGTATGTCTCCACCCCCCGAAAGGCCCTATGCAACGAGACCTGTCCTCTCCGTCAACGCCGGCCGACGACTATATCTCGTTCGAAGCCGTATATCCGGAGATGGTCGACGAAAATGGGGTCGCTGTCTGGCAGGCGTCATGGAGGAGACGACAGGAATTCCTTCGCGACTGTGCCGATGCGATCCACCCGGCCTATTTTCGCGGTCTGAAGGCGCTCGACCTGAGGCCCGACAGGTTTCCAACGCTGCCGGAGGTGAACGATGTGCTGGCCAGCGTGGGCTGGCGCGCGGCATGGGTTCCCGGCTTTATCCCATCTCGCGAATTCGCAGACCTCATCCGAGGCCGCTGCTTTCCTGTTTCGGCAGGAGTGCGCGCGCTCGAATTCGTCGACCATGCGCCGAGTCCCGACGCGCTGCATGATATCTGGGGTCACCTGCCATTCCTCTTCGACGAGACGTACAGCGACTATCTGCTGTCGATCACGGGCGCGATCGTGGGCACCGAGCAAGGCCCATTGGAAGTTCAACTATATGAGGCCAGAAAAGAGCTAGGTCGGCTGAGCGGCATGCATGCATCCGCGCCAGCGGTTCTCGAGGCCCACCGCCGCTTAAATGAGCTTGAAATTGTGGAGCGCAATTCGCCGCAACTTTCGACGCGGTTATCGCGTCTCTTCCTTTGGTCGATCGAATTCGGGCTTCTTGGAAAGCCAGGGGACTCGGTGATCGTGGGCGCCGCCATCCTGTCCTCGCCTCGGGAGGCTTACGGTGTTCTCAGACATCCGCCCCGGATGCACAGTTTCAGTCTCGATGCGACCTATCATGACATCTTATTTACCGAGCCGCAGCAGCATCTCTTCGTTGCGTCGAGCTTCCGTACTTACCAGGACGTTCTCGAACAATGCCTCGAAACGTATGGCAGCGCGGTCCCCGCTGATCAGCCCGGACCGCAGTGAGCGTGGGCAAGCGCCGATCGGCCGCGATGCAACCGGAAAGGCGTTGGCAAGCGCTGCGGGGCGTTGGGGTGCTGCAGCGCGGAACGCAGGGATGCCGAAAAGATTTCGAGGAAGGCAGCCGTCGGTTTGCTCCCGCATGTCAGTCCGCTGATTCCAAATTACACGTGAGCCAACGTGTCGGGATTACCTGCCGCCCGCTCGCGTCTGACCGGCGCATACTGTGCCTGTAACACGACTACGGGCAGTGGATCGAATAGGTCCGCAATCGCCAATTCGGGGCCGCTCGCTAATCTTACGTCGGTCAGCGCATTAGTGATTTCAGAGAACCCTGCCGCCGCCAGCGACGCATCCCAGGCGTCGCTGGTCGGCCATCGCAAACCACCACCGCTCGCGCGCGCAGACAGGCGCGCACCCACGACGATAACGGCGTTGCGACCGCTTATCCGCGCAAACGCCAGAATCTCATTGCCATCACGGCCGGCAACTTCGAGCGGACGATATGAGCCGTTCGTGAATACGTTCGGGAGCCGTCGGCGCAGAGCAAGAAGGCGCCGCATCAGGGCAAATTTCACTTGGCCGCTTGGCCATGTCCTGATCAAGGCCGGCCAATCAGGCTCATCGTCGCCTGTCTTCAGAAGCGAAGACCGCGCTTGAAAGTCGACGCGACGCCTGTTGTCCGGATCCACCAGCGACAGATCCCAGAATTCCGTCCCCTGGTAAAAGTCCGGAACGCCCGGCATCGTCGTCTTGAGGGCGAGCTGGGTCAGGCTTCTCAAGGCGCCCAGCAAAGCCGCGCGGCGCGCAAGCACATCGAAGGAGTCGATAAATCTTGCTGATTGCCGGCGATCGAGGGCACGACCAAGAAAGTCCCTGAGGCCGGTCTCATAGGCTTCGTCGGGCGCCAGCCAACTCGTCTGCTCTTTGCCTTCCCGCGCCGCCTTGATGGCATAAGCCTGCATCCGCTCGATGAAGTCTGCGTCTAGGCCGCCCAGAGGCCAAGCGCCGAGCAGAGCCTGATAGAGCATATATTCGTGCGCCGGGGAGGGGCTGCGCGGTTGCTGCCCTGCGGAGCCGGCGAATTTCGCATTGAGGGCGCGCCATTCGTGCACGCCGCGCGCCCAATCGTCGGCAAGCTCGGACAGGGCGATCAGCCTCATGCGTGCGTCTTCGCCGCGCTTGGTGTCATGCGTCGCGGTGGCGGTGAGACCATGCGGTAGCTTGGCGGCGCGCTGCTGCATGCGTTCGTGAAAACCAGCAATGGAGAGCCCGCCAGCGGCAGCATCACCCCCCACCTCGTTGAGCGCCAACAGGCGAGCGTACCGGTAGAACGCCGTATCCTCCAGCGACTTGGCCATCATTGGTCCGGTGAATTGCTGGACCTTGAATGCAAAATGGCGGTTGCGGGCAATGCTGTGACCGGTCCGACCGGGGGCGACGAGATCCAAAGTCAACGCATCACGCAGGAAATCAAAAACACCAATATCGGAGCCGAACCAATCCGCGCGGGCCTTGGCAAGTGCGGTCTCGATGATCGCGCGATCCTCGCGGCTAGGTCCTGAAGGGGTGAGGTAGGTGCGATAAATAGGGAAATGTAAGACGAACAGTTCCAGCGCGGTGCGCAAGCGTTCAGCCGTATAGTCACGAGTCGAGTAGTGACCGGCTGCGATGCGGGCGAGCAGACGTGTCAATACGGTGAACTCGCTCGACAGGATCGTCGCGATGACCCGGCGTTTGGACTCGATGACGATTTCCTCAAAGCTGCGCTCGTCACCGCTCGAGACGCGCCAAGTCCGATCAAGGATGGGGAGGCCGCGGTCATCGACCAGCACGCGTGAAATTATGTTGAGCCATTCGTAGCCCGTGGTCCCGGCGACGCCGGAAAAGCGCGGGAGGCGCTCGCCATCGGCAAGGATCTTTTCCGCAATCATGTAGAAACGGCGATGGCCAGGCGGCGCCTCGACATCTATGAGTCGTTGCAGCCGGCGGAAATATTGATGCGGGTCGCGTAACCCATCGATGTGGTCCAGCCGCAATCCGTGCAGGCAACCTTTCGAAATGAGTCGGCGGACCAGAGCATGGATCGCGGCAAACGTTCCGGCATCTTCTACCCGCAGTCCCGCCAGGGTGTTAATGTCGAAAAATCGGCGGTAGTTGATGTCACTTCCGGCCAGTCGCCAATATGCGAGCCGATAGTGCTGGCGCTCGAGCAGATGATGCAAGGCGAGCAGGGCTCCCGGTTCGCCTGACGTCGGTTGATAGGCGCGAATGCCGCGATCGATGACCTCCTGGGCTCCTGCGATGGCTGCAAGCTCTGCCTTGAATGCGGGCGCTTCGGAGCGCGGAGGATTGTATGGTCCGCGATATCGCGTCGCCAGCTGAAGGAGCTTGCGACCCGCCGGCTCATCTCTCGCGGCGGCCTGGGCCACGATCTTCTGCACGATCTCGCCATATCGATTCGGGCCGATTGGCAGTCGATGCTCGAAATACCAAGCGGAAAAGCTGCCCTCGCTGGGCTCGTAGCGCAGCGCGATCTCGCCGCATTCCAGGGCCTCGCCATACGCACGTCCAAGAATCGGGATAAGAATGCCGCCGCGGGGCCGCCCGGGGAGCGTCTGCCAATCGATATCGAAGGACGCCGCGTACGGGGATTTTGGCCCCCATTCTAGGACGTCGAGCCACCAGGGATTGTCAGCGTAGTGAACGCCCATGTGATTGGGCACGAAATCGAGAATGAGACCCATATCAGCTGTTTTGAGCGAATCGCACAGGCGCTCAAATGCTTCTTCGCCGCCGAGCTCGGGATTGAGCGAATTGTGCTCCACCACGTCATATCCGTGTGTGCTGCCTGCGCGCGCTTTGAGAAATGGGGACGAATAGAGATGACTGATCCCGATGGCCCTCAGATAGGGCACGAGCGCGGCGGCTTGGTCGAAGGTGAAGTCCGCGGTGAGTTGGAGCCGATAAGTAGCGACTGGAATCGAGGGAGGCATTAGCCCGCTCCGGTGATGCAGGATATATGCCAGTGCAAGAGCAAATCCTTCGCGCCGCCACTCCAGATCGACACGTCTTTAGCCCCGCGGCTGAGCGCGGCGTCCGGGCGCGCGCACGCCGTCATGTCGCGCCCGCAAACGCAAGGATCGATCGCGGTGGTGCCTCCAGCGTCGAGCCCGACGCGAATTCCTCCTCCATGCGGGACATCGGCGCGGTTGCCAACAGCATGGTCCAACAGCCGTACTCTTGGAGGACAGGGAGCGTGAACTCGATCGTCTCCGTCGCCGCGTTGAACACGAGATAGAGGGGCGGCTTTCCTTGCTGCAGCGGACCCAGAACATAGGACAGGAATCGTCCTTGGGGAAAATGCCAGTCCTGCTCCGCCATCTCGGTGGCCTCGGGCGTCAACCACAAGACGCCAAAGGAGCCATCGGCACGACGTCCTTGGACCCATCGCCTCGCGCGCAATTGGGGAAAACGCCGACGCAGTTCGGTGAGCTGCGCCACGAACGAGGAAAGGTCGTCCTCATCATCGCCACCCAGCGCCGACCAATCCACCCATCCGACCGGGTTGTCCTGACAGTAGGCATTGTTATTGCCGTGCTGGCTGTTCCCAACCTCGTCTCCGGCCAGCAGCAATGGGACGCCCTGCGCCAACATCAGGCTTGCGAGCAGATTGCGCCGCAGCTGACGCCGGAGCTTAAGGACCTCGGGCTTGTCCGTAGCTCCCTCGACACCACAGTTCGTGCTGTGGTTATCGTCCGAGCCGTCGCGGTTATGCTCGCCATTCGCCAGATTATGCTTACGGTGATAGCTGACCAAGTCGGCGAGCGTAAATCCGTCGTGGACAGTGACGTGATTAACGCTCGATCGTGGACTGCGACGATCGTGGTCGAATAGATCGGCAGAGCCGGTCATGCGACGACCGAGCTCACCGATGATATTGCCTTCGCCCATCCAATAGCGGCGAAGCGTGCGACGAAAATGGTCGTTCCACTCCGACCAGCCCGGTGGAAACGTGCCGACCTGATATCCGCCGGGCCCAATGTCCCAAGGCTCGGCGATCAGCTTGGCTGCAGCCAACGCCGGGTCTTGCCGGAGGGCGGCGAAGAACGCCGCTCCGCGATCAAATCCATTAGGGCCTCGCCCAAGCGTGCTGGCAAGATCGAACCGAAATCCATCGATGTGGCAGATATCGACCCAATAGCGCAGCGAATCCATCACCATCTGCAGCACACGGGGATGGGCGAGATTAAGCGCATTGCCGCAGCCGGTGAAGTCATCGTAATAGCGCGGCTGGTCCGGTAAAAGCCAATAATATGACGTGTTGTCGATGCCGCGAAAGTTCAGTGTAGGGCCGAGGTGATTGCCTTCGGCGGTATGGTTGTAAACGACGTCAAGGATGACCTCGATACCGGCATCGTGCAGGCGCGAGACGGTTGAACGAAATTCGTCGAGCGGCCGCTCCAGCGCATAGCGTTGTGCCGGTGCAAAAAACCCGAGCGTGTTATATCCCCAGTAGTTGTTCAGCCCGCGCTCGACCAAGTGTCGATCGTCGACGAAGGCATGGATCGGAAGCAGCTCGAGCGCGGTCACCCCAAGCCGTTGAAGATGGCTGATGACGCCCGGCGCTGCGAGCCCCCGGAAGGTGCCCCTCCAAGCCGGCGGGACGTCGCCGCGTTGCTGCGTCAGTCCCTTGACGTGAGCTTCGTAGATGACTGTGTCTTCCCAGGGAACCGATGGCCTGCGCTCCTCCCCCCAGGTGAAAGCTTGGTCGATGACGACGCCCTTCGGCATTCCGCGCGCGTTATCCCGTCGATCGAAAGACAGATCGGCGCGCGCGCTGCCGGCGCGATAGCCGAAATGGGCATCGCTCCAGACGATGCGCCCGGTCAGTTGCTTGGCATAAGGATCGATGAGCAGCTTGTGAGGGTTGAAGCGGAAGCCGCGCTCGGGTTCATAGCGGCCGTAAACCCGATAGCCATAGAGCTGACCGGGCGCGACGTCGTTCAGATAGCCGTGCCAGACATCCTCAGTGCGCTCAGGTAACGCGATACGTTCGATTTCGCGGCGGCCGCTACTGTCGAAGAGACACAGTTCGACCTTCTCGGCATTCGCTGAAAACAGCGCGAAATTCGCGCCTCGGCCGTCCCATGTCGCCCCCAGCGGGTGCGGTTCGCCAGCCGAAAGCCGCAAATCAGCGCTCCGGGACGAGAAAAATTGCTGCAAGCGGCGGAACAACAAGGCTGACCTCGGGAATTGCGCCCTCGTCCCATGTCCTGACTGCGCCGCCGTTCCCGACATCGCTGCCACCATAGGCCGCCGAGTCGGTGTTCAGGACCTCGCGCCAGATCCCGGAGAAAGGAACCTGAATCCGATAGTCGCGGTAGACCTGAGGCGTGAAGTTGACGACAACCAGGCAACGCTCGTGCGTATCGCGCCCTTTCCTTAACCACGCAAAGACGCTGCGATCGGCGTCGTGCATGATCAGCCATTCGAATCCCTTGTCCTCGCAATCAAGGGCGTGCAGGGCCGGCACGGATCGGTAAAGGCGATTGAGATCACGGACCAATGCCTGAATCCCCGCATGCGCCGGCTTCTCGAGGAGATGCCAATCAAGCGAATGGTCGTGACGCCATTCGCTTTCCTGGGCGAATTCATTGCCCATGAACAGCAGCTTCTTGCCCGGGTGGCCAAACATGAAACCGTAGTAGGCGCGCAAATTGGCGAAGCGCTGCCATTCGTCCCCCGGCATGCGGCCGAGAATGGAACGCTTCCCGTGCACTACCTCGTCATGTGACAGCGGCAGGATGAAGTTCTCGAAGAATGCGTAGTGCAAGCCAAATAGGATTTGTCCGTGATGGTGGCGGCGGTAGATCGGATCTTTGCTGATATAGTTGAGGGTGTCGTGCATCCACCCCATGTTCCACTTATAGCCGAAGCCCAAACCGCCCCAATCGACTGGCCTCGAAACCATCGGCCAAGCTGTCGATTCCTCTGCTGCTGTGGTCGCTTCGGGAAACCGTGAAAACACCTCCGAATTGAATCGGCGAAGAAGACTGATCGCCTCAAGATTTTCGCGTCCGCCCTCTTTGTTCGCGATCCAACCACCTGCGGGTCGGCTGTAATCGAGATAGAGCATGGAAGCGACGGCGTCGACGCGCAGCCCGTCGATGCGGTATCGGTCCAGCCAGAACAGGCCGCTTGCGAGCAGGAAATTCGCGACCTCGGTCCGTCCGTAGTTGTAAACGAGGGTGTTCCAATCCAGGTGACGGCCTTGCATGGGATTCTCATGCTCGTACAGCGCCGTTCCGTCGAAGCGGCTGAGCCCATGCGGATCGTCGGGAAAATGGCCCGGCACCCAATCAAGAATGACGGCGAGACCTTCGCGGTGGCATGCATCGATCAGCGCGGCAAACTCGGCCGGCGTCCCGAAGCGGCTGGTGGGGGCGAACAGGCCGGTCGGTTGATAGCCCCAGGAGCCGTCGAACGGGTGCTCGCTAATGGGCAGAAACTCGATATGGGTAAATCCCAGATCGCGCGCGTAGGCAGGCAGCTCTTCCGCCAGCTCGCGGTAACTCATCCAACGGCTTCCTTCGTATGGTCGGCGGCGCCATGACCCGAGATGCACTTCATAGATTGAAATTGGTGCGCTCAACGCATTCGCGTTCGCCGGAGCGGGTCGAGGACGTTCAACCGCACGGGGATCGACCACGATCGAGGCGGTCTGTGGCCGCACCTCGGCGGCGAAGGCCAATGGATCGGACTTCAGTGGCAATAATCGCCCGTCCGGCCCGACGATCTCATACTTGTACTTGGCGCCTGCCTTGGCGTCGGGCACGAAGATTTCCCAAAAGCCGTTACCGCGCACCCGCATCGCATGGCGTCGCCCATCCCAGAGATTGAAATCACCGACGACACTGACGCGCCGGGCCGCGGGTGCGAAGACCGCAAAGGCCACACCTGACACGCCATCGAGCTCCATCGGATGGGCGCCCAGCTTTTCGTAGAGATGCATATGCGTCCCTTCGCCGAGCAGGTAGAGATCGAGATCCGACAAGATCGGCGGAAACCGGTAAGGATCCTCGATTTCGACCTGCCGTTCGCCATAACGCGCCCGCACGCGGTAGCGGCGCAAAGCTTTCGCCAAACGACCCTCGAACAGACCGGC
>Ga0163163_10003381_pt1 | contig 13544 bp, 15 predicted proteins | sample S65metaG_FD_119766 | JGI IMG/M metagenome (GOLD analysis project Ga0163163, IMG submission 119766) | Switchgrass rhizosphere microbial communities from Kellogg Biological Station, Michigan, USA - S6-5 metaG | ecosystem: Host-associated > Plants > Roots > Rhizosphere > Soil | place: USA... | reverse complement strand
TCGATAATTTCTTCCACATCTGCCGGACCAAACTGATCAAGGTTTTGCGAAGCATATTCAAGCCATCCGGGAAAAGGATAACTTCCGACAACTGTTGTTTGTATTGGGATGGGAGTCATAGTTTAGTGTTTTGTTCATTGAATAAGTAGTTACCAAGTGGACCAGTGGGCCAGTGGACCAGTGTGCCAGGTGATCTCTTAAAATTGGTTTACCGGTCTACGGGTCCACTGGTTTACGGGTCCACTGGTCCACGGGTCCACTGGCCCACTAGTCCACTGGCCCACTGGCCCACTGTCTAACTCTTACCAACATTCTCATAGAGCTTAGCCAATCGATGCGCGTGCTCATCATATGCTGATTCGAAAAGTTCTACAGCTCTTGCGGCGCCGACAACTGCTGCAGCGCTTAATACCTTCGGCGGTTGTCCGGCCCTGGTAAGCAATCGCGCCAGTTCGGCTTTAATGCAATTGATCAATAACACGCCTCCTAAACTGCTGCCAGGCGATACTGGCGTATCGAGTCCTTCAACTTTCACCATCGCATCGCCCACGGGTGCACCGGTGTCAAGTACAAGGTCGGAGAAATCACCCAACTTCTTTCCATCTGTTCTTTTGCTGGAAGACTTTTCCGAATGCGCTTTTGTAATAATTGAGACCACCTTAATTTTTTTCTGTTGAAAGCATTCGGCCATTTCCACCGGTACAATATTGGTACCGCTGGACGAAATGATCAGCGCGCAATCTTTTTCACTCAAATCAAAATTTCTCAGGATCCTTTCTGCCAGCCCGCTTACATTTTCAAGAAACATGGCCTGGCGTTGTCCGTTGGCGCCAACAACAAGGTTATGAAAGGTGAGCGAGAGCTCAACAATCGGATTGAAACCAGGATAAGAACCGTAACGTGGCCACATTTCTTCCACCATAATCCTGCTATGTCCCGAACCGAACACATGTACCATACGGCCTGCGAGTATTGAGTCTGCGAACCATGCAGCCGCCTTTTCAATTTGAGTTGATTGCGCTCCAACAGTTTCCAAAATAGCTTCAGACTTGTGCAAATATTCCTGTATTGGATTCATGTTCTTTAAATAAATAATTTATTCCAGTTTTTTTTGGTTTTGCAATGCAAAAGCCGCCGCGCCAATAGCACCGGCAAATTCTCCAAACGCAGCAGGTATAATGGGAACACTTGTTCCACCGGCTTTCCACTCAAATACATCTACAAAACTGCGGAGTGGATCAAACAACGCTTTGCCGGCCAGACTGATCCCGCCACTCAGAATGACCAGCTCCGGAGAGATAATATTAATGTATGAGCAGATGGCAGAAGCCAAATCCTTTACCGACTTGAGCCACACAAATGTTGCGATGGGCTCTCCTTTTTCATAAGCTTTCACCAGTTGCGCAGTGGTTTCATATTTTCCAAAAGAACGGCGACCAACAGTAAGGTTTCCGATTGCATCTTCAATGCTGCCCGCCATCCCAGCCACATCCTGTGTATGCGTGTCGGCATTTACCGTAGCGTGGCCCATGTGCCCGGCACGCTGTATCAAACCCTGGTGTAAGATTCCATTGATAACAATGCCACCGCCAACACCTGAACCAAGTGTCAACAATATGATATCCTTCCTGTTTTTTCCTGCACCAAATTTTGCCTCCGCGAGTGTGGCTGCGTGTGCGTCGTTTAACACAAGCGTTGGCGTTTTCAAAAAATCGGACCAAAGAAAATTTTCCAGGCCTTCCAGTCTTCCAGGCATCACTGCGATCCGGTCATTGTTAGCGCTTGCAAGTCCGGGCGCTGAAAGCCCGACAGAGTTTGGTGGAATCCCTGATTTTTTGATAAGGGACTGCAGCGTAATTGCCACGGCATCTTTCCACGCGCCTTCCTGGTCAACAGTATCTGTTTGCAACTGGTGCAATATTTTGCCGCTGGTGTCAATCACTACACCTTTGATATGCGTTGCACCCATGTCTATTCCAATGGCCTGTTCCGACATCTTGTTTATGAATTGATTTGTCCTTCGCTTACGCTCCATCCGCCGTCCACCGCAACTGCCTGACCTGTTACAAATGAACCATAATCCGACATGAAATAACAGGCCAGTCCATCGAGGTCACTGGCTTTGCCAATGCGACCGCCATCGAGCGGCTGCTTGGTTTTAATAAATTGTATAATCGCTTCGTTTCCTACTGCACGCTGCGCCATCGGCGTTTCAACCAATCCGGGCATGATTACATTAAACCTGATATTTTGGGGCGCGTAATAGGCAGCTACCGCCTTCGTATAACCGAGAATGGCCGACTTGCAAGCGGTATAAGCATGCGTTGTGAAATAGGCCGGGGCAGGAGCGTAGCTTAGCACTGACCCCATATTCAGGATACTTCCTCCGTTTCCATCCTCCAGGAATTGTTTCACCGCGCGTTGATTTGAAAGCATCATGGAGCTGAGATTTAGCTCGAATGTTTTGTTCCAACCTTCCAACGTAAGCTCGTGCAATGGACCATCGCCAAATTTGCGTCCACTACCTCCCGCCACGTGATATAGGCCGCTGAATTTTCCAAACTTTGAAATGCAGGTCTTAATGGCGATGTCGGCCGCATCCGGATTTGTTGCGTCCATTTGAATAACGACAACTTCATCTCCAAAATGACCAGCGGTCGATTTGCACGATTCTTCATCCAGCCCAATTACCACCAGCTTCGCGCCAGCGCGCACAAAAGCTTTTGTGGCCGACAGTCCCAACCCTGTGGTCCCTCCAATGATGACAATATTTTTATCCTGCAAATATCCGGGTACCATGTGCATCAGGTTGAGGCGTGCAAAATGCCAAGAAGGTTTTCAATGGTTTGTTGCAGGCTTGAAAATTCTTCCCTTTCCAGGCTCTCTTTGGGAAAAAGTTGGGATCCCAGGCCAACAGCGTTGGCGCCTGCGCGCATCCAGCTGTTGATATTATCCTCTTCGGGCTTCACGCCGCCGGTTACAAGAATTTTGATATCGGGGAATGGCCCACGAATCGCTCTTACAAATCCAGGCCCGCCTAATTGTTCGGCTGGAAATATTTTCACCAGCTCGATGCCCCAGTTTTCAGCCATGCCAATTTCGCTTGCAGAACCACAACCAGGTATCCAAAGAATTTTGTGGCGGCTGCAGTATTCATAAAGCTCCTTAGAAATCAAAGGAGAAATCAGGAAGGGCGCACCCGCCGCAGTGTAGGATGACGCGTCTATGATATTCTTGATCGTCCCTGCGCCGAGCATCATACCCGGCAATTCCTTTAAACAATATTTCTGCAAGCCCACGTATACATCCAGCGCATGATCGTTCCTGTTAGTGTATTCGAAATAGCGAAGTCCTCCATCGTAGCAAGCCTTGATCACTTTCTGGCTCGTTTCCAGACTAGCATGGTTAAAGAGCGGAAGAATCTTCTGCTCCAGTATGCCATTCAGGATATTTCTATTTGCGTTCATTTTGCTTGGGTTATAATTAAGGTCATTTATGATAAAGCACGGACGCTGGTATCAGCGTTTTCACTTGTCCGGCCTGGCTCATCTTTAATTCGAGTTCAGAACCGCCCGCTCCCTGGAAATATTCCAACCTGATTTGATGATAACCTTTCTTTAATGCAATGGATGCTGTCTTTTCTTCACCGCTATGGGGACCATCGTTGTCGATTAATTCCTGTCCGTCAATCCAGAGTTTGGAACCATCATCAGTGGCCAGATAGAAAGTATAAAGCGCGTCATCAGGTACTTTTATAAAACCATCGAAACGAAGTCCGATGTATTCCTGCCTCGTACCATATTTCAAATCTACAGACTCTGCCACATCCTTCTTTACGGGCTCTGTGTTTTGCAAATCAGTCACCGATGTAGCCTTGAGCTCGAATGCAGCATAGTTCAAACCCGGCTTAAGTTTTTTGGTCGATGCAGCCTTGTTCCATATATAGGTTTTCAAATCTGCGTTTTGCATGGCACTGGGAAGACGGTTGGGCAAGAAGGCCCTCGCCTTGAGCGTGGCAGGGTGATCCACCACAAAGGACGTGTTATTATAGAGGGGTGAAGATTCGGTTGGGTCAGCGCCATCCAGGGTATAATGAATTGCTGCATTTTCGGACCTGTTAGAAAGATCAACTGATGGATTCACGGTGCCCTTCGGATAGCTGATGTTGACGATTGGGTTTTTTGTGAATGCGCCGGTGTTACTGATACGGATCACATAGACTGGTTGATCGGGCAATGTGTTAGGGTCATATTCGGGCAGTGCTACCACCAGGTCTTTTCCTTTCTGGAAAAATGAAATATTTCCGTTATAACCCAGAAGGCTAGCCGAAGCGCCAGCGCCAGCCGCCAGGTCGCGAATTACAAAGGTTTTTGAAGAAGGCCATTTGGGTAAGAGCGCATATAACGTATTTGTAGATGCATTGTAAGTGAAAAAGCATTCTTTCACGGCATAACCCGGTTCCGGATCAACTGTCAGCTTGAGTGCAATGTCGCCACCGGTCTTCCAATCATCATTCTTCGGTTTGTAATCTCTTTTCCCTTCGCTCCACTGGGACGGACTGCGCCACCTGCTGCTGCCATAGATGGCTTCACTGTTGATCTTCATCCACTGGCCGATTTGCATGAGCCTCTCCTGCATGATAGGCGGAATTTTGCCGTGTGAATCCGGACCAATGTCAAGCAGAAAATTACCGCCCCTGCTCACTTTATCAACTAAGCTAAGAATGAGTACCTGTGCGGAATTGTAATCCCAGGCGTCTTCCTCACGGTTATAGCCATACGAAAATCCCATGCCCCGACTTTCTTCCCAGTAATGGTCTTCAAAATCCAAATCAGGTTGATATTCCGGCGTATAAAATCCACCGTGGTGAAAACGGACGCCGGAGCCCCAGCGGTCGTTGACAACCACCTTGTCTTTCACCGGACTTTCATTGAACATCCATGTCAGGAATTCACGCGATTTCCAAAGTGTGTCTGCACCTTCCCATTCACCATCTGTCCAAAAGACATCAGGCTGATAAGAAGTGATGACGTCTTTCATCTGCGGCCACATATGGTCACGCACATATTTTGGTTTGTCGGTCAGATAAAGCGGATTGAACCATTCATACAGGGAATAATACATACCCGCATGCACCGATGTTTTTCGAATGGCGGTAAATAGATCGCCTAACAGATCACGGTGAGGACCCGCTTCAACTGCATTCCAGGGAAAGCCCCAGGTATCGCTGGCATTCTTGCTGGGCCACAATGCAAATCCATCATGGTGCTTGGAAGTGAGAACCACATATTTTGCACCGGATTGTTCGATCAATTTCGCCCATTCGTCCGGTTGATAGCGATCCGCTTTGAAACGATCAACAAGCTGGTAGTAGGTGAGGTCTCCATAATTTTTCTGGTGATAATCTACCACTGCACCATTGTAAGCTTTTGTGTTCAGCCAATATTGATACCATTCGGAATAATTGCCCTTGGGTGTCCACGCGGGAACCGCATAAACGCCCCAGTGGATGAAAATGCCAAACTTGGCATCCTGGTACCATTGTGGGATGGGACGTTTGTCGAGTGATTCCCAGGTGGGCTGGTATTGCGCGAAACAAGGCGATGAAAGGAGGAGAAGAAAGAAGAGTCTTTTCAACATGGCAGTCTGTTTTTCAATACCCTGACGATCAGGTTCAATATACGACAAGTTTTGAAGGCGCTGTCTGACACGGGCTTAAGCTACGGGCTTAAATCCTCTAAGATGATTCAAGATCTGACTCACTTCTTCGACGTTCAGGATCGGCGACTTTAGCTCTTCCTTCATATCCGGGTTTTGGTATTCCATCTGGCTGGCCAGGTCAGCCCTCGCCGAGCTATGAAATTCTTTTGCGCCGGTTTGTTTGGCAATCTCAAGAATATTAATTGCGCGCACGCCGGAACCCGGCATGATGATCATTCGTTCATCCGCCTGTTCAACCAATTGTTTTAACAGAAATGCGCCTTCCAGGGCCGTTGGTTTTTTGCCGCTGGTCAAAATTCGTTCGCAACCGATGTCAATAAGATCTTCAAGCGCTTTGAAAGGATCCAGAACGCGGTCAAAGGCCCGGTGAAAAGTTACGCTCATGGGATAGGCAAGCGTCACCAATTTCCCTGTTCTTTTTTTGTCCACAGTGCCATCGCTATTTAGTATGCCTATTACCACGCCATCACAGCCAATTTGTTTGCACCACAAAATGTCTTTTTGCATGATGATGAATTCATCATCGGAATACAAAAAATCCCCACCTCGTGGACGAATAATGGGGAAGAGTTGAATGGTCGTTTTTTTTCTTGCAAGCTCAATCATGCCGTAGCTGGCGGTGGTGCCGCCATCTCCCGGGTTGTCGCAAAGCTCTATCCGATGTGCTCCAGATCGCTCCGCGATTGAAGCACTCTCAATGGTGAAGGCTATGACTTCTAAAGCGAATTCCATGTTGAATGAAGAAGTATTTTCGGGCAATTAAAGCCAGCTTTTCGATGGATAGATTTTCTCCTCGTTGTTTGTTTTCACCGCATAGGTAAAACCTTTTTGAATGGCATATGCTCCATATTCACCTTTCTTATTTAATGCAAGAAATCCGACCTGGAGTCCTCGCGCCCTTTGTTCGTCCCGCTTGATGATTCTTTCAACAGCCTGCCTGCAGGCGTCTTCGGGCGACAAACCCTGTCTCATCAATTCCACTACCAGGTGCGATCCCACAATCCTGATGACTTCTTCACCTACACCGGTGGACGTCGCAGCGCCTACTTCGTTGTCAACATACAGTCCGGCGCCGATGATGGGTGAATCACCTACACGGCCGTGCATTTTGTAAGCCATGCCGCTCGTTGTGCACGCTCCCCCAAGGTTGCCTGAGTTGTCGAGCGCCACCATGCCGATGGTGTCATGATTGAAGGCACCACCCGGCATATGAACATCTGCGAACGCGGAAGGATGTCCCTGCTTTTTTTGTTGAAGCTTATTTTCAATATTGATGACCGGTTCATATTTTGCCTGCTTCAGCCATTCTTTCCACGCTTTTTCAGATTCAGGCGTCAGCAGGTTTTCTTTTTTAAATCCCTGCGCGAGGGCAAACTGAAGTGCGCCGTCGCCCACCAGTACTACATGCGGTGTTTTCTCCATCACCAATCTTGCAACGGAAATCGGATGCATAATATGTTCCAGGCACATTACCGATCCGCAACCACCTTTTTCGTCCATGATGCAGGCATCGAGCGTTACCCTTCCATCACGATCAGGCAATCCACCGTAGCCAACACTTTGGTTGGTGGGATCGGCCTCGGGGATTTTCACACCGCTCTCAACAGCATCTACAGCACGTCCGCCGGCAGATAGTGTTTTCCATGCTTCTGCATTGGCCGCCTTTCCAAAATCCCATGTGGAAATCACGATGGGTCCGTTGGCGCTGGTTGTGAAACCTGGATCTTTTTTTAAAGCAAGCAATGGCGCAGCCAATGCTGACAAACCGAGGAATTTTCGTCTTTGCATAACAGAAATTGATATGGGATCACCCCTTACAAATGTATTGCAAGCGGGCGCGAAATCGGCTCGCTACTTTAAAATTGATCATCCAGGCAGAAAACGGGTTTGCGCGTCTTCCACTTGCCGCGGGTGAAATCTGGAATGTCCTGCACCTGGCCACCCTCTGCAATTGATTTCTCGCTCAGTGGTGTTATGGCGTACCAGGTGGCGTAGTCGTATACGTCGAGTGCGAATGGCACGTCGCGTTTGATGCATTCAATGAAGGCGTTGTCAACGAAAAAGTCCATGCCACCGTGCCCTGCGCCTTTTGCGTCGTTTTCAAACCTTTTCCAAAGCGGATGGTCGTGCTCCTTCATATAATTTTCCGTATTCTCCCAGGTGTGAGGCTTGCTGACGCCTTCGAAGTAGATCATACCGGCATTGAATTCGCCTGCGTGATTGTCGATCCAAAGTCCATTGGTGCCCTGAACCCGGAAGCCCAGGTTGTAGGGGCGGGGCGAGTTCGTATCGTGTGTAAGGACGATGGTTTCGCCATTGGCAGTTTGTATTTGTGTGGTGACGATGTCGCCCAGTTTGAATTTCACCTTGGCATTGGGATGGTTGGGGCCACCATAAGGACTGTTAACGATGAAGCGGTGCAGGCCCCTGGATTTTGTTGCCACTGAAGAGAGGCGCGTGAGGCGGTTACCCCGATTAACATTGATCATGTTGGCAACCGGACCCAGGCCGTGTGTCGGGTATAGCTCACCGTTACGTGTAACCGAATGTTGGGTGCGCCAGCGGGCTTCGCTGAAAGCCTTCGGACCGAATTCCACGCCTTCCTTGCCGCGGCCGCCATTGAATTTCACTTCGCGCAAGTCATGCTCGTAACCACCCTGGAGGTGAATCAATTCGCCGAACATGTTTTTCCTTACCATATTCAGTACGGCCATCACATCACGGCGGTAGCACACATTTTCCATGATCATCACCGGCACGCCGGTTTTTTCGGAAGTGTTGACCACGTCCCAGCATTCCTGCAGTTTGATGGCGCCGCAGACTTCAACGCCCGGAATTTTTTTGGCGTTCATGGAGTCGATCGCCTGGATGCTGTGCCATTGCCATGGGGTGGCGATCAGCACGGCGTCGATATCGTCTCTTTTGAGCAGGTTGCGGTAGTCGTAATCGCCATTGGTAAATTCGATAGCGGCTTTCTTGCCGGCGTCTTTGATGAGTTTCTGCGCGTCGGCCATCATCTCCTTGTCGGGATCGGCCATGGCGATGATTTCGGTGTCGTCGCGACGGAGGAATAATTCCAGGTGGCTTTGGCCTCTGAGTCCAACGCCAATCATACCCACTCTAACGACGGACTTTTTAGCGGAAGAATAGGCTTTAATGGCTTCGGGCGAAAGGGCCAGGGCGGCACCTGCAAGTGCAGAATTCTTTACGAAAGAGCGGCGATTTATGAGATTCAGCATGTGATGAATTTTGGATCAATTTTGCGCCGCTAATTTATCGAATATTCAGGGGGATAAATGAATTGGAGGTAAAATCATGCAAACGATTGTTTACAGGATGCTGAATCCAGGATCCATGATCCGGCAAATTGACCCTGCCCCGAATTCTATCTGAACCCGGGAGCAGGGATTTGGCGATCACAACATTTGGAGGGCAATACTTCAATTGCTTCAACTTCCGACACGCAACGCCTGGCCCCGGTCCTGTCTACATAACTCCTGCTTATGATCTTCCCCTCAACGGTCAACACTGACCCCATAAGGTTAGAACGCTCAACAATCTCTGCCAGTCGCCCGTACGCAACCACCGTATGCCACCGCCTTATTGTGATCTTTTTACCATTTTTATCTACGTATGATTCACTCGTTAACAGGTTTAACTTCGCCAGCTTTTTTCCGTTTTCGAATGTTCTGATTTTGGGATTTCTCGTCAGACTTCCCAGTATTTGGATTTTATTGTGAACCGCATTCATCCTGCACAAATTTGCATCTGACAACGACTCAATTCCGGCTTTAAAACGTTTAAAAGAAGAATTAAACGAAACCTGTATTTGCAGTGATGATTATTGGGTAAATTAGATTAACTGCTAACTACTAAACTGCTAACTTATGGATGCCAATCACTGTCTGGCCTGCGGCAACATTATGCGCGGGCGCATCGACAAAAAATTCTGCGACGACTACTGCAGAAATAAATTCAACAACCTTCGTCGCATGGAAACAAATTCACTCATCAGGAAAGTGAATAGAATCCTGCAACGCAACCGATCCATCCTGGAGGCCAACATTCCGAACGGTGAAAAAATGCGCCGTACCACGCGTCTGAAACTCGCCGACCAGGGATTTCGATTCAACCATTTCACCCACGCGCACACCAACAAGAAGGGACAAATCTATTATTACTGCTATGATTATGGCTGGCTGGCGTTGGATCGTGAAAATTGTATAGTGGTCAAGAACAGGGAGAACATGGTTCTCCAGGAGCAACAATCCTTCGATTAAAAAAGAAAGGGGCCGTATGGGCCCCTTTTAACCACGAATAGATACACTATATTACTAACGCTCGTTGATTATCTCACTACTACGTCGGGATTCATCGGACTGAATACGCCATCCGGGTTGAATTTCCAGATCCAGGCGTGAAGCGTCCACAATCCAAATTGTGTGTTGCGATCCCATACATCAGCGTTGCCGGTAAAACCTTCCGGAGGTCCATCGGGTGAAAGGTCCAGCGGCACGGCGTATTCAACGGCCACCAACACAAATTTTCCATGCTTGTTTTTGTTATACACCAGCAGCTCAGGCTTGGTTATTTCGAACTTTGCATCAACATTTTTTTGCCTCATGAAATGATATCCCATCATCGGCAACACCACGTTGATATCTGCGTATTCATCACGATATGCGTTTTCAATATCCTGATATTTTGCAGTGGCGGTTCTTGCCTGCAACAATTCCCAAAGTGTTTGCCACTGCAGTCCCTGGCACCTGCTGCGAAATTCCGCATCGTCTGCCATCACCTTGTCTGAAGGGTCTTGTTGTGCCTCGTCTGTCGGAGGCGTCTTCATTTCTGGGCCTGATTGCTTCTGGCAGGCAACGATGGCCAGCGAGGCCGCAAACATGATTAACAATAATCTCGACGCCGCAATCCCGTGTTTTTTGAAAAAGCGACTTGCTTTTTCGGGGGCGTCATTCATGGTAGTTTTGATTAGCTGTTTCATTTTCATCTTGTTTTTTGTAAATAATCAGTTTTGGCAATTGAGCCAGGAAGATTTAACAGAGCCGGTTTACAATTTCCGCCAGTAGGAGAGAGCCAGGAAAAATTGAAATCAGATTTCTTGAACAAAGCTTGAAAATCGTGAAGTGAATCACATAAGGGATATTCCCTATTTTAAGAAGGGGTGACACCTAAATTACCTGCCTGCCGGCAGGCAGGGATACCAGATCTGGTATCAGGTATCCAGGCTGGCACCATATTTTCAGGGCCTCCCTAAACAAGATAATTATGCGTATTCTCGGAATCGTTCTGATTGTAGCTGGCATCCTCATGTTCATTTTCCGCGGTTTCAGCTTCACGGAGAAGAAGAAAGTCATTGATCTTGGGCCTGTTGAGGTCAATAAGGAGGAAAAGCACAACGTTGGTTGGCCCGTATACGCGGGCGGCCTCGCTGTCATCGCCGGCATTGCCGTTCTCCTGGTTGATCGCAAAAAAAGCGTGTAAAAATTTCCCCGAAAAAATCCGGAAAAAAATTGCGCAAGTAAATACTTGCGCTTATATTTGCAAGCAAATACTTGCATATTATGGAATCGAGGAGAGACGTCTACCAGGCAATTGCTGATCCTACCCGGCGGGAGATTATCGGACTGGTGGCCTCCAAACCACAAAACCTGAACGCCATAGCTGAAAATTTTTCTGTCACCCGACAGGCTATTTCACTGCACATAAAAATCCTCACCGAATGCGGTCTCATTGTGGTTAAGCAGCAGGGGAGGGAACGCTATTGCGAGGCGAAGCTTGACAAACTCAATGAAGTTTCATCCTGGGTGGAACAGTATCGGAAATACTGGGACCGAAAGTTTGAAGGTCTCGATCAATATTTGGCAAATCTTCAAAAACAAAAGAGACATGGCGGAAAAAAATAGTTCCTTCCGGCAGGAGGGTAACCAGCTCATTTACACGCGAGTGCTCAATGCACCCCGAGAGCTCGTATGGGAAGTTTGGACAGAGCCCCACCATATCAAAGAGTGGTTTGGTCCGGACGGATTTACCATCACACACAAGAATATGGATGTACAGCCGGGTAAGCAATGGAGATATACCATGCATGGCTTCGGACAGGATTTTGAAAACCAGGTGGAATACCTGGAGGTCGAAAAGCCCTCGTTACTGGTTTACAAACATGGCGGTGACGAAGAATTTAAAAGCTTTATGGTGTATATAACATTCGAGGATTTAGGCGGTAAAACACTCCTCACCATGCGTTCGGTATTAGAGTCGGAAGAATATATTGCAGCAATTAACAAGAAGTATGGTGTGGTGGAAGGAGGAAAGCAAACCTTGTCGAAATTGGAGGCTTACGTCAACGCACAAATGAATTTGAGGCAACAATTAAAATCAAATCATATGTCAAAAGTCAGTACATACCTGAATTTTGCAGGTAAAACCGAGGAGGCATTCAATTTTTACAAATCAGTTTTCGGTGGTGAATTTGGCGGACCCGGCATTCAACGGTTCGGTGACATTCCGCCTCAGGAGGGTATGCCGCCGTTGTCGGATGCAGATAAAAAATTAATCCTGCACGTTGAGCTCCCGATCCTTGGCGGCCATGTGCTGATGGCAACCGATGCACCAGAATCCATGGGATTTAAAGTTGAATTGGGAAATCAAATGCATATCAACCTCGAACCCGATTCGCGCGCTGAAACCAAACGCATTTTTGATGCGCTATCTGCAGGAGGCAAGGTGACAATGGAATTGCAGGACATGTTCTGGGGCGCATACTATGGCAGCTTCACAGATAAATACGGCATCAACTGGATGGTGAACTGCACCCAGAAGTAATCATCAAAAATCAATAGTATGAAAAGAACAAAAATTTGGTTTTGGATCGTCACCGGCCTGGTCTCGGCATTCATGCTTCTTTCGGCTATTCCTGAAATCATGAAAACAGAACAGGGAGTAGGCATAGTAACGGGGTTGGGTTATCCGGAATATATTGTGCCTTTTCTCGGCGTTGCCAAATTGCTGGGTGTAATCGCCATCCTGATCCCTTCCAAACACTGGATCAAAGAATGGGCTTATGCCGGACTAATCTTTGACGTGGTCGGCGCCACTTACTCTGTCTTTCTAAAAGAGGGAGTGAACCCGGCTACGATGACTTTGATCCTGCCCATTGCTTTTTTGTTGCTGTCGCACTACCTGTGGAAGAAGTTATAAGTTTTGAGTTTGGAGTTAGAAAAATCCAACCCTAAACTCTAAACTCAAAACTTTTACTAACTTCATGTAGCCATATAAAACTTGTCATATGGATACAGAACCTTTGATTGAAATTTTAATTTTAAATCTCAGGCCGGGCAAGAGGGACGAATTCAATCGCCTATACTCCAACTCTTCCCTTCCCCTTCAAAAGAAATGGAATATAGAAGTGATTGCCCACGGTCCTTCCTATCACGATGAAAACAGTTATTACGTGATCCGCAGCTTCCGGGATTTAAAAGAACGGCAGGTACAGCAGGAAAGTTTTTCTGCCAGCGATGAATGGCAAAAAGGACCTCGCAATTCAATTCTCACATTGGTCGAAAACATGGCCACCGTTGTAGTTCCGAAATCGGGTATGGAAGAATGGGTAAAGCGGATTAATTCCGTAGCAACGGCATGAAGTCGGTCCTGAAACCCTATGCAATCCTGCTTCTTGCTGCCATCATTTTAATGGCACTGTCGGTATTTGCGAAAGCTGACAGTATGGACCTCCATTTGCACGATACGCTCATCGTGTTGAAATGGTCCAATATTTATTTCCTGATGGGATTGGCCATTCTCTCCAT
>Ga0163163_10003380_pt1 | contig 13544 bp, 16 predicted proteins | sample S65metaG_FD_119766 | JGI IMG/M metagenome (GOLD analysis project Ga0163163, IMG submission 119766) | Switchgrass rhizosphere microbial communities from Kellogg Biological Station, Michigan, USA - S6-5 metaG | ecosystem: Host-associated > Plants > Roots > Rhizosphere > Soil | place: USA... | reverse complement strand
CCACGATGCGCACACGGCGATGCTGCTCGGCCTCGCCGAGATTTTCGCGAAACTCAAACCGCAGCTGCACGGCGAACTGATGCTGATCTTCCAGCCGGCCGAGGAAGGCGCGCCGCTCGGCGACATATAATATAGGAATAAAGCCGCATGGCTGAGCCGTTTGAGGCTGGTATCTATGACGATCCAGAAGAAGGAAGAAGACAAAGCAACGGACAGTGTGAAGCCTCAAGCGAAAGCCAAGCCGAAGGCGTATTCCTACATCCGCATGTCCACGCCGGATCAGCTTAAAGGCGATTCCTTACGCCGCCAGTTGGCAAGATCACGCGAATACGCCGAGCGATTTGGCTTGGATTTGATCGAAAGTTTCGACGACCTGGGGGTATCCGCGTACCGAGGTATGAATGCCGAATTCGGTGAACTGTCCCGGTTCAAGAATCAGGTGGATAGCGGGGAGATCGAACGCGGCAGCTACCTGATTGTTGAGTCGATGGACAGGCTCAGTCGAGACAAGGCACCTAAAGCTTTCCGCCGTCTGAGCGAGATAATTGACAGCGGGATCACCCTGGTCACGCTCGATGACGGTCAGGTCTACTCTGAAGATACATTCGAGAAGGAAAGCTTCAAGCTGTTCATTGCGCTTGGGTCGATGGCGCGTGCACATGAAGAATCCAAACGCAAATCGGATCTTTTGCAACAGACATGGAAAGGGAAGCGCAAGCGCTTGCAAGAGGAGGGCGTCATCCTAACGAGCCTAGTTCCTGCATGGCTCAAAGCCGACAGGAAGAAGAACTCTATTGAGGTGATCCCCGAGCGGGTAAAGATCGTCGAGCGAATTTTCAAAGAGACCTGTGAAGGCTACGGCATCCATTCCATCGCTCAGCGTCTTAACAAAGAACGAATCAAGCCGTGGAGCAAGCGCAAGAATCCGGTCTGGCGAGACTCATATATCAAGAAAATTCTTGAAAGCCGTACCGTGCTTGGCGAGTTTCTGCCACGCAGCACTTATATCGGCGACGACAAGAAGCGAAAGAGGATTCCCGAAGGCGAGCCTATACAGAACTACTTTCCCACTGTGATTCCTCCAGAGTTGTTCCAAGAGGCCGCACAAGCAACAGCCATTCGTCGAGTCAGTGCGAGAGGCAGAAAGGGAAAAACCTACGCGAATCTTTTTACAGGACTGCTTCGTTGCAAGTGCACGGCAGGACTGCGTTATGTTGATAAAGGGCGAGGTAATTCAAAGTATCTTCGATGTTCTGTCGCCCTCTCCGGCGGAAGCTGTAAGGCTCGTTTCTTCCGTTATGACCTGATCGAAACCAAAGTTCTCTATGCCATTGAGCACCTGGATATCGGCAAAGTCCTGGGTGGAGATTCGCGGCAACAACGTCTCGGCGATGCGAAACGTGAACGAAATTTGCTGCACGTCCGAGCCGAAGAAGTACAAAAGCAACAAAGCCGACTCGTGGCCGCCCTCAAAGCCGGCGACGGCAAACTTCCTTCGGTGGTCGCGGAACTAGCCAAGCTGGACAAAGAAAGCGGCGAGATAAAACAGGCGATTGAAGCCGCCGACTTGGAAATCGAAGGATTGCTAACGATCGATCCCAAGGAACGGCAGCGCGTCATCGCCGACCTGTTGAAAAAGATTCGCAACGAAGGCAATCCCGAGCACGTTGAGAAAACTCGACGTGCCCTAGCCAGTGAACTGTTGCGCCTTATCGAAAGGATTACCGTGGAGCCGACGATCGTTCGTCCCGACGAGGTTCTCGACATCGGCACGAGATGGAGACTCGCGGATTTGATGACCGAGGACCAGATTGAAAATAATCTGAAGTACTACGCGTTCACGCTGAAAATCCGGTATCGGAACGGCGACGTCCAAGAAATCGAAGGCTGGCACCACCGTTCGTTGAAATTCAGACTAAGCCCAAAAATGAAGCAGTTCAAGACGAAAGTAAGAGCAACTGCGGCGTAAGCAGGACTGTGAAAAGCACCTTATAAAGTCCAAAGGAACATTTAGGATTTATAAACCGATTCGCTATGCCTAGTTTCGTCGCCTACTACCGGGTTTCGACGCAAGGACAGGGGTATAGCGGATTAGGACTGGATGCCCAGAGGGCAGCCGTCCATACGTACGTTCAACAGGTCTGCGGAAACTTGGCTGACGAGTTCACGGAGATCGAATCCGGTGCTTTGGACGAGCGTATCCAGCTGAATGCGGCACTCAAGCTGTGCCGGACACAAAAGGCCTTGCTGGTTATTGCCAAGCTGGATCGGCTGGCGCGAAGCGTCCATTTTATCGCCCAGCTTCTTAATTCCGGCGTGGAATTCGTCGCGGCAGACATGCCGCATGCTAACAAACTAACGATCCATATCATCGCCGCCGTTGCCGAGTACGAGCGCGAAGTAATCGCGCTACGCACTAAGGCCGCCCTCGCCGCAGCAAAGGTGCGCGGTGTGAAGTTGGGCAATCCACGGGCGGCGCAGGCAGCCGATAAGGGGCGAGAAATCGTGCGCAATCAAGCCAACGATTACGCGCGCAATCTAATGCCGATTTTTGAGGGACTTCGAACCCAGGGCATGTCGTCGTATTCGGAGCTGGCGCGCGCGCTGGCTGAGCGAGGCATTCCTACGCAACGGGGCGGGCAGTGGAGCGCGGCGGGCGTCAGCAACATCGTGAAACGGCAAACAGAGCTTGGTCTGGAAACAACCTAAGGAGGTTCTATCGATAGTTCTAGGGCGACACCCTACAAGTATTCTGAGCCGGTCAAATGCGTCGTCGCGATGAAGGATTGCGCAGGGATGGGCCAAGACTCGCCCTAAGATTTCCTGCGCAGCAATGTCGCCGGCTCGACCGACAACGCAATGGCGATGCGCTCGATGTTGTAGATGGTGACGTTTTTCTCGCCGCGTTCCAGCATACCGACGTATGTGCGGTGAACGCCCGCCTTCTCTGCTAGTTGCTCCTGTGACAGGCCTAACTCCTGTCGACGTGCCCGGACGTGGGCTGCGAAAACTTCGACCAAGGGACATTCGCGGGGCTTGACTGCCATACCCACAATGTCGGACGTTGAATACTATGATTCGACATACTACGATTAGCATTCGAATCGTTTTCGCAGGGCAATGGCATCCTGGGCAAGCCAGCACCAAATGAGCAATATGCACTGAGCCAGTTGATCTCTAACCACAGTAGGTAACTCATGAAACGAATGCCTTATAGCTTTGCCCTAATGTCATTGCTTGCGATGCTGCTTATCTCATGTGGTAAGTCCGGTGCACCGTCATGCTCGGATAGTGATGTAACCAGCACGGCGGTAGAATTGCTGACTAAGGGCCTGCCTCTCCAATATCTGAACGGACGCGCTATGGTTTCAGATTGCCTGAACCACACCCTCATGTCCCTAGATTTGAGTCAAATTGCGACGCTTAAAGTGAACGATGAATGCGTGGATAAAGAGCTGGACGGTGCCAGAGCATACGTTGCTAAGGTAAGGTCACAAGGGTTTACAAGTATAAGGACAACGAGCCGAGACGATGGTCTGAAAAAAGTCACGTGCACTGGTGACCTGGCGGAATACCACAACATCCAATACAGCGCTCAATATACGGATGATGGGCAGACGTACGTGGAGGTCTACTAACAACTGTAAGCGGAAGAGCGTCGTAGTATGCGCAAAGGACTGAACTACTAGCGCGTGCTTGATGATTACACTGAGCAAGTCGAAGCTTGTTGTCGCAGATGCATGCCCTCGTTGCTGCGCAGGTCAAACCTGATCAGGGGTCCGATCGATCGTGATCAGGCTTCAGGGCTTCTCGTTCGAGCAAATACTCTTTGAACGACCTGATTTGCGGCTCATGTTCCAAAAGGTATTCTTTGAACGACTTGATTTGTGTCGGCTCTTGCTCCGAAAAATGCACTTGCGATGGAAATTTTTTTGCCACGTTGTCCTCCGAAATTCAGCGGTCATGAATTAGCTGACGCTCTTCATATTTAGACATCTAAACATCATCGGCAAGGACCGTGCTGTTCGAGGCGCGTTTGAACATGAAGGCGCGCATATTCGCGCCAGCGCTTTGCTGCGCTTAATGTCCGCCGACCGATTGATCACCAAGCCGACGGCAGACTATTTTGGGATCGCGGCATTCAGACGTGGGTCATCCGCGGGGCCGGCGCCGCGTCCAAACCGTAAGCTTCGATGTTGTTGTCGACAGCTAGTTCGTCTATACCCGACGACGATTCGGCAAATGCTGAATGGGTACATCAGCTTGAACAACTCACGTCCAAGCTTCATGAACGCTCCGTCACAAAGATCGATGCCGCCGTGCGGCTGCTAATCCGACAGGTTCCAAACGAGCCAGTACACGCGGCGGCATAGATCTGATTTACCAGGTAAACATTTCCCGATTGTCCTCAAGTACCTCAAGCCGTATGTGCGGATAGGTTGCCCGCGCAGCCAATGCGGCATCTTTCAGCGTCCGGAACGCCGTCTCAGCTGGCACGGCAGGGCGTTTGGCAAAAATGATACCGTTGTATGTGCTCAGCGCCTGCCAGAGGGCGTCGAGGGAGGGTCTCTCCGCTTGGGCGTCGATTGGCTGGTACTGCACGCAGAACTGCTTGGTGTGGTGGATCTTGGCGGCGTTAAAGTGGGTGTATGACATAGCTCTAGTCCTCAGGGTTGGTTAAAGAGAGAGCATGGTAGCCCGGCAGTTTGAGGACAGACGCCAACTAGCCTGACCGTAATCCTAAGTAGCTTTGCTAAACTCGGACCATCATGGACAGAGCGCGTGACCTCATCGACGAATACGACCTGACGCCAGAAGGACTGCACACAAAGCGCAGAGCGGAGTTTGACCGTTGGTTTGATAAGCCGAGTGTTCGCCTGTACGAAGCCGTGATGTTGTCGATGCGAATCATCCCGCATTCGAACTACCGGCTTAATGCGCCTGCGACACCTTCCCACCCACCCCGTTATCCGGATGAGTTCTGTTTCCGGCTGGACCGCCCGGATTTCCACGACCGCATGGTTCTTGCAGTGGCTGCGATCAGGAATGGAGTGTTAACGGGCACGCAGGACCCAAATTCTGTCAACGAATCGGAGTTTCGGATTACGCTGGCAGAGTTCGAGAGGTGGGCAATCAAGGCGAAGCTGCCGCTGCCGGCGGAATGGCGAAAAAAAGCCGACTCTTCCACTGACCGAGCACCAACGCCGCAGCAGCGGCGTGAGCGAAACAATTTGCTGAGGATCATTCGCGCGCTCATGCGTGCTGCCAAGATCCAGGGTGAAGCATCTTTATTGTCTGTTGTCGCGCAAGCGCCGCTGCTCGCGCCTCCCGACCAGTCGGCGACCATGCAAGCCCTTCGCGCCATCCCTTTGGTGGATAGGCAGCAGGATCAAATGTCTCCGGCGGAAAGAGGCGTTGTGCGACAGATTCCACGCACGGAGGATTTGATTGGGATCATTGCCGCGTTGATCTCAATCGATACGTTACATATTGATGTTCGACCACGACACGGGGGGGTAAAACGTATTGCAGGGTATGTAGATGATGACCACCATGCACGCGGCGACGACTCAACAATCACACCTGGAACCGACATGATCGAGGGAGTTGTTAAGAAGGTTCGTGCACTTGTCGATTCTGATGGTGCTAATCCTAGTTAGCGTTGTGCTCGGGCCAGATGCCGCCTCGGAGTCCAGGCGAAAAACTACTATCTCGATACCGCCCTATTCCAGGGCACTATCGAGGTTAAAAGATATGCCACAGCGCAACAAACTCCCCAAACAGACCCCTTCAGAGCCTAACCAGACAGCACCGCAAGACCCTACCCCACAGGAGAGCCCAGGCGGTGATCTTTATCCGCCGGCAACTCCCGACCAATTGGGCGATTTGTCTAACTTGCTGAAGGCCGAAACTCCGAAGCACGTGACCCTGTTGTCTTGGTCCCAAGTAGCACAGCGGCTAGGACTCACTCCCAAAGACGTAGCAGCCTTTGACGAATATTACCTCGAAGCCATACCGTTTCCAGTCGAGCTAGCCCCTGGCTTGTCTCGCTGGCTCGAGCACGAGATTGACGACTACATCAACTGTCAAATTCTCCATCGGAACACAATGTTCGTGATGGACGTGCTCGAACCTGGGCAATTGGAAAAATTGGTTGGAAGCCTCGCTCATTGAGACCAACGGTCGCTCGGCTGGGGCACCTAAGCGGTGTCCCAGGCCGAGGAAAATCGACGAGCGAAACACTCGCCAGGTCCAAAGAACTTTTCGATCATCGACGCACAGGCCGGTAAATACTCGTGCGGTCGGATGACCGCGATGACGGCGTCGCCCCTGCATGGCCCGTAAGTCCCGATCATCAGATCAGACGGCAATCACTCGCCGTTAAAAGTATACCTATGCCTGCAGTAATTGATCAGAAGAACTAGACAGATCAACAAATCGAAATAGATGAACAGTGAACAAGACCAATTAACGATGAAGAGGTATGAACATGTACACCACGAATACAAGCCAAAACGCAGTCAACGGCAGCTTTCGCGATCGATTTACGAAGATACCCACGTATTGGCCAAGCACCGAGAGGCAAAACTTTGCGTCAACCACGAAGCACAAGTACAACCACTACGAACGGGAAGGCAAAGCGATCTTCACAGTGACCCTATCGACCTATGTCTCAAGCGAAATGATCGCAAAATCGGATCGGATGCGAAGGTTCTGGGAGAGGGAGTTCTTGTACCGCATAACCGAACAGTTGCCGTATCGGTTGAAAGCAAAAATCGACTTCGACTATGTGATCGAGCGGTCAACGGCTGGCCATTATCACTATCACGGATTGCTGGCTATGCCGAAGGAAGCCGGCGACCGGATTTGGAAGGATGGGAATCTCAACCGGCAACTTGATCGCGACTTGGCAGCGTTGCATACGAAGGGCTCGCATCGCGACTTTGCGGTCAATTCATTTCTGATGGAACCGATCCGACCCGACAAGACGATCGATCATTGGGTTCATTACATGACCAAGACGCATGACTATGTTGTGTCGTCTCATTGATGGCGGGATGAACCTGAGGTCGTATCCGGTCTTTGGAGGCAAAAAATATGCGAGTTGATTTGAACGTGCCGTTTCGCGAGAAGGATGCAGCCAAGTCGCTGGGCGCTTGGTGGGACGTAGGAAGAAAAACTCGGTTTGTCCGAAACGTAGAAAATCTTGAGCCATTCATGCGCTGGATAGACCCTAGGTTGTTGCAGCCTAGCAATCGAAAACGCAGAGCTGGAATCATGGCCGTCATTTAACTGGCCACTTGCGACAATCGGGTCAACAGTTCACACCATAGGTTGAGGAGGCGTAGGCGGTCCACAATATCACCGGCAACAGTCGGCCAGGTTCGGTCAGTTGACGGCAAATAGCAGACGCCGAAAAGCTGCCATTCGAGTGAGCAGAAGATCGCGACAACCGCGATATCACGTTGCCGTCAGGGGCGAAGAGTGGGCGCTGCGTGCAAGACGGGATATATTCGTTCCGTCCATAGCCCAAGGAGGCGGCAACATGATCTCCGTAGTATCGAAGCTAGGCGTGGTTCTCGTCCTGATATCGGCGTCGTCGGAGGAAGCAGGAATTTGGGTGAAGGCGGGACCTGCGGCGCAGATCAACGTCAAATGCGTTCAGGTTTGGAATTGCGGGCCGGCGCAAGACATACTTCACGACGCCAACTCAACCATCGTCAGTACACCGAACGAATCAACAACCGGGACTTGCTCCGCGACTGACGGGCCGATCGGATCGTGCAACGTTTGCCTTGCGTCGCAACCAACGACCCCATGCCGTTGGCACCTTGAACCGCGATAACTGTCTAGCGCCGAGCGACCGGAGTTTCAATCGCAGATGCCGTGAATGTTGGGCGGTTCCCCGGTCGCATTCGCGCGACCCATAAACCAATGCAGCCACGGATCGTTCACGATGCACGCCACCGAGCGAGCGGCGTTGTAACACACGCCATAAGGCACGACGCAATTTGGTGCTTCAGTGTCGGTAGGGCATCGGGGGACGTTGGGCGGCGCCGTCCATAGCATGCGCGACGACGACGTCGCATTTGGGCCAAAGGTGTGCAACGCTGCCATGATGTTGTTGGGGCGCTGCGTCAAGGTGAAACCGGGGACGCAAAACGCCATGTCTGGCATCGAACCGGCAGACATGGCGGGCAGCGCCGGAAAGGTTTCCGGTCGCTGGGTCAACAACTTTGCGGAGTCCTTCGATGGTTGAACGTCGGTGGACTGCCGCTGCACCTGATAGATGTTCTGAAGCGGTAGCATCGCAAATCCTTCGCCGGCACGTGCTCTGGCTTCCGTATACGACACCGATTGATTTTGGGTAGCGGAAACTTTGGTAACCGACTGAAGAGTAATTGACGTGGGTATCCATTGCCCATTTTTTTGCTCAAATGTCATTGTCGGTCCTTGCGGCACGGTGATTGTTTTTTTCTCTGCCCCCGAAACCTGGAATCCCGCATACCCAACGCTCCCGCTATGATCATTGGTGCTGCTGAACACCCCGGCGGGTACCGCCGACATGAGGAGCTGGCTTTCGTCCGCACTGAGTGCGCGTGTCATGCCCGCCAGGGCCAATTCTTGTAGTTTGTCACCATCGGACTTCACCGTCAGCACCACGCTCTCCGCATTTCGCAGTAGATGGTCTGTCAATTGCTTTGCCATTTCCGCTTGCGTGGCCGGTGCCTCCTTGTTGAATTCGTTCCATGAGGTAGCGTCGAAACTGCTCGTATACTTTGAGGCCGCATCGAGCATCACGTTGGACGAAATATAGCGGTGTCGGGTATCGGTGGTTGATGTCTCACCTCCGTTATGCGAGGACCCCGCTGAAAAAGGCCCGACGTTCAAACCCCAGTCACTCCCGCCGCCGGAGGTCGAAACAGTTACTTTGCCGCTCTGTTGTTGGTCGTCGAATATCTTGTTGTACGCACTGGACTCAATGAACTGCGTGAGATGCGCGGTGAACACATTCTTTTGCACGGTAATGAATTGGAAATACATTTCTCCCTGGAGATCACGGTCGTCAACGATCCGTTGCAGCTCATTGCAGGTGTCCGATAGCTTGAACGGAGGAACGTTCGTTGGCTGGAAGTTCACTTGAGCCAATCGACCTGTGCTGGACAGGCGCATTCCGTCTCGAGGGAAATGATATCTGTCCTTTCGTGTATCTGAGTCCCCAGAGAAGATCACAATGGAGCCATACGGGTGGGCGAACAGCGGAACGAGGGCACCCCCAACGGTTGCTGAGCCCCCACTTTGTTGCTGAAACAGCGGATCGGCCGTCAGTGCGATGCGCGCCTCCATTTCGACTCGCTGACTCATTAGCTCGAAGGGAACCAGGACGTGAGCAACCGAAACGCCATTTTGGTGGTCGCACGCTGCTTTCACGGCAGTGTCCAGAGCACTCCAATCAATCCTCAGATACGGCCCAATGAAAGGCTTTCTCGTGTTCGCGCTGCCACAGTACACCGGCAATTCGGCACCGCCGAGCGAGGGTGGTGCCACCGAGCTGCAGAGCGTCAACGACAGGTCCGCCTCGGGGTCCGCGGCGAATGATGTCGACGCGTACAAAATTGCGAAAAAGAAAATGATCGCTCGCATTAGATAGCCCCCCTTGGCGTGCGGCTGCGTACTATTGCCTGGAGTGTACTGCCCTAAGCGCTCATCTCACAACGTGACACGGCTACGGTTGTTTCTAAACGCGAGCGCGAATGCGCTCAACCGTTTAGTGGACCGACAAGTATTCGTTTACGGGCAAGTACGCCTCGATCATATATTCACCCAAGTGACGGTATGCCCGGAATTCGTCGGCATCATAGTTCGACTTTGTTGTCGGCGTTTGAGGAAAAGAGCATTCATTGTCGTCGCCGCTTTTCGACCTCAATGTACACACTTCTGAATGTCTCTTTTCATAAGCCGCCACAACGTCATCGTATCCGTTAGACGTGAGGTCTTGCAGCTGCCCAGGATTCAGCGTGAGCTTCAGATAAAATAATTTGATGTCCGTGCTCAGATTGGTGCAATCTGCGCCCTTCGTAATGCAGCCCTCCGTTATCGGCTGTTGAACTATCGGATTCTGAGCATCATCTGCTAGGAAGGCTGCGCGCTGTTCGGATGCTTCGCAAGCCTGAGAATCGGCAAGCCACCTATCTATTGTGGGCACAACCATACGATCGTGAACAGTGTTGTTGAGATCACAACGTAGGCGCCGATAACTGCCAAACTCAAGTGCCGGATCATGTTCGGCATCCACTACCAAGATTGTCTTGCACTGCCTGTCAACTAAATTCCTGACAGCTAGATTATCAGCAAACCCGCCGTCCGCAACATAGATGGACTCTCTCTTGTTCCATGCCTTGTCCATTGTTTCCGGCGATGTGATGTGCGAACCGAATTTCTCCCCTAATAGTCGCATGGTCGCGCAGCGGCGATAACCAGGTGCGTCGATGAACGCTCCTGATATTGTTGGCCAATTGGTCACATCACCAATAGGGTACTCGAAGGTTTGGGTGTAAGAGGTATTTCGCGAACCCCAATTGACAGGTGTAAGTTCGACTAAGTGATCGTTAATGGGCAATAAGTCTGTAAGTTGATCCTTCATCGACGGTCCGCTCATGTCGTAGACATTTCCCTCGCCCGCTCCATAGCATTCGGGAATTCTTGATACCACGACGACTGGCACAGGTTGCTTCTTCACTAACACGTTGCTAATAAGTGCGTTGCGACTGAGGGGGAGGAAATTGAACTTGCCAAATAATGCACCATAGTAAGCTGCATCAGCAGCTCGAAATAAGCCCCAAAACGCTGTCCACCCCTTCCAAAATGGGTCGATGAAAGAAGAGGAATCCAGTGTTACGAGATCGCCACTAGTTGTGTCGGAGCCAATTCCAAATACAGATTCGACGGACGAATCGGGAGTTTCGCTGAGCCGGGCATTGAGCCATAGAAGGCTCCAGCTACCCCCTGACGCGGCAGATATGATGTCTATCTGACCCAGTGCATTCTTCGTCGCCAAACCTCGCATAACGCCCGTGGAAAACGCAGCGGAACGTAGCCCGCCGCCAGAGAGAGCGAGGCAGACTTTTGGATGCTCTAATTTGGCAACCAACGGCGACAGGTCTGCCGGAAGGTCGTATCGAGGCCTTGTGAGATATTGGCAGCCGGAACACATCAAGGCTGCTAGCAACACTATGTGGACGTGCTTCATTGCCCCCCCCAATTGTCGGAATTACCTTCGAAAAAATCTTTTAGGGCCAACCTTCTGGGACTAGCATAGGTGCCTGTGCCGATTGCGGTTCTGACATCGCATGTAATCCCGGGAAAAACAACTGGAAAGAATGACAGTGTCCGCAGTTTGCGCCTCTGGCCCGCACGAATTCCGACATGCTCGAAGTGCGGTTTGGACGAGCAGGTCCTTGCGCGAGCACACCACATCCGAGCTGGACGAGTGCTCCATGATCCGAGCGCTACGCATGCTTGCTTGTGCTCCAAATCTGCAAGCCGCTGCGGCTTGGAGTCTCCACCCAATACCTTGACTAATTCGAGTGTGGCGATGGCGCGCAGAACCCTACTCTCGGCGAGACTCGGCGTATATTCTCCCTATACGAGTTCATTAGTCAGTAGTGCCGAGCAGCGAGACAAACCTTTTTCCAGACAACTTCGTGTTCCGGCGGTAGTGCCTTCCGTGCAATTGAAACTACTCCGTTGCTACTGAACTCGCTGCCATTGTGCCTTTCTTCGGTAGGCCGACCTGGGCGTCCGGGCGTGCGTATCATGAGCCAAGTTCAGGCGGGTCGATATCGGAATTCTCAGCCGAGATTTGTAGGAAATTTCGGACGCAGCGCTACTGAAACGTCAACCCGCTGACTTTCCAATAAACGAAACAGATCGCAAGGAGCATCGCCATAATCTGCAGAGCCTTGGTAGTCCAAAGCATCCGCTCGCTTCGGGTCATATGCCCGCAGACTTCACAGTATTCGTCACGCTTGAGCAGCAGATGACCGCAGTGCTCACAAGCTATGGTCCGATGTCGGGGCATGCGTTGGGCCTCCAAATTGTGGACACGATGCGGGTCTTCCGTCTCACAATATGAGACGCGGCCTGAAGCACTAGAGTTATTTCAGCTGACAACTGGGAGCAAATGATCGAAATGGCCGAACCAACAGCACAGGAAATTCGCGAGTTGATATTGCAAATTGCGGAACGCAGAAAGCCAAAACGTCCCGAGGACGGTTATCTCCAATTCAATACGATCCGTACGGAAATCCGCGACCATCTCAAGGGCGCCAGGCTCTCGCTCCAGCTACAGCAAGAAATCCTCACCCAATGGCACGAACTTGTACGAACTGGGTACTTCGCGCCGGGCGGCGACCTTGACAATGAAAATCTGCCGTTCTTTCACCTCACTAGGAGAGGGGAGCAAGCAATCCAGCAGTTGAGCCGTGACCCAAGCAATACCGCTGGATATTGGAGGTACGTTGCGTCTATCGCTCCATTGAATGAGATCGCGAGTTCGTATCTTCGCGAAGGGTTGGAGTGCTATGCGGCGACGCTCTATAAAGCTGCGGCTGTGATGATCGGTGGTGCCTCGGAGAGTCTCATTCTCGAGTTACGCGACACAATCGTGGCCAAGGCCTCGGAATTGAAGCAGCCAGAACCCAAAGGACTGTCGGACTGGCGCGTGAAGGTAGTCCTCGACGGACTACAAAGATATCTAGACGGTAAGAAGTCGGATTTTCAAAAAGAGCTTCGGGAGCAATTCGAAGCCTACTTCATGGCATTTGCGCAGCAAATCCGTGCAGCTCGGAATGATGCGGGTCATCCGTCCAGCGTTGAGCCTGTGACCGAGCAGGCGGTACATGCTTCATTTCTAATCTTTCCGGAACTCGCGCGCCTTGCAAAATCGCTTGGCGATCATTGCGGGCAATTCTTGACCTAGTTCCATGTCTGTGTCGACTGCCGCCACACGCATCTAAAACCAGCTCCCTGGTGCTCCAAATCTGCAGGGCGCTGCGGCTTGGAGTTTCCACCCAATACCTTGCCTACCTCGAAGGTGTCGATAGCGTGCAGAACCTTGGTCTGGACGAGGCTCGGCATTTTTCGCGGCACACATGGTTTCTTAGTGCGGCACGTCGAGTTTGTTTGCGTTGCAGGCTACCACTATGAAGCGTCTCAGCACTTCAGTGGACATCCAAGTTTTTTCTGTAAGGTGATTGACCCAACCCAGAATTTCTGCGTATGACGAACAGCGCACCAACGGAATGTTGTACTCAAAGCTTACATTGACGACTATGTGGTCCTCGCGAACGCTGACAACACGAGCCAAGTATTCAGCGTGTTTGCGATACTCATCCATATCCGGCGCTTCCAAAGTCATATGGAGTACCCCCGATTTCTCGGACGGTTGAGTTAAGCACATTTCTCGGTCGATTCGAACTCCACTGGCGAGCGATAACCAAGGGCCTGATGCTTGCGCCGCCGGTTGTAGAACACTTCGATGT
>Ga0163163_10003379_pt1 | contig 13545 bp, 13 predicted proteins | sample S65metaG_FD_119766 | JGI IMG/M metagenome (GOLD analysis project Ga0163163, IMG submission 119766) | Switchgrass rhizosphere microbial communities from Kellogg Biological Station, Michigan, USA - S6-5 metaG | ecosystem: Host-associated > Plants > Roots > Rhizosphere > Soil | place: USA... | reverse complement strand
TCAATGACGAGGGGCCATTCACCTTCGCTTTAGATACTGGCGCGGGCGTATCCATCGTTAGCAGTCGCCTGGCGACGTCGGTTCACTTGACAACAACCAGGTCCAAGAACACGCTTGTAGGTGGCCTGAGCACTTCTCCAATCTCGTCCAACGAACAAGCGATCGCAGCTAAGATCTCACTTGGACACAGTACTAATGTGGTCCCAGCTAAACCAATCCTGGCAATCGTGCCCATGCTTCCGGGCGGCCTTGACGGAATTTTGGATCCCACGGATTTGTTTGGCGGGATGGCGTATTCAATCGATCTTCCAAACCATCAACTGCTGGTTTTTGACGGTCGAACGAATGGGTTGGACCTAACGCACATTCCCAAGGACGGTGCCGTGGTCAGATGGGTGAGGGAAGCGGGTAGCGATCGTCCTTTTGTAAGATTAGGCGACGGTCAATTGGCATTACTTGATACGGGTTCGGGATTTGGATTGGCAGTAAACCAGCCCTCTTCCGAAGGAGGACAGCACCACATGCGGGGTGATGTTACCGACCTCGGTGGCGGCGCAGTTCAGTCCAGACAAATAGAACCTACAACCGTAAGTATCGGAGCACTTGTCTTGAGAGGCGTTCCTACTGATGTTTTGATCGGAGTTCCTTCAGGCACGCCTTTGATAATCGGCAGGAGAGCTTTGTACCCTTTTAAGATAACCTTCGATCCCTCTGCACGATTGATCGCCTTCGAACCAACTCAGCGGTAATAAGCCGATCTCGATCACAAAGACTCGAATTCACGAAGGCACAAAGCTACTGTTAGCTTCGCGCCTTCGTGTCTTTGCGACTTCGTAGTTAATGTCTTTCCCGATCCGGAGTCGTAAGGTTCATCTACAGCGGAATGTTTCCGTGTTTCTTAGGTGGGTTGCTGTCGCGCTTGTTTTCGAGCAACGACAGCGCTCTGATCAGTTTCGGTCTTGTTTCTGACGGTTCGATGACTTCGTCAACAAAACCTCGTTCGGCGGCAATGTAAGGATTCGCAAACTTATCTTCGAGTTCAGCGATTCGTATTTTTCTCGCAACTTCTTTGTCGCTTGCCTCATTGAGTTCACGACGATACAGAATACCAACTGCACCTTCAGCACCCATCACTGCAATTTCCGCGGTTGGCCATGCAAAATTAACGTCAGTGCGAATGTGCTTTGATGCCATCACGCAATAAGCGCCGCCGTAGGCCTTACGCGTTATGACCGTGACCTTCGGTACGGTCGCTTCAGCAAACGCGTAAAGCAGTTTTGCTCCATGTGTAATGATACCGCCGTGTTCCTGAGAGACGCCTGGTAAGAATCCCGGCACGTCCTCGAAGGTAACCAACGGAATATTGAAGCAATCACAAAAGCGAACAAAGCGAGCTCCCTTGATTGAAGCGTCAATGTCTAGTACGCCGGCGAGATAAGCTGGTTGATTGGCAACAATACCAACCGCACGTCCTCCCAGTCGCGCAAAGCCTACGCAAATGTTCGGGGCGAACATCTGTTGCACTTCAAAAAAGTATCCATCGTCCACAACGTGATTGATAACTTCGCGGATATCGTAGGGCTGGTTTGAAGCCTCCGGCACAATTGCATTCAGCATGGGTTCTGCGCGATCGATTGGGTCAGCTGATGCGACCGACGGAGGATCCTCGAGATTGTTGGATGGAATGAAAGACAACAATTCTCTGACAACCCTTAACGCGTCTTCGTCTGATTCAACAGCGAAGTGCGCTACACCCGAAACTGTGTTGTGAGTGATGGCACCGCCCAATTCTTCCTTGGTGACTTCTTCATGCGTGACTGTCTTGATTACATCGGGTCCGGTAATAAACATATACGAGGTGTTCTTTACCATCACGTTGAAGTCGGTGATGGCAGGACTGTAGACCGCACCTCCTGCACAAGGACCCATGATGCAGCTGATCTGCGGAACCACACCGCTCGCGAGCGTGTTCCGCAAGAAGATATCAGCGTAGCCACCGAGACTGACTACACCCTCCTGAATGCGTGCGCCCCCTGAATCGTTTAGTCCAATAATGGGAGCACCAACCTTCATCGCAAGATCCATTACCTTGCAAATCTTTTCCGCGTGAGTCTCCGATAGGGAACCGCCAAACACTGTGAAGTCTTGAGCGAAGACGAAGACCTTGCGACCATCTATCAAGCCATGACCTGTCACTACGCCGTCGCCCGGGTAGATTTGCTTGTCGAGGTCGAAGTCTTTCGAGCGATGCACGACGAGTTTATCGAACTCTTCAAACGTGTCTTCGTCCAACAAGAAGTTGATTCGTTCACGCGCCGTCATCTTTCCCGACTCGTGCTGCTTAGTTATGCGCGCAGCTCCGCCACCTTGCTCGGCCTGCAGTTTCTTCTCTCGGAGAACGCTTAATTTGGTCAGCACTGGTTTAGGTTGTTGTTTAGAAGCCATAACTATTACGAGTTGAACGGGAATGCTCGACGCTGGATCATGCGCGTCAGATCGTCGACCGCTAGCCGAACATTCTCTCGAATCTCATCCGGGTAGTGGTAGCGCCTTGCGTTTGTTTCGAAGTCGTCAAGGTCAAGAACTTGATATGAGAAGTCGGACTTTACGAGTACGTCAACATCGAGGTCCACGTAGCTCAATACTTCACCATCAAAGGTTGGAGGCATGTTGACGTTGCAATAAAAACTCTTCAGCGCTCGCTCGGGGGTGCTAAACCGAAAGACGTTGTACCATCGGTCCAACCAGTAATATTCAGTGCTCAAAGTTCCGGATTTTATCGTTCCCAGCAAGGCGTGCTCGATGTCCTCGTCGAATTCAGCATCGAGCACCAGCAGTGGCGTTTCATACTTGAGAACTCGAGCCGTCCAACGACGATGCTCAGCCCCATCATATTTATGCGTCCTGACAAGAACTGGCGCTGCTGGGTCGATAGTTATTTCCTTCCACTCTTTGCCCAGTCGGCGAGAAATTGTGCCTGTCCCTTATCCGTAAGTGGGTGATTGAACAATTGGTCGATCACCTTAAACGGCATCGTGGCGATGTCTGCGCCTATGCGCGCGGCTTCGATGACGTGAATCGGGTGTCGCAAACTTGCCGCCAACACCTCAGTCTTCCAATTGTAGTTTTGATAAATCTCCACGATCTCCTGGAGAAGCACGAGTCCGTTCTGACCTATGTCGTCAAGACGCCCCAGGAAAGGACTGATGAAGGAAGCGCCGGCCTTCGCAGCGAGAATTGCCTGTGCTGCGGAAAAGCATAGAGTGACGTTGACCCGGATGCCCCCATCGGCGAGTTGTCGTGTGGCTTTCAAGCCTTCACGTGTCAGCGGACACTTGACGACGACGTTTGGTGCGATCCTCGAATACTCGAGACCCTCCCGCACCATTCCGTCTTTGTCCAGGCTTGTCACTTCGGCCGAGACGGGTCCTTGCACGATCTCACATATCGCCGCGATATGTTGTTTGAAGTCGACATTGCCTTCTTTCGCTATCAACGACGGGTTTGTGGTTACGCCGTCTGCGAGTCCAAGCGACGCGCCCTCACGAATGTCGTCTAAATTTGCAGTATCCAAGAAAAACTTCATAGCTAACTCCTATCCAGAAACTTGCGATCCTACTGACGGATCGTAGATTGAATTCCTCAGGATTCCTATTCCCCCGACTTCGACCTCGACAGTGTCGCCATGCTTCATTCGGGAAACGCCGGCGGGCGTTCCCGTTGCAATTAAATCACCAGGGTACAGAGTCATGATCGACGAGATATAGGTTATTAACAAAGAGACTGGAAAAGCCATGTCGCGTGTGTTGCCATTTTGTTTTACTTCGCCATTTACACGAGTGGTTACCGCGACATTGGTGGGATCGAGATCAGTAATGATCCATGGACCCACAGGACAGAAAGTGTCGAACCCTTTACCACGCGTGAACTGAACGTCCTTCCGTTGGAGATCCCTTGCCGTTACATCGTTGACGCATGTGTAACCAAACACGTAACTCAAGGGGTTATCGTTTTCGGTTAACTTGCGCGCGGTTCGACCGATCACTACTCCCAGTTCGCCTTCATGTTCTACCTGTTGGGACTGCGGAGGCAACTCAACGCAATCACCCGGTCCGACAAGACTCGAAGGTGGCTTCAGAAAGAGCAATGGTTCGTCTGGCATCTTGTTGCCGAGTTCTGCGGCGTGTTCTCGATAGTTGCGTCCAACACAAACAATTTTGGATGGAGTTACAGGGGCGATGAGCTTGACTTCTCCCAACTCCAAAGGCGAGCACCATTCTAGACGTTCAAAGTAAAAAGGGCCTTCACCGGCAGAAGGATTCAGATCGTCGAAAGTGTAATTCTCATTGAGTGGAAAGACTTTCGGCCCATCGATAATTGCGTATCGAGGAGTCGCGAAGCTCTTCTGCGTAACGCGGGCAAGTTTCATAGGTCCTACGGTGCAGTTTCCGAAACAATCTCGGATGGTTGACTGACATTTCCAGCAGTATCAACAGCAATCACGTAATAGTAATACTTTTTGCCACTTTCGACCTTGTCGTCCTGGAACGATGTTCGAGTGAGCAGCGTCGGATTGAGTTTCATCCAGTTCGCCTTGGGTAGATCGGGATCGGTAGAGCGAAAGATGTTGTAGCCGGCTATATCGCTCTCGGGGTTGGCAGCAAAGAATATCGAAAGTCTTCCACTGGCTGCGGGTGCAACGCTTGGGGGACTTGGAACCGAAGGCGCAAATTTGTCACGCGGGGAAACAGGAAGGATATTGGAATTGAGACTTTCAACCTGGGCACCTTCTGTCCCCAATGAAACAGCACGCACAACGTATCGGTACTCACTTCCAAATTTGAAGCTCTTATCAGCGTAAGACGTGCCTGAGACCAAAGCGGAATTGATTGGCGTCTCACCTGGAGTACTCTGCGACTGGTCCATTCGATACACGTTGTAACCAAGTAGATTCAGCGGCGTGGAGCCGTCGATATTTGCTGACGGCGGCTGCCACGTTAGCGTGATTGCGTCCTCCATAACATCATAGGCACTGAGCGTGGGAGCCTGGGCAATTCGCGCGGCCGGCTCAATTAGCAGGAAGTTAGAAAACGCAGCCCGCTGGCCCGATGCATTAACGAAGCGAACAGCGTAACGAAGGCGAGCTGGCTCACCGGCAAGTTCCAACGAATCATGATAGGTCAGGTTTTCACCGGCATTGCGAATCTGGTCGTACGTCACTGAGCCGACCAAAGTGGCCCGTGCTGCAAAATCATCCTCGGTTAGTCCTCTGGGGGCCCCTGGTTTTTCCGCCAGGCGATAGACATCAATCCTTCGAATACTCTGAACACTGCTGTCTGGTGCGTTACGCACAGGAGCAGGCCAACTTAGGATAACTTCATTACCTTGCTGTGCTCCCGAAAGAAGCTCTGTACGCTGTTGAACTCTTTCGACTGGAGGTAACGGAGGACGACGTTTTCCGCAACCCACAGTCAGGGGAATAACGATCGCGAGCAGAAGAAAGTAAGACAGTAGTAGACATAGCGAATGCTTGCTTGCAATTTTCAGTGCAGTCGCTTCGCTTGTAGTTCTGTATCGGCAGCAGATGTTTGAGGTGGATTCAGCCAATGAAGATTTTGCTGCGAGTCGAGTTATCAAGTCTAGAGAATGTAACGACTAAGATCCTGATCTTTCACGGTTGCGGAAAGCATGGCCTCCACATAGGCGGCGTCTATGTTCTGTTTCTTGGGTTCCAGATCAGGTCCTTCAAAACTAATCTCCTCCAGCAGTTTTTCCATGATTGTTTGAAGGCGACGGGCACCGATATCTTCCGTTTGTTGATTAACCTGGGCTGCGAAGTTAGCGATTGAATCTATTGCGTCGTTAGTGAATTCGATCGTAACGCCCTCTGTCTCCATCATCGCCTGGTATTGCTTGATCAGGGCATTTCTGGGTTCGGTTAGAATTCGTTTGAAGTCTTCGATCGTCAGCGACTCGAGTTCAACGCGAATTGGAAAACGGCCCTGCAACTCCGGAATCAAGTCAGACGGTTTCGATACGTGGAACGCACCAGCGGCAATGAACAAAATGTGATCAGTGCGCACCATACCGTAGCGTGAGTTGACAGTCGTGCCTTCAACAATCGGAAGAATGTCCCGTTGCACTCCTTCACGCGAAACGTCGGGCCCATGCCCAGACTCGCGCCCGGCAATCTTGTCGATCTCGTCCAGAAAAATAATGCCGGAATTCTCAACTCGTTCGATGGCGGCGCGCGCTACCTGATCCATGTCGATGAGGCGTTCTTCTTCTTCTTGCATCATGTATTCGATCGCCTCGTCAACACGCATCTTGCGGCGCTTTGTCCGCCCCTGAAAGAGATTGCCCAACATGTCTTTCATGTTGATGCCCATTTCTTCCACGCCTTGAGGACCTGCCAGCTCGATAACAGGAAAATTCTTTTCCCTCACTTCAAGTTCAACGAGGCGGTTGTCTAACTTTCCGCTTCGCAGCTGAGTTCGAAGTTTTTCCCGAGTCCGCTGAAACTGTTCGTCGCGCGTCGTCCCGTCAACTTCAGGTTGATCTTCTTCTGCAGTTTCAGAGTCAAAGTCGAAATAGGTTGAGTTGGACCGTGGGGGAGGTAGCAACAGATCCAGGATCCGTTCTTCAACGTTCAGTTCAGCTTTCTCTGCTACCTCTTCGCTCTTCTCCAGTCGCATCATTTCAACTGAGATTTCGGTCAGGTCACGAACCATGCTTTCGACGTCACGACCCACATAACCTACTTCAGTGAATTTCGACGCTTCAACTTTTAGGAACGGAGAATTCGACATCCTCGCCAGCCGTCGCGCAATCTCGGTTTTCCCGACACCCGTAGAACCGATCATGATGATGTTCTTGGGCATGACATCGACTGCCATTTCCGGCGGCAACTTCTGACGCCTAACGCGATTTCGTAACGCAACGGCAACCGCACGCTTGGCGTTGCGTTGGCCCACAACATGTTTGTCCAACTCGCTCACGATCTGTCTGGGCGACATCTCGTCGAGACGGGCTTCTTCGTCAACATCACCAGCTAAGTAGATAACCATCAATTAGTGCTTGCAGGACTCACTTAAGAGCCTCTTACAATTCCTCAACAACAATATTTTGATTTGAATAAATGCAAATTTCGCCCGCGATACGAAGTGCTTCAACGGCAATTTCCTTTGCGGACAAGTTTGTGTGTTTCAGGAGAGCACGAGCAGCCGCCAGAGCGTAGGAGCCACCAGATCCGATTGCCAGGACGCCTTCGTCCGGCGCGATCACATCGCCATTTCCGGATAACAGGAACGAACTCTTCTTATCGGCAACAACCAAAAGCGCCTCTAGATGTCGAAGCATCTTGTCAGTGCGCCATTCTTTACTGAGCTCAATAGCCGCCCGTTCGAGATTGCCGTGATACTGTTCGAGTTTGCTTTCGAATCTCGTCAACAAAGAGAAGGCATCACCAGTAGCGCCGGCAAAACCCGCGACGATCTGATCATTGTAGAGTCGTCGCACCTTCTTCGCACTTGCCTTCATAACGGTTTCGCCGAGTGTGACCTGCCCGTCTCCAGCCAGTGCAACATGCGTGTCCTTTCGCACTAATAGGACAGTGGTACTGCGAATTCTATTGGATTGTTTCCGCATGTTTCCTTTGAGAGCACTATAGGAACTGGCTTGAATGTAAGTCAAGGACGCCTCCAGCCGCCTCTCAACGCAAATCGACGCGAGTTAGGTTATGATACTTTTCGCTTGAAGAATTACTTATTGGCGGACTAGAGAATGGAAAAACGACCACTCATTGGCATCCCGATGCGGATAGAACTTGAAACCGATCGGTTCTATCTTTCGCGCCACTACAGCGAGGCAGTCGAAGCCGCCGGAGGGACACCGGTCCACATCAGTCTCATCCCCAAGGTGAATTACATCGACGCGGTTATTGAAAGTCTCGATGGCATCTTGCTGCCTGGAAGTGATTCTGACGTAGATCCACTGCGCTACGGGCGAGAACCTCATCGAGGACTAGGTAGTGTTCATCCGATAAAAGATGAAACAGATTTGCAGCTCATCGCGGCTGCTGAGCGCAGGATTTTGCCCTTACTGGCCATCTGCTTTGGGATGCAGGTGCTGAATGTGGCTAGAGGCGGGACCCTCATTCAAGACATTCCTTCGCAGGTTTCAACTTCAATCCAACACAACCAGGGCGTACCCAGGGAGCGACCTTCACACAAGCTGACACTTAGCGGAGGAAGCCGTTTGTCGGAAGTAGCGAGAACGAGTGAAGTGGTCGTGAACAGCCATCATCATCAAGCTGTAGAAGGTGTCGGGGAGGATCTGGTCGTGGTCTCGCGGGCGTCTGACGGATTGATTGAGGCGTTGGAAGATCCACGTCGGGATCGATTCGTAGTTGCCGTTCAGTGGCATCCGGAGCTCGGATGGAAGGATGACCCCTTTTCGGAAAGACTTTTTAGAACATTTGTGGACGAGGCAAGAAGACGAGTTGTCAACGCCGATCCCAAAGTGAGTTCTATAGTTGTACCTGCCTAGTTAACAATGAAAGAAGGGAAGAGAACTTGGACGTGCAGAATGACATTCTGGGCTTGAGCGGAAAGGTAGCGTTGGTCACTGGCGCTTCGCGAGGAATTGGTAGGGCAGTCGTCGATCTTCTGGCTAAGCATGGAGCGAAGGTCGCTGTGAATTACGTAAGTGACAGCGAAGCTGCCAATGAAGCTGTTACCGGTGCCCAGAAATACGGCGTTGAGTCGATTGCGATTCAGGCCGATATTTCAAAGTTAGAAGAAGGGAATCGCGCTGTTCAGGAAACGCTTGAACATTTTGGTCGCCTGGATTTCCTGATCTGCAATGCAGGAATTTGGAAAGGTGATTTAGTCGAATCCATCACGGAGGAGCTGTGGGATCGAACGCTGGCGATTAATCTAAAAGGCACATGGACTGTGTGCCGTGCTGCAGTGCCAGTCATGAAGCGGCAAGAATTTGGTCGAATTGTCATTGTGAGCTCCACGGCGGGCCAAAGGGGTGAAGCGACTGTCTCGAACTACGCGGCTTCGAAGGGCGGGCAAATCTCATTTGCCAAGTCGCTGGCTTCCGAACTCGCATCATTTGGCATCAATGTTAATTGTGTAGCGCCGGGATGGGTCGACACTGATATGAATGACGGTGTCTTCGAAGACAAATCCAGACTTGAATCAATACTTAAAACAATTCCGCTGCACCGGATCGGGCGTCCAGAGGAGTTGGCACCACCGATCGTATTTCTTTGTTCGAGCTGGGCAAGTTACATCACCGGTGAGGTTCTGAACGTGAACGGCGGATCGGTTCTCTGCGGTTAGGAGCTAAAGTATGACCTTAACTTTGGAGCAAGAGAATCAAGTCTCAAACAAATCGCGAAACACTCATCATGTCACTCTCGGACTTGAGAAACTTCTTGAAGGCCATGCTGATCTAGTAAAAGGCGCGCGTGTCGGTCTTATTTGCAATCAAGCCTCGGTCAACCACGGCTACCAACATGCTGCCGATCTCTTTCATAAGCATCCAGACATAAATCTGCGCACACTCTTTGGTCCTCAACACGGCATTCGGGGCGACGTCCAGGACAACATGATTGAGACAGATCATACGGTGGATCGAAAGACGGGTTTGCCAGTTTATTCGCTGTACAGCGAAACAAGAGAACCAACCGACAAGATGTTAGCCGATGTCGATGTTTTAGTTTTTGATATGCAGGACGTCGGCTGTCGGATTTACACCTTTGTCTACACGATGGCCAACTGCATGAGAGCAGCCCAGCGAACAGGTAAACGGGTAATCGTTTGTGATCGTCCTAATCCAATAAACGGTTCTCAAGTGGCAGGTAATGTTCTTGAGCCTGAGTTCGCATCGTTTGTGGGACAGTTTCCAATTCCAACCCGGCATGGGATGACGCCTTGCGAACTCGCTCAACTCTTCAACAAATACTTCAACATAAATTGCGAGTTGCACGTAGTAACAATGGAAGGGTGGCATCGAGAGTATTGGCAAGACGAGACGGATGCGCCATGGGTATTACCTTCACCAAACATGCCAACAGTTGATTCAGCAACAGTCTTTCCGGGAACAGTGCACTTTGAAGGCACACAGATGTCGGAAGGACGCGGCACGACACGGCCTTTTGAATTGATTGGAGCGCCGTACATTGAGAGTGATGACTATGCTGACCGTTTGAACGCACTTCATTTGGAAGGGGTTTATTTTCGCGCTTGCGTCTTTCAGCCAACGTTTCAAAAGCACGCTCGTGTGAGTTGTGGTGGCGTGCAATTACAAGTGACGAATCGACTGGCATTCGAACCAGTGACTACTGGTCTGGCAATGGTGAAGATGGCGTACGACATGTACCCGGATCAGTTTCTATGGAAAGAACCTCCTTACGAGTACGTGTTTGATAAGAACCCTTTTGACGTTATTGCCGGTACTGACAAAATCAGAAAGTCATTTGAGAAGGGAATGGAGTTGGAGGCTATCATCGAAAGTTGGCAGTCACCGCTTAAGGAGTTTCTTGAGACACGAGAGACTTTTTTAATTTACTGAGCCGCGCTTCGATCGAGCGTTAACGTAAGGTGTTAGAGGTCGCAATGCCGACGGCTCACGTTATCAATTAGGTTTGATGTGCATGGCTTGATAGGGACGCTAAAGAGTTAAGGTAAAACTTGGAGGGTTTAGTTTGGTGAAAAGTGAGAGAGCAATAGAGCGAACAGAGGCTACGCCGCCAATGGCGTGGGCTGTTGCGTTCGCGGCTTGGTTTATTCCCGGCGCAGGACATTTATTGGTGCATCGCTGGGCCAGAGCCTTATTGATGGGCGGTTCGATTTGGGTCTGCTTCATTTTGGGGATGGCAATGGGAGGTCACATGTTTAGCCTGTCCACAGGACAGGGTTCGTCCCCGCTGCTTCAGGTCCCGCCAATGATCGCAAACCTTGGTTCAGGATCGCTTTACATCATGTGCTGGCTTCTTGATAAAGGATTCGCGGATGATTTAGTACAGGCTGCGCGCGCTACTTATGAATACGGCAACACATTTCTTTTGATCGCGGGCCTACTAAATTACCTGACAATGCTTGATGCCTTTGACATCGCGGCCGGGAGGAAACCGTGAGACATTTCCTCGTAATGACAGTCTTTGCCGCGCTCGCCTCAGTCGTGTTTGGATCAGTTGCCAAAGACACTCCTCGCGAAAGATGCCTGTATGGATTGAAGGTTTTCGCTGAGTTCATGGTGATTGGGTTAATCCTTGGCTGGATCCTCTACTTCATTCCGTGATCTGCGAAGATGGGTTTAGTCGATACCGAAGCGCTGATTCTTCGGACTTATAATCTGGCCGAAGCTGACAAGATCGTCGTCTCCTTGACGAAGTCAGCTGGCCTGGTGCGAGGAGTAGCAAAGGGGTGTCGAAAACTTAGAAATCGTTTCGGCGCTTCGTTGGAACCGTTCACTCATATACACCTCACGTTTTACGAGAAGGAGAATCGAGAACTTGTTTCGATTAGACAGACAGAAATCCTAAAGTCACACTTTAACCTTTCCTCTGATCCTTCAGTAGTTACAGGCATGGCGTACCTCGGTGATCTACTGATCGAGTTTTCTCCGCCACATCAATCCAACGACTTGCTTTTCAGAATGGCAACGGCATGCTTTGAGGCAATTGCACTGAGCCCCGAAGATCTTCAGTCGATACTCCGTTACTTTGAAGTGTGGCTGCTCAAGATAGAAGGTTTCATGCCCGACTTGAAAACATGTGGCGAATGTCATCGCGTGTTCACAGTCGATGATGCCGTCTTTATGTCGCCCGATCTTGGACTACGTTGTCAGACATGCAGCAATGGCAGAGGAGGCGCTGTCTCGAAGCGACTGCACGCTCATTTGCGAACGACTGAAAAACTCTCTCCATCAAGATTTGCTGAAAATGCGAGGGATGTTCCGGTGCACACGAAGAGGGAACTGGCTGAGCTAACTCATCAAATGATTGGTCGAGTGTTAGAACGGTTGCCCAAGGTTCGACCGACATTTGTCCAGTAGCGGGAACGCTTTGTTAAGGCAAAACTTCAACTTTAGAAGACTGCTGATCCCCAGATACATCGTCTGGGCGACGATACCTTACGTTTTACTTTCACTTCTCATGCTGTCAGCTGTGTTGTTTGCGCAACAGGTATCTCGCCTGGCTGAAGTCATGGTCTATACAGATCTGCCGTTCTCTGTAGTTGCAGGTATAGCCGCCACCCTCTTTCCAGGAGTTCTGAGCTTTACGATTCCTTTGGCAACACTTGCTGGAATTCTCATCGGCTTTTCGCGGATGGGTTCGGACAGTGAAATCGTCGCCATGCGTTCAGCGGGTGTCGGCACATGGACAATGCTGTGGCCTGTACTTCTCCTAGGGTTGGTAATGACCGGTGCCACGTTCTTCATCCAGCTTAAGGAGGTACCGCAGGCTGCTCGCGATCTGGAAAAAGTGGCGTTACGAGGTGCACTTGCGAAATTGGACTCCCCCGTTGAACCGCGCACGTTCAGCACACTGCCCCGCTATGTGATCTATGTGAGGGATGGTAACAAGACGCTGGGAACCTGGGGACGCGTTTTTATTTACGTGCAACAGCCGGATCATTCCACGCAGATCTTTACCGCCAGAAGCGGTCGAATCGATTCGTCAGGAGATCAGTCGGAACTCGTCCTAAGCGATGTATTGGGAACAAAATTTCCCGGGCCAAATGACGATCCAAAGAAGTCGTATGTAGTAGAACGCTCGGAACAGCTAAGGATTTCTATCAATACCGGCCGAGCGGATATTATCCAACGACTGAATCAGCGTGATCCCGACGCCGACACCATGGACTGGAAGGACCTGCGCCAGCGCGCTCGATCTGGAAATGCAGCCGATAAAAGGGAAGCGACGAGGATTCTCAATCGTAGGATGGCCCTCGCTTCCGCCCCACTTCTCTTTGCGCTCCTGGCCGGTGCCTTGGGATTACGAGTGCGCCGTGGAGGTCGCAGTACCGGCATAATACTCTCCTTAATCGCAGTTGTTGTTTATTACATGATCTCGTTACTTGGCGAGTCGCTCGCAAGAGTGGGTAGTGTTTCACCTACTATCGGTCCATGGCTCGCAACTGCAGTGACCCTCGGCGTTACCATCCTACTTCTAATCAAGAATCGCTTCGCTGGATTTTCCCTTGGTCGTTTTGGATCGGGTAAGGAAAAAAAGGCAGAGGCCGTTCAGAAAACTGGTCCAAGTCGAGCTCACGCATTCGGAGTAGGCGGTTGGCGATTGCCGAACCTGATGGATGCGACGCTTCTCCGCACGCTGGCATTGAGTTTTCTAATTGGTTTCATTGCTCTCGCCGCAATCTTCAACATCTTTACGCTGTTCGAGCTCTGGCGTTTTATCGCCGTCAACAATTCAAGTCTTGCGCTCGTCGCCCGTTACTTGTTGTTTCTAATGCCGCTGGTTACGGTGGAACTTCTCCCGGCAACGATGCTGATTTCAATTCTGGTCACGTA
>Ga0163163_10003378_pt1 | contig 13547 bp, 7 predicted proteins | sample S65metaG_FD_119766 | JGI IMG/M metagenome (GOLD analysis project Ga0163163, IMG submission 119766) | Switchgrass rhizosphere microbial communities from Kellogg Biological Station, Michigan, USA - S6-5 metaG | ecosystem: Host-associated > Plants > Roots > Rhizosphere > Soil | place: USA: Michigan... | reverse complement strand
TGCCGGTCGAGCCGGTGCAGCGCCGGATAAATGGAGCCCGTTTCCACGTCGATCGCGTCGCCGGAGTTAATCCGTATCGACTGGCTTATTCCGTATCCGTGTTGTGGACCCCATTGCAGCGTCTGAAGGATGAGCAGGTCCAGTGTTCCCTGCAGCAATTCGATCCGGTTCTGGTAACGCGGCTTCATTCAGTCTCTCCGCTCCCCAATTACAAGGGTGTAGGATGTCTACATCCAAGGTGTAGACAGCCTACACCCATAACATCGGATGGGCAAGCTTAGTTTGGTTGGAATTTTCAGTGCTGGCCAGAGTTCCACCTCCTGGCCATCCCGATCAATTCCCGGCGTCTATGCCTAGCGGTGTCGCGTTCTGAAGTCCCAAAACTAGCGGTTGATTGATTAGTGTCAGAGCCTTGAATTTCGGAGGGTACTCGGACCTGCAACTCTGGACAGGTGTATACTTTATTAACACTGCTAAGTGTGGGCAACTGGCCCGCAGTCGCATTTTTCGTAAATTTCATGCGGGACTAGTTCGTATTGGGTTGGGGTATAGGCATGGATGACCCAAAACCCGAATGGCATGAGTTAGAAACGAAGATGGGGGGAGATGCCGGCGCAACCGCCGCGGTTCGGTCCCCTGGCTCGTCCTCGTCTTCCAACTCGCCCCCAGGCACGGTCGGAGTCAGCTTCTTCCTGACTCCTCTGCTGGCCATGGGAACGGTACTGGCCAATCGATATGAAATCCTTGAGGTTCTCGGGCAGGGCGGCATGGGAGCCGTCTACAAGGTATTTGACCGGGAACTCGAGCGTTTCGTTGCCCTAAAAACCATCCGTCCCGATCTCGCCGGCAACGCCGAAATGCTTGCCCGTTTCAAGCAGGAACTCGTCCTCGCCCGTCAAGTCGCCCACCGCAACATCGTTCGTCTGTACGACATCTCCGATGGCTCCGGCGTCAAGTTCATCACCATGGAATACGTCGAAGGTGAGGACTTCCGCAGCGTCCTGCGACGGGAGGGGAAGCTTTCGCCGGACGAATCGATCAACGTAATCCGGCAGATTTGTTTTGCCCTCCAGGCAGCCCACAGCGAGGGCATCATCCACCGCGACTTGAAACCCCAAAACATCATGCGCGACAAACTAGGTCGTGTCGTGGTGATGGACTTTGGTCTGGCTCGTGCCCTTGAATCCGAGGGAATGACGCAGACAGGCGCGCTGCTCGGAACCATGGAGTACATGTCCCCCGAGCAGGCGAAGGGTGAACAGGTCGACCGTACATCAGATATCTACGCCGCTGGACTGATTTTCTACGAGCTTCTCACTGGGAAAATGCCGTTCGCGGCCGAGAGCGCTCTAGCCAGCCTGATGAAACGATCGCAGCAACGCGCTATCCCTGCGGCCGAACTCGACCGTGGGGTGCCGCGCAATCTCAGCGCGATCGTCAGCCACTGCATTGAGCCAGATCGCAAGAAGCGATACCAGAGCGCAACCGAGATTTTGGGCGATCTAGAGGCGCTGAATCCAACCGCTCGGACTGCGATCAGCTTCGTTGGCCCGCGAAGAGTTCAATCAACTCCGATTTTCAAGTGGATTGCGCTAGCGTTCCTGGTTCTTGCGATAGCCGTTGGTGGTTACGTCGGATGGAAGAAGTTCGGCACCACCACAGTGATACACCACGCGCCGGTAAGCGTTCTCGTCGCTGATTTCGAGAACCACACAGGGGATCCCGTTTTTGACGGGACGTTGGAGCCAGTATTTAACGTCGCTTTGGAACGAGCGAGCTTCATCGATGCATTTGATCGCGGCGAGGCGCGGGTTCTCGCAAAGCAACTTTCAAAAGTGGGGAGCGACAGGCTCGACGAGGAGGCGGCTCGGTTAGTCGCGAATCGTCAGGGTTTAGGTGCAGTTGTGTGGGGATCGCTCAGCAGTCGTGGGAGCGATGGGTATAAGTTTTCGATCGAGTTGCTCGATGGTGCGACCGGAAAAACCATCGACAGTTCTGACGTATTGGTCGCTAAGAAGGATGACGTTTTGCTCGCGGTTCCTCAGCTTGTCGCCACTGTCCGTAAAGCGCTCGGTGACACAACGCCCCAGTCCGTCCAACTCGCAGCCGCTGAAACCTTTACGACCAGCTCACTCGAGGCCGCCCATCAATACGGCGTTGGGGAACAACAGTTGTCTGTGGGTCAGATGGAAGATGCGCTCAAGTCCTTCTCGAAAGCGGTAGAGATCGACAAGGATTTCGGGCGAGCGTACTCAGGGATGGCAGCAACCTCTCGCAATCTCGGTAAATGGGACGACGCAGAGAAGTATTTCAAGCAGGCAATCGAGCATATCAATCGCATGACCGAGCGTGAACGATATCGCACACGCGGGTCGTACTACATCATGCTCGGAAACTTCCCGAAGTGCGTTGAAGAATACAGCACCTTGGCCAGCGAGTTCCCAGCAGACAATGCCGGCCACCACCAACTCGCGGTCTGTTATAGCGAGCTCCGGAAACTTCCCAAGGCCGTCGAAGAGGCTCGTCGAGCTGTTGAGCTTTATCCGAATGACGCATTAGGCCGAAGAAACCTGGCGCTGTTCCTGTGTTACGCCGGAGATTTTGAGGCTTGCGAGCGAGAGGCGCGAGCCGCGCTAAAAATCAACCCTGACTATGCCAAGGGCTATCTCACTCTCGCCTACGCGCAACTCGGGCAAGGTCAGCAATCGCAAACCTTCGAAACATACCGGCAACTTGAGCGAACCGGGAAGATAGGTCCCGCGTTTGGCAGCTCCGGTCTTGCGGATCTCGCAATCTACCAGGGCCGCTATTCGGACGCAGTTCGTGGTCTGCAACAGAGTCTCGCGGGTGACTTGGCCACTAAGGATCTACTGGCTCCAGAAAAGTTTACAGCCTTGTCCTATGTCCAACTTCTGCGCGGAGACAAGGCGCTGGCTCTCGATGCCGCTCAGCGAGCACTAGCTCTTAGCAAGAAGCCAAATATCCGATTCATGGTTTCGCGAATTCTAGTAGCCGCTGGAGAATCGGCTCGAGCCCAATCGCTTGCCGCTGAACTCGCCGCCGATTCGCACCTCGAGCCTCAAGCCGACGCCAAGTTGATTGAAGGCGAGATTGCCTTGCAGGCCGGCAATCCGCAGCAGGCGATCAAACTATTCACCGACGCCAACCAGATACTGGATACCTGGCTAGGCCGCTTCGACCTCGGGAGAGCCTATCTGGCAACGGGCCAATTTGCTGAAGCGGATTCAGAATTCGACCGCTGTATCAAACGCCGCGGTGAGGCCCTTGAACTGAACGACGGACCGACCTACGGCTATGTGCCGGCGGTTTATTACTTCCAGGGACGTGTGCGTCAGGGGCTCAAGAGTTCAGGCGCCGCCGATTCCTACAACACTTATTTGGGTATCCGAGGAAAGGCTGGAGAAGATCCGCTACTGGCCGAAGTCCGCGCCCACTTAAATCAGTAACAGCCTCATTCTGACCGTAACGATTCCTCGAATCTCACATCGACTACAACTTGGGGCCAGTTTTCAGCTGGCCCCAAGGTCATCCTTGATTATTTCGTCGTTACCTGTGCTGGAGGAATGGTTGGACCGCTCTGTCTCTTGTCTCCAAGTGCGGCGGTGACGAAGTAAGTGTAGGTTACGTTTGTCTTGGCCGTGGTATCCGAGTACTTCGTCGGAGGTGGAGTGTCGCTCGGAGTACCTTGCAGGGCTTTCACAAGCACTGCCTTTGTGAGCGGGTTCGTTGTCGGGTTATATACGCCGAGCAGTCGGTAGATGTTATAGGTTCGAATCTGCCCAAACACCGGACTTACCCACGTCAGGTCGACCGCTTTTGTACTCTTATTCCAAGTGGCGTTCAGGCTTGAGGGAGAATCCACCGTTGAGTTTGCAACTCTGAAGTCGACCTCGACGCCGCCTCGGATATCGGCGCTGCCGCCTCTAATATCTGCACTACCCCCTCGGATATCGGCACTGCCACCACGAATGTCAGCGCTGCCGGAGCCCGAGAATCCGAATGCATTTTGGCGAGCCCCTGTCTGTCGGAGATCGATGACAGCCCAGTCATTAAAGCCGGGCAGCGTGGCGCCCCCAGTCGTGCCGTCAAAGTTCACATCCTGCGCAGCAACCGCATTCGGTACGATGAAGTCGTTGTTCCAGTCAATGGGACTAGACAAAGTAGTACCGTCAACTCGCACCATCTGCGCGCCATCGATTATCGGAGAGCCATCACAGTGCGCCATCGCAGCTCTGTCCCCTAGTTGTATGTCCAGGGGGCTCAGCGGAGCGAACCAACGAGTTGGATGAGTCGCCGTCGGAGATGAACCCAAGCCGGTCGACTCGTTCAGTGACCCTTCGCCTAATTCCGCCAAGGTCTGCTGTGAGTAGTCGATAGCCTTATCCGGGAATCCCCGAATCTGGAAAAGGTAGTTCATTACGCTTAGGAAATTCGGTTTGCAATTCAAACCGTAGGTCGGTGCGCTCGAAGGGTTGTTGTTCGCATTCGCGTAGTAAGCACCACCATGCGTCAGTGTGAGCGGATGCCCTAGTTCGTGCATTAACGTGCCGGCTTGCGACTGCACGCTTCCGACTTGGTTATCGCAATACGTTTGGCTTCCCGTAAGAACCGCCGGATTGGGCTGGCAGCCAGCTGGATCATCCGCGGGCCACAATCCGAAAGTTACAAGCGAGTCGCCGCCGCCCAAGTCGGAGTGTCCCGAGCTGCTGGTCGGCCCGCCGTAAGCGACACCGAGCCAACGTTCGTTCGCTGCGGTGTAAGTTCCGTTCGCTACGTTCGTAGTGGGGATGGTGAAAGTTGTCGTCGCGATTCCACTGTTGTCGGTGCTGGTGTTCAAGCTGCTGAACTGGTAACTCCCATTCAGATTTGTTTGAGCAAGGGCGCCCTCCACCGTGACGCGATCGAGGTTAGTATCGAGTGACGCAGGGTCATTAGGGCCGACGGCATCTCCCGGTTTCAGGAAACCCGTGGCCACAGACTGAAGCGTCACTGCTCCAACATTGTTATTAACGACTATCGATACGAGCTTTCCGCTATTGGTCGTTGTTGAAGTTCCCGCAGCTCCCCAGTAAGACCTCGATGCTCCCAACGCATGACCAAAGAACAGGTAGTGGTAGCTAGGTGCTCGTCCCAGTTGGAAATTCCCAAGTGGGACGCTGCTGTTCGGCACTGTCGCATTATTCTTGACGTAGACTAGGCCGCCCTTCCAGCCCACGGTAGGAATGCCGGGGAAGGCGCAAAGCGTTCCCCCGACATCGTTGCAAAGTAACGCGGTCTCGGGAATAGCATTGCCGCCCGACCCAGGCGGGTTGGAAATGATATACGGATCGCAAAGCACGGGGTTCGCTTGCGTTCCACAATTCTTCGACGGAGCACCAGGCTTAGGCATGGGACTCTGGTAGACGTTCCCGACATCGAAATGAACCTGAATGCCTTTGCATCCTTGCGCATTGCAGTCCACCGGCGCGTTCTTGAATGCCACGCCTACCTTGTCGAGCGCCTCCTGCTTTGGCAGATGGGAGTGAATGGAGCTACCCGCACTTCCGTCAAGGTTTTTGAGGTAGTCGACCTCCACAAAGAGGTCTTTAACATTCTTATCGGCCCCCGGCAGCGCCACAAATTGCCCGCTGTTGACGTCGTTGTAACCCTTATCATCTTCCCACTTGTCGAGGAGCCCATCCTTGTCGCCATCCTTCACCGTAGTGCTTAAGACGACCGCTCCCCAGACGACGCAGCCGGTGTTGCTGGATGAAGGGGTGACGGTCGTTGTCGCCGACGAAAGGTCTTCGCCTACCGCGCCATTCGCTATCCAAGTCGGACTATCCCAAGAGCCGTTGTAAAAGCCCGGGAACGGTGGTTGAGACGGCCCATACAAAGAGGGAAGATTGGTAGTGTTGAGAGCTACGCTCTCGAACTTGTTCAATTGACCGTTTCCCGCAATATGGGTGATTTTTGTCTTGGGGCTTGCGGAAGCCTGGTAGATCCCAGCCAATCCTTGGGTGAATACCTGCGAACTGTTATTCGGTGCAAAGGCTCCGTCATAGAGAATTACTGCGTTTAACGGAACAGTTGGCGACAAAACCCGGTACACAATCACGAGTGTCGCACCAAGCGTCAGGGGAGCTCCTCCCCCGTTACTTCCGCTGTCCGCAAGGCGAACCTCGTAGCTGCCGTTGCCGACGACCTCTCCATTCGAGTCCTGATTCAAGTAGGGGCGTACATCAGCGCGATAGGTACGGAGAGTTTTCGCTCCGTTCGAGGCCCCGACACATCCGCCAGAGCTCCATGAGACCGGAGCATTGGGATTCCCAAGGATGTCTCCCTTGATGGCGATCTGGTTGAAAAATCCCTGCTGCCCGGCGAAGTTCGATTGGGAACTCTCGACCGTCTGCCAATAAAGAAAGGCCGCGACGACATCCGCTCCTGCTGGCACTGCGGTCGCGTTGGGCTGCGAAACACCATTAGGTCCATTACCGGAGTCTGGAATGTTGATGGTTTTCGTCGCATAGCCACTCGAGTCCCCCAGACCTCGCAGCCCCACTCCACCGACCACGTAGTCGCCGGTGACGAAGTAGTCCTTAAAAAGCTGTAGGGGTGAGTTTTGCGCCTGGACTACTGGCGATAAACACAGCGCGATGATCATCAAGACAACGGGTAGTCTGGAACAGTCCTTCGAGACACCAGTCTGCATATCCGGCTCGCTTTCTGACACGTGCTTTTGATTGCGGATGACAAGAGAAAATCGCGCGGCATAGGCCGGCTGAACAGCTGGAGCGGGCATGGCTAACCCTCAAACTGTGAAACTTAGGACCGACTGAGAAATTGTGAAACCACTGCGCTAGATGGGGGAGAATTCGATAGTGGCTTATTGTGCAACAATCGGGAAAGAGGTGTCAAACCTCCCCGGAGCGGCAGAATTGCTGTAAGCGGGTACGTACCATATCAGCCCGTTTAGGCCGAAAATCGATGGTCCGCGGGGGAACGGTACAAACGCAGGTCTGTCGGAGGGCGATCGAACCGGCGTGAACCTATTGTCGCGGTTGAATCTTTCCGAAAACTTGCCGGAGCAGCGTGGTCGTCTGCGCAGCAGGGTCCTTGCGGATCTTCTTTTCTTCCTGCCCCAGCATAAAGAAAAGGCCATCGAGAGTCTTGCCCACGACGTAATTATCCAGGTCGAAATTTCGAGACCTTAAGAGAGGGGCCGCCATGGAGTTCTGCATGATTTGGTTATACTGCCGGACTACCCCGACATTCTCCATCGCCGAGTGAACGATTGGCGTGAACGCAACTGTTAGCTCCTCCGAACTCGAACCTCGGAAGTACTCTGTCGCCGCCGTGTCGCTCCCGTTAAGTATGTTGCGCGCGTCGCTGATGGTCATCTTCATGAGAGCGTCGACAAAAATCTGCTTCGCCTTGGGCGCCGCCTGCTCTGCAGCACGATTCATTCCCACCTCAAGGTCATCCAGTTGGGGACCCATCCCCACGAGTCGCAGCCCGGTCCCCGCTGAGCGTAATTTGTCGGGAAGCTGAATCTTTATGGACGGGTTCTTCAGGAATCCATCCGGTCTGCCTGTAGTAGCGACCGCTCTTGATGTGCTCACCTTCAGCGCTTCCTTCAGCCCGGCGGTAATCTTGTCAGCGCTCAAACTGGAGGCCGTCGATTGAGTGCCCTGCGTTTTGACCTTATTCCATATCTGGTCGAGAGGGGACTGGGCGAAGCTACAACCTGCAAAAACAACGAGCATTGTTGCCATCATCGGGATGCGGCGCATTGAAATCTCCTCACGCACGATACCACCGATGGAGCGTGCTGGAGCGCGGGTACCCCACCTGGACGTAATCGTTAGTGGATGTCCACTTGGAAAGCAATTTGTACCTAGTCCGAGTCACCCGACCCCGTGACCGCGGTCATGGAAACGTTGTGACGCTCTCTGTATCGTCTCGAGCAGTCCGGCCCCACTTTGTCTGCCGGGGTTAGCGAGTCAGCGAAGCCTTCGCAGCGATCCCCGAGTTGGAGAACCAGGGTGCCTCTCGTAATCGCAACCCGTCTCGGTCCCTACGAGATCATTGCCCCCATCGGCTTCGGCGGCATGGGCGAAGTCTATCGTGCCCGTGATACCCGTCTTAACCGGCTTGTCGCCGTAAAGGTCATTCGCTCCGATCTCGCTTGGCGGCAGGAACTTCGTCAAAGGTTCGAGCGAGAAGCCCAGACCATCTCCAGCCTCAACCACCCGCATATTTGCGCCCTCTTTGATGTTGGACATCAGGACGACATCGACTATCTCGTGATGGAGTATCTGGAAGGCGAAACACTTGCGCACCGATTGCAGCGAGGTCCGCTCCCGGCCTCCGAAGTAGTTGAAGTCGGCATTGCGATTGCGTCGGCGCTGGACAAAGCCCATCAGCAAAATCTGGTGCACCGGGATCTAAAGCCTGGCAATGTCATGCTCACGAAGAACGGCGCCAAGTTGATGGACTTTGGGTTGGCGAAACCCATCATGGAAGCAGTCGAGGCAATTGCTTCGAATACGACCGACCCCTCACCCGGCCCCGCTCGACTTACTCCAATAACGTCGGAAGGTTCGATCATCGGCACCTTCCAGTACATGGCTCCTGAGGTACTCGAAGGAACGTCAGCCGATAAGCGAAGCGATGTATTCAGTCTCGGCTGCGTGCTGTACGAGATGATCACCGGCAAGCCTGCCTTCACGGGGAAGAGTCGCATCAGCGTTTTGGCGGCGATCATTCAGAGTCAACCGGAGCCCCTCGCCCAGTTACAGCCCATGACGCCAGCGGCACTCGACAGAATCGTTCGTGGGTGCATGGAAAAAGATCCGGATCGTCGTTGGCAAAGTGCCTCAGATATAGCGATGGAGTTGTCCTGGGTCGCACAGCCTGAAAACAGTGGCGTTCTTCAGGAGCAGAGTCGGAAACGGCGATGGATGCCATGGGCTTTGACTCTACTCATGGCGCTCGGTTTGACATTCGCTCTTACGTTTCCTCCAAGTCATCCGAAGCCCCCATTTCGGCGCTACAACATCGTCCTTCCTTCCGCGGCTGCGTTAGCTCCTCCTAATTACATGCCGCTGGGCGTCGGTCGTTCCACGCTTGCGATCTCCGCCAAAGGAGATTTTCTCGTTTATGTCGGGGTGGCGGGTGACACCACCGCGCTGTTTGTCAGGACGAACGATGGCCACGAGCCCCGCATATTGCCGGGTACGGAAAGGGCTCATTCGCCGTTTCTATCGCCGGACAATCATTGGGTAGGATTTTTTGCCGGTGAGAAGATGAAGAAGGTCGCCGTTGAAGGCGGAACTCCCCTCAACCTTTGTGATGCTGACCTTGGATTCGGAGGCTCGTGGGCACCTGACAACTGGATCTATTTCACCCCAGGTGAAAGTTCCCCTGTCTATCGCGTCTCCGCGAACGGCGGGATTCCCGAGGTAGTTTCCGGTAAGGCCGCGGGACCTTACATCGCTCAGGCATGGCCTGAGGTGTTGCCCGGAGCGCAGGGCATTTTGCTTTCTAACTCCAGGTCCGGAATCGGCATTTATCGTCTAGCCTCGAATGAGCTCAAGTGGCTAACTCTGAACGGTTCATTCCCGCGCTGGTCGCCGACAGGGCACATCGTGTATGTCGACGAGGGAGTCCTCTGGGCCCTTCCATTCAACCTTAAGAAACTCGACGCCACCGGACCACCTCTTCTCCTGGGTGAGCAGGTGAGAATGGAGCAGCAAGGTGCAGCGCAGTTTGCTCTAACGTCGGACGGGACTCTCGTTTACGCACGCGGTGGAGACATTACTGAAGCGTCTCTCGTCTGGGTCGACCGGAAGGGAGCGGTGGTCGACATTGGCTTGCCGTTGAAACGCTTTGGTGAATTTCGAATCTCTCCCGACAATAAGTCTCTCGCGGTGTCGATTCGGGATCAGACACGGTACGATCTTTGGCTGTTCGATTTCGAGCGCCAGACTCTGTCGCGCCTGACACACGACGGACGAAGCCGCGCGCCCCTCTGGGCACCCGATGGCAGCAGGATAATTTATTTGTCATATGCCAGCGGTAAAGCGGAGATTCGAGCGGTAACTCCAGACGGTAGTCAGATGACTAGCATTGTCGTGATGGATAATCCAACTGGTTATCCCACCTCCACTACACCAGATGGCAGATCGGTGGCGATACGCAGCGTCACCCCGGGCAGCGCTTCAATCTGGCTTGTTGATATCGATTCCGGAAAGAAGCATCTCCTGTGGGAGGAACCCTTCGACGAGGGCTTTCCTGCCATCTCGCCCGACGGTCGCTGGATAGCGTACTTCTCCAATGAATCTGGCAGAGGAGAGGTTTACGTGAGGCCGCTCACCGGCCGCAGCCCAAAATGGCGCGTCACCACCGACGGCGGAGAAGAACCCATCTGGTCAGGCGACTCCCGCAAATTGTTTTATCGGAATCGCGACACGTGGATGGAAGTCGATATATCGAGCGGAACAGAATTTCACGCAGGCCGCCCGCGGGAGGTTATGACGGGGCCATATATCAACATTCCCGGGTATTCCTACGACGTCGCCCGGGATGGCCGATTCCTTCTGCTCAAGTCCGAATACCAGGCGCTCAAAATCACTCAACTGGAAGTAATAGAGAGTTGGCCGGAACTTCTGAAGCCCCAAAGATGAGCTGCACAATCCGGGCTCAATAATGGGTTGGTCTGAGAATCTCCTGTACCTTCCGCAGTAGCAGCTCCGGTCTGAATGGCTTCTCCAGGAACGTTCCGCCCTCGAGCAGCGCACCTTCATTGATCAGGTCCGTGTCGGTGTGACCAGAAATGTAAAGGATCTTGATCTCGGGAGAACGGGCGGAAAGTGTCTGCGCCAATTCCCAGCCGCGCATCCCAGGCATTACGATGTCAGTGACAAGCATATCTATCTCCTGGCTGTCGCTGGCCACGGCGACCGCCTCCTCGCCTGTGCTCGCTTCCAATACCGTATAGCCCTGCGAACGTAGCACCTCGCGCAGAAGTGCCCGCAAGTCTTGCTGGTCCTCTACCAGCAAAATGGTTCCATAGCCCACCTGCGGCAGAACCTCAGCATGTCGATGAACATCCTGTGTCTTTTCGATTTCTATCCCCGGCAGAAAAATTGCGAACGTTGTTCCAGCCCCTGGGGTGCTGTCCACGGTGATCCTGCCGTTACTCTGCGTGACGATCCCATAGACCGTCGCGAGGCCCAGGCCAGTGCCCTTTCCTTGTTCCTTCGTAGTGAAAAAGGGCTCGAAGATGTGTGTCTGTACCTCAGGGAGGATGCCTTTTCCAGTGTCGGTGACGGTGATTGCGACATACCCTTGAGAATCGAAGTCGTCCCCCTTCAGACAGTCGGGTACGGAATCGGCGGTCGATGTCTCAATCGTTAATTTGCCTCCAGTCGGCATCGCATCGCGAGCGTTTACGGCAAGGTTGATGATCACTTGCTCAAATTGCCCGCGGTCAACTCTTATCGAGCCCACCTCTTCGCCCGGTTTGATCTCGAGCTCAATGTCCTCTCCGATTAAATGTCGCAACATGTTTCCGACAGCAAGCACGACATCGTTGAGCCCAAGCGTTTCGGGCTGCAGCACTTGCTTGCGGCTGAAGGCGAGCAACTGCCGAGTCAGAGAGGCAGCCGTCTCCGCCGCATCAATAATGTGCTGGGCGACTCCCAGGAGTTTAGGATCAGAATCTGGCCAACGTTTTACCATCGAGCCGTAGCCGATGATCACGCCCAGTAAGTTATTGAAGTCGTGCGCGACTCCTCCGGCAAGCTGGCCGATGGCTTCCATTTTCTGCGACTGCCGAAGCTGCTCAGAGGTTCGTTCATGCTCTTGCATCTGCTTCGATAGAGTGTCGTTGATTTCAGCAAGTTCGAGAGTCCGTTCGTGAACTTTTCGCGCAAGATCTTCCCCAGCGTTCTGGAGTTCCTGCTGCATCCTATTGCGTTCGGTGACGTCATTTATGCAGCCAACAATAAACTGCTCGCCAGCCGAACTCTCATATAACAGTTTCTTGGTTATGATGTAATGCACTACCCCTGCAGTGTCTGTGAATTGCTCGTCATTATCGTTTTCCAGTCCAGTGGCAAAAACCTGTTCATCTTTTTCCCAGAAGATGTCAGCCTCAGCCTTCGGGAAAAAATCGTAGTCCGATTTGCCAATGAGCGTGGCGCGATTAGCGCCAATCAGCCTGCAGCACGCGTCGTTCAGAACTACCCAGCGGTGTTGCCGGTCCTTTACAAAGACCGGATCGGCAATTGCGTTCAATATACGCTCGAGATCTACAGGTGAAGGCATGGCGAGTGGACGGCGGGGCGCGTGAATCTTTGGAGAGAATAGTACCCCAGCTGGCATTTGGAAAACAAAGTGATGTATAACCAAGTCTCATCCTGGATCGTCGGATCGGAGTCGTCGCAGGGCCGGCAGTGGAAACACCGTATGTCTCACATCCTTGAGTTTGACGCGGAAGAGCGGATCCTTCGGGTTACCGTGCAGGATGAGCTGACCGACGCAGGCGCAAAGGATCTCTACAAAACAGTGCAGCGTTTTTTGTCTTCCAACGAAGTGCGTGGTGGCATCCTGGATCTGTCACCCGTGAAGTCGCTGGAAATGGGATTGACTACCGTGCGGAGCATCGCCAAGAGCCCTCCCTTGTTTGCGGGACCGCAAGTGAGGGTAATCGTCGCCTCAGGCGATTTAATCTTTGGTATGTCCCGGCTGTTCCAAATCAGTAGAAGTGAGATTCACAGTGAACTGTACGTCGTACACACCCTCGATGAGGCGTACAAGATACATGGTTTGCAGTCGCCGCATTTCAAGCCGGTCGAAACCGAGTAGCCCGACGGTCGGAGCTCTGAGAACGAGTCTTCTCGGGCAGAGTTGCTGCCTCTCCCCCGCCCAAGCGGTTTTTTATCTTTTTTTAACCTTTTCTATTCACGAAAGGTTCATGATCTTCATATGCAGGAATATGTAATCGCAGAGGGCGTTCTCAAAGGCCTTAGTGACGATGCCGGGACATTTGAAGTTGTGTACGGCTTCCTGATCTTCCCTCGCTCCAACGACAGCTCCGGTGAAATCCCGCAATCCTCGGTCTCAGCTATTGCCATTCGTTCCCTGAAAGGTGTGCCGATTCCTCTAGGCCGCTATTGGTTGATCTCGTCAGACAGGGAAGCGTTGGTTCTGGATAACACCTACCTGGGTTGGAGGATAGCTTCACAGCCCCACGCACCCCAGAACGCCACTGTGAAGCGCGCGGAGCCCGCGGTCCCGGTCGTCATTCATCACGCCCGCCGTTAATCTCGCGCTGCTTAGACATGTCGGGAGCCGTAGGTCACCATTGGTGAAATAAGATAGGATTTTCAGCCCTCCCGACATACTATCGATCCGGATGTTCACGCCCGTGAATATCTGCGGCCTCTGGCTGCGTCAGCCGCACAAGGATATTGAATGCGAAGCCGTGGGTTCTCGTTGATCGAGGTCCTGATCGTAGTCGCGATCATCCTCGTCATAGC
>Ga0163163_10003376_pt1 | contig 13548 bp, 6 predicted proteins | sample S65metaG_FD_119766 | JGI IMG/M metagenome (GOLD analysis project Ga0163163, IMG submission 119766) | Switchgrass rhizosphere microbial communities from Kellogg Biological Station, Michigan, USA - S6-5 metaG | ecosystem: Host-associated > Plants > Roots > Rhizosphere > Soil | place: USA: Michigan... | reverse complement strand
GAAATACTTCGGGTTTACGGATAAAGCCGAAGTCACGCTGAATGCCGTTCTCGGATACATGCCAACGATTCCGCATTGGGGTTACAACGGCAGTGCCCGGCGGTTCTGGGATTTCCTTTACGGAGGTAAGTATCCCCGGCTGGAAAGACAGCTTCACCACTACGGCTCCGGCATCAACGCTATTCCCGTGTTAAGCGAATATCGCGACCATCCCGACGACCTGTATCTGCTGCGCGTCGGATATGGCGGCACACTCGGCGCCATTACGAACATCGATGAGAAAGGGTTTGCTTCCGCTGCGTTCCACGGATTTCCCGACATGCTGAAGTTTGATCCTTACACAGGGGATTACGGTCCAAACTTCTTCGGTCACGCAGTGAACACCGCGACCTATGTCGTGAAGACAAAGGAATTCGGGTGGTTGGCGTTCGGCGGTAACCTGAAGATGGTCTCGGAGAAGATTAAGGTGAAGCCTCTAGACTCCTTCCGGACCAGAGTCTATGTCGCGTCGTTAGGTCTGTGGCTGACGCTGGACGCTGGACGGTTTGAAGCGATCGAAATCGATCCGAAAACCGGAATCGTGCGGGTGGCTTTCGATAAGGCGAATGAATTCACGCCGTCGGCAAGGCTCCGAATGGGACAACCTGCCGTGCTCAAGGGGGTCGGGAAGTACAGTCCCGTATCTTCTGTGACGATGGAGCGCGGGGCGTATGTCGTTCCATTGAGCAAGGCAACTCTAACGTGGGTGCAACTCCGGGTTTCTAAATGATTTGGCAGGTATCCAGATAAGGGCGCTGGCAAAGACGGCGCCTGTTCCTTGCTTACGCAAACCGCGGGAACACGTTATCTCAAATGATTCTTGAACGTTGGCGGTTTGCGGTTGGATGAGCGGATTGGCGCAGTAATCCACAAAAAAACGCAATATGTCGCTCTTTCTACTTGACAGGATCGGGATACAGGATACAAAATCCGCAGACTCCGATTTCGTCTCTTTCTGTTGAGTCTGGGCTGGTCGAGTAAACGATTTCTCGGGAAGCGTGAGATGCGAGGTTCGCAGGTGCTTCCGCAGCACGAACTGATAAAGGAAAAAAAGAAAGTGTCAGGAGGCGGTATGGTACAGCGAGACCGAACTGTGGTTTTCTGGAGCGCACTCATCGGGTGTCTCCTGGTCTGTTCGCTTATGTTTGTCCCCTCCATGTGGGGACAAAACACACAGGGGACGGTCGTTGTTACCGTTCTCGATCCTCAAGGCAATGTAGTCCAAGGGGCCCAATTAAAACTGACGGACTCGTCGACGAACGATGTTCGAAGTGTGACGACTGGCGATACGGGATCTTACAGCTTCGTCGGCCTGAGCATCGGATCGTACAAGCTAGTGATCACTAAAGAGGGATTCGAGTCTAAGTCCTATGACGTGATCGCCGAGAGCGGACGCAAGACAGAGGTCAAGGCTGCTCTCAAGGTGGGCTCAGCGTCGACGGTGATGGAAGTCAAGGGAGAATCCGCTCCTCTCATCGAAACTCAATCGAGTGCCACCGCACTGACTATCTCTACCGATCAAATCGAAAACCTTCCTATCATTGGTCGCGACATTACGGCTCTGTCGCGCCTTACGCCTGGGTATAACGGTTCATGGAACGGCCTTCCGACAATGGCCGAAGGTAACAACATAGACGGAGTGATCAGCAGCACGAGCCGCATGAAATTCAACAGCAACGCCCAGGCGATTGTTTCCCCGCGAATCGAAAACATTGCCGAGATGACGGTGCAGACTGACCAGTTGGATTTGAATCAGGGTTTCGGTCAGGCCAACATGCAGATCAACTACTCAACTCGCCGCGGGACAAATGACTATCACGGCCGCGTGTTTGAAGATTTCCGCAATAAGTCCCTGAACGCTTGCCCCTATGTGGGGTGCCCGAAAGCTCCTTATATTCTGAACGATTTTGGCGGCAGCGTAGGAGGGCCGATACTCAAGAACAAGTTGTTCTTCTTTGTCAGCTACTCGAGATCGAAGCAGCCGGGCTCGATCCAGGCAGATAATCTCTATCTGACTGACGCAGCTCAGACTGGTGTCTTCACATATGGTGGCAACACCGTCAATCTACTGAACCTTGCCGCATCCTATAACGCCGCTCACCCAGGAGCCAATTTGCCGACGACAGTGAATCCTGTCGTGGCGCAGGAAATGGCAAACGTTAACGCGGCCCAAGCAAATGCTCTTCTGGTGCCGGGTGACGCCAACAACCCGAACCTGGGTAAGATGTACTGGCAGCAGGCGAATGCAACGACCATGACGTTCCCGACCTTCCGCGTCGATTACAACGCGACCGAGAAGGTCAGAATGAGCCTGACCTTCAACGAAACCACGTCGGAAGCGCCCGCAGGAAATGCCTCCTATTTACCTGGTGATGGGCAAGCATCGGGAACAAAGTTCAAGAATTTCACTGCGGGCTACGGACTGGACTGGACGCTGAGTCCGACATTGATTAACCAGTTCAAGTTCGGGTTCCTCTATAACCATTCGTGGTTCTCGTACAATGCCGCTGACACTTATAAGACAGGGTCGACGGTAGCCTGGAATTACTACGGGGTGGATTATCCTTACGGCGGCAACATGTCGGGCCAGCAGTTCTACACGCCGATCGGGACCTACTATCCGGTGTTTAACGCCTCCGATTCGATGAACTGGATCAAAGGCAAGCATTCGTTTGCGTTCGGATTCTCGTTCTACCGGGAACAGGATCACTATGGGAACGGTCCGCTGGGTTATCCGAACTACAACCTCGGTATGACCAATGGAGATCCTGCGTTACAGGCTATTACAGCGAGTAGCTTACCTGGAGCCAACAGCGCGCAATTGGCCGAAGCCCAGCAGTTGTATGCGATTCTCGCCGGAAGAATCCATGACGTGAACGGCCAGTTCGCCTACGATTCGAAGACCGGTGATTACCTCAAGACGATAGGTGCCTATAACCTCAACGAACTTCAGAAGGCCTGGGGGCTCTTCTTTCAGGACTCCTACAAACTGAAGCCGAACTTGACTCTCAACTATGGTCTGCGATGGGATTTCACAAGTGACAACTACGACAAGACCGGGGCCTATCACGGAGCCACCACGGCGCAGGTTTTTGGTCCCACAGCGCCAGCGGATATCTTCAATCCCGGAGCTCTCAACGGCGATCAGAATCCAGTTCTGTCGGCGAGGGCGCACCAATACAATCCATGGAATGTAAGTCCACAGCCCGCCATCGGCATAGCTTGGAGCCCGCGGCAGGTGGGACCAGGATTCTGGAAGAAGTTAGTTGGGAACGACGCGTTAGTAGTACGCGCCGGTTATTCTCTGCGACGCTTCACCGAGCCACAGCAGTACTTCTGGAACAACGCGTCTGATTACGGTTCGTTCTTCTACCAGAACTTCAACTTGATCTCCAACAACACGGGCCAACCAGGAACCTTTTCGCCCGGCAGCCTGGCGCTTGGAAATTCTCTGCCACCTTACGGCTTTTCACCTGAACAATATCTGGCGACCGAAGCCCAGTCGGATTTCACTTTCCTGGGAGGCGTGGGCGTGAACGGCATGAAGGAGAACATCCGTCAGCCATACACCCAGTCTTGGAACTTTGGCATCCAGCGGCAATTGGGTTCCTCGACAGCCTTGGAAGTCCGCTATAACGGGAATAGGACCCTTCACCAGTGGGTGTCCACCAACATCAACGAAGTAAATGTCTTTGAGAACGGATTCCTGGACGAATTCAAGGCTGCGCAAGCTAACCTGTCGATCAACCAGGCTCATGGCGTGACTTCGTTTGCTGATAATGGATATTCAGGACAGGTTGCGCTGCCCATTCTGAGCCAGGCGTTTATCAGTAGTGCCTCAGATTTCAGCAATGCCGACTACATTCAGATGCTCAACACCGGACAGGTGGGATCGTTGGCCTCGGTACTGACCGGCGTCAACTACTTCTGCAACCTGGTCAGCACTTCCTTCCAGCCTTGTTCGCCGACAGGTACCGCCGGCTACACAGGGCCAGGAGGACCGTATCCGATCAATATCTTCCAGGCCAATCCGTACGCTTCCGGCACGGGTGTAGGTTACATGACTGACTTCGGTTACTCGAACTACAATGCTCTGCAGGTCGATCTGAGGCAGAGAATGTGGCACGGAGTGCAGTTCGATGCCAACTACACTTGGAGCCATTCTCTCGGCGTAGCGGAGTCCGGTGACTGGACGGGAAGTCTTCCTCTCTACACAAACCGCGACGTCAGGAGAAGTTATGCTCCGACGGCGTACGATCTAAGGCACGTGGTGCACGTAAACGCATCTTATGATTTGCCGTTCGGAAAAGGCCGGCAGTTCCTGAACAGCAATCCAATTGCAGACAAGGTCGCTGGCGGATGGACGATCTCGACCATCTACCAGTTCCGCACCGGAGCTCCGTTCCGACTGACCAGTGGTGTAATGACTTTCAACGACTACGGCGACGGCGGTCTGGTACTCGATGGAGTTAGCGCATCCCAGATGCAGAGCGCTGTTGGTGTTTACCACGACAACGGTAATATCTACTTCCTGGATCCATCTAAGATCTCGGGCTTCCAGAGTGGAATCTCTGCGAACATGACACCGGGCACGATAGGGCAAACCGTCTATCTGCATGGGCCCCATCAAACATTAACTGATATGGGCTTGACGAAAGTCATTCCGATCACGGAACGAGTGCAGTTTAAGTTCCAGTCGGTATTCCTGAACGCTTTCAACCACCCGATCTTCAGGGTGAGCGGTACGTCCGACGGTGCTCCAGGAAGTCAGAACGCTCTTGGAACCAGCTTCGGACGTGCCAGTGTAGTGAACAACGGAGTTGCTGGCGCAATAACGGCAAGACGCATCGAGTTCCGCGCAAATATCGAATTCTGATTGCAAGCGCTTAACCCGCCCCCATTCCTTCCCGAGATGCTAGATAACGAAGCATCTCGGGAAGTTTTTCGTCTTTAGGTGCCAGCGAGATTTCAAGAGTGGATTGACTGTGGTATTCAGCCTGTCTATTTTGTATCCTTGCGTGCGGTGGCCCATGCGAGCAGCGCTGATACCGTGTCGGCGATGGAGGATCTACGGAGAAGTTGCTGTTCTCGTGCTCGCATCGTTGGTAACTGATGAACTGGTCGAGGCGCAGGCAGCGCGGCCTCCGGTGGCTCGCCCGAGCGATACGGATTCTTCTGACAGCCAAGTTGCAACAGACCTTCAAATCGGAATAACGCTAACGCGCGAAGGCAGATTCCGGGATGCGATACCGCACTTGCTCGCTGCAAAGCAACAGGGAGATCGGTCATTCGCGGCGGAGTTCGATCTTGCACTCTGCTACGCGGGAACAGCGCAGTATCGTGCCGCCATAGAGGCATTGAAGGAACTTGAAGCGAAGAATCCCAAGAATGTGAACGTCTACAGTCTCCTTTCGCAAGTGTATGTCTGGCGCAACCGGATTCCAGAAGCCCTGGCTGTTTTGAAGAAAGCGGTAGAGCTGGCGCCGAAGAACGAGAAGCTCTACCTTTTGCTCGATGACGCATGCATGGAACGAGGGCAGTACACGGTTGGGCTGGACGTTGCCAATCTTGGCCTCAAAAGCCTGCCGAATTCTCCGGGACTGCTTTATCAGCGTGGTATGTTCCTAACTCTGCTCGACCAATTTGACACCGGAAGACTCGACCTTGCGCGAGCGGCCGAACTGGGACATGGAAGTGAAGTGGGTTTTCTCGCAGCAGCTCAAAAGGCTTCCTTCGAAGGAAACATGCCTGAAGTGATCCGAGCCACACGGGATGGAACCAAAAAGCACGAAAGTGAGGCCTTGTTGACGATGCTTGGCGTAGCCCTTGTCCGGTTGGGAGCAAGTCCTGGACAAGCGGAATTTGGCGAAGCGCAAACGGCCCTCGAAAGGGCGGTGAGGTTGCGACCGGATGTCGCTGCTTCGCGGATTGCGCTCGGGAAGATCTACCTGGTGAGTGCCCGGACCGATGACGCAATCGTGCAACTTGAAGCTGCGCGCCAACTCGATTCGTCGATCGCGGCGATCTATTCGAATCTAGCAAGAGCCTACCAACAACGCGGAGATCAGACCAAAGCGCAGCAAATGCTGTCGGAGTTGTCCAGCCTCAACCAGGAGCAGGCTGAGACAATCCGTTCTGCGCCGGGAGAGCGGAGGTCGAGTTATCTCGGGTCGAGATCAGGTCAATCCCAGCCTTACCCAAGCTCACCAAGTCCCGTGGCAGGTGAAAAGCATGAATGATGGCCAGCAACCCTCAAGAAGTTTCTCGTCCATGCACCGTCGCCAAACAGGCGTGACTCGATGGATGTGCTTATTGGTGGTCATGGCTACCTGCGTGCTCTCGTTGACTGATGGTTTCGCCCAAGCCGCAAAAGGCACTTCCGCTGCGGATCAATCTGCTTCGATTCAGCGCGCAGTTGGTCTCGCGGAAAAGGGACGTTGCCAAGAAGCATTGCCGATTTTGAAGCGAGGGGTAGCACGCGTCACTGACGCGAAGCTGAAATACCGAGCAGCAATCCTGAGTGCCCAGTGTGCGATGAGCCTTGGAAAGGTAGACTCTGCCCTGGAAAGCCTTGCCGTGGTGAACCGTGAGTTTCCCAGCGATCCACAGGCTCTCTACATGACTGCGCACCTGTGTTCGCAGCTAGCGGATGGCGCCGCTCGTCAACTTGCACAGACTGCTCCCACCTCGTATCAAGCGCAAGAGTTGGACGCGGAGGCGTTCGAGGCGCACGGGAACTGGGACAAGGCATCTGCGACGTACAGAAAAATCCTTGAACAGTATCCGAAGCTGCCCGGAATTCACTATCGTCTCGGTCGCATTATCCTTTCCCAGCCGGCTACGGCCACCACGGTTGAAGATGCGAAGAAGGAATTTGAAGCCGAGCTCCAAATTGATCCATCCAGCGCATCGGCGGAGTTCATGCTGGGAGACCTCGCTCGGCAACATCAGCAGTGGGACGATGCCGTCGTTCATTACACTCGTGCGGCAGAGCGCGATGCCGGTTTCGTGGAGGCATATCTTGGTCTTGGCATGTCTCTGAACGCAGCAGCTCGCTACCCGGATGCGGTTAGGCCGCTTCTGACATATACCAAGTCTCAGCCTGACGATCCCGCGGGACATTACCAGCTCGCACTTGCGTATGCTCGGACTGGGCGCAAAGAAGATGCTGCCCGAGAATTGGAGATCCAGCGACAACTCGATCAGAGGGTTAATAAGGATAGCAAGCGGTAGCGGCCGTACTACTTGCGAGTGCTCTTCTTCTCAATGCTGGATTCTGAAGCGCGAGGCTCCGTGATTGTCAACACACGGTCTACCTCAACGTCATGAAGCACTTGGTGCGTGCCGCTAGGCCAGCGAATTTCGAGTCGGCTGATGCGGGTATTCGCTCCAAGTCCGAAGTGTACTCGGCTATCGCTCGAAGACGCATAACCCACCGCCGTTGTCACCTCGTTCCATTGGGAACTGCCGTCCGGAGTAACGATCCTGACCTGGGTACCGATCGCAATCCGATTGCTCTTTGTCCCGACGAAATTCAATAAGGTCCAATGGCTGTGCGTTTCTGAGACGTTGTGGAAGAGCTTGGCTGGGCCACCCAATACCGAAACCACCACGTCTACTTTGCCATCGTTGTCCAGATCGCCGAAAGCTACGCCGCGATGCGCAGCTTCGCGCTGAAAGTCAGGTCCGGCCTGGGAGCTGACTTCTTCGAAGTTGCCGTTACCAAGGTTTCGGAAAACAGAATTTGGCTCAGGATATTTACGATCTTCCACGATCTTATCGATTGTGTCCATCACGTTCGAGCGAGCAACGAAGAGATCCTTCCAGCCATCGTTATCGAGATCGAAGATTCCATTCCCCCATCCCGACATGTTCATCGTAGGACCATCAAGGCCACTGTTCATGTTGGAGAAATTTCCGCCGCTACGATTCATGTAGAGCGGAAAAGTCTCGTGCTCGACGGCAGTATGCCAGATGTCCGGAAGGCCGTCGTTGTTGACGTCGCGAAAGTCCGAACCCATCCCTGATAAAGCGTAGCCGTGAGCGCCATAGGCGACCCAAGCTGTCTCTCCAACCTCTTCGAACTTCTTGCCTTGGAGATTGTGAAACAAGAAGTTCGGCATAGTGTCGTTCGCGATAAAAGCGTCCAAGTAACCGTCGTCGTCATAGTCGGCGAAAGTGACGCTCATACCCTTTCCTAGATGCGAAAGAACCCCAGTCTCCACCGAAACATCCGTGAAGGTCCCATCACCATTATTTCGGTATAACGTGTTCGGCAGCGGCTCATAGTACTTGGGGTGGCAGTAACCGCGGACTCCGTTGGTGCCACACACAGGATCCTTGTTTACTTCCCACTTGCAGTAATTGACGACAAAGAGATCGAGGAGGCCATCGTTGTTGTAATCGAACCATCCAGCTCCCACCGACCACAATTTCTTGCCATTACCTACCGCTCCGCTCAGACCAGCTTTATCGGTGACGTCAGCGAAAGTGCCGTCGTGATTATTGCGGAATAATTGGTTGCCAGTCACATTGGCTACGAACAGGTCTGGCCAATTGTCATTATCGTAATCGCCAACTGCTGCGCCCATTCCGTAGCCCTTGCCGGCCACTCCAGCTTTTTCGGTGACGTCGGTGAAGGTTCCGTCATGATTGTTGTGAAAGAGGCGATTCCAATAGACGGGTGACTCTTTCATGAGGGAGGGGATTGCCGCGCCTCCTACTAAGTAGATATCGAGGTAGCCGTCACGGTCGTAGTCGAAGAGCGCCACTCCACCAACCATCGTTTCCGGTTGGTTCTTGTTCGGAGTGGGCGAGTTTGCAGTCACATACTTAAGGCCGGAGCTTTCGGCTATCTCTTCAAAGCGGATTGAGGAAGACGTCCTGGCGGGCGCAGCCTTCTTGGGAGAGGCGGGCTGCTGAGTCAAACCTTGCGCGAGCATCGGTGCACAAGGTTGCATAAACAGCAGGCTCGAAGCGAGGGTTGCTCGCCAAACAGAATTTGGCAATTTCGACATGCCTTCTTATCTCTCAGTCAAACTTGAGCCACGGCTTACCTCGGTTCAACTCGCGGAAAAGCTCGCTTCACTATACCTTCGCCTTCCTTTACGGCAATGATTTGATCTGAATTCAGATTCGTGAGCTTGGTGATCTCGCGACTTGGCCAGATGATCTCCAGGGCGTCTACCTTGGCGTTCTGGCCGAGGCCGAAGTGAAGTCGAGGATCCTGCGAGGACTGGTAGCTCATGCCGCCTTTGCGTTGGTCATGCAGGATGAGATTGCCGGCGATTAGTTTTAGCCGCGCGCCCACACCATCCCGGTTGGAGCGAGTTCCAATGAGCAAGATCTCAAGCCAGTGATTCGCGTTGCCGCCATCGTTGCGAAGAAGTTGTGCGGATTGTCCACAGTTGTTTACGAGAATGTCGAGGTCGCCGTCGTTGTCGAAATCGCCTGCAGCGCATCCCCTACTGGCGCGGGGTGCGAGGAAGTCCGGCCCCATTCGTGAACTGACGTTCTCGAAGACTCCATCCCCCGTATTGCGGAACATGAGTTTTGGTTCGCTGTAGTGGACGTCGGCGCGATAACGCTCGACATTGTCGAGAACGTGACCGGTGGCCATAAACAGGTCACGAGCACCGTCGTTGTCAAAGTCCATGAACTTCAGGCCGAATTCACTGTAACGGAAAGTCTCGTAGCCTATTTTCGAAAGAAGGGAAGCGTCTTCGAAGGTCGGTCCCTGGTTACGATAGAGCCGCGCGAGTTGCATATCGAGATGAGCTACAGCCAAGTCGAGCCGTCCAGAACTGGTGGTATCTGCTGCATCCACGCCCATCCCGGCTTCGAATTGGCCGTCTTCGCTGACAGCTACACCTGCGGAGTAGGCAATTTCCTTGAATGTTCCGTCACGATTGTTATGAAAAAGAAAATTCGCCATATGATCGTTGGCGATGAAGATATCCTGCCAGCCGTCGTTGTCGTAATCAAAAGTCACGACTCCGAGGCCATTGCCGCCCTTCAAACCGACGCCTGACGCTTTGCTCACGTCGGTGAATGTCCCGTCTCCGTTATTGTGGAGGAGCGTGGGCGGCTGAGGGTTGAAGTCGTCAGGATGGCAAAAGCTACGCATACCCGGGGCGGTGTCCCCGCAGAAGAAGTTTCGCTCTGGTGACCAGTCGACATAGTTGGCGATGATCAGATCAAGACGGCCATCATTGTCATAGTCGAACCAGGCTGCACTGGATGCCCATCGGCCCAGGTTTTCGACTCCCGCGCTCTTGGTCACATCCGTAAATGTTCCGTCACCGTTGTTGTGATAGAGGATGCAGCGGTTGTAGCCGAGTACGAAGAGGTCCGGAAAGCCATCGTTGTCATAGTCCCCGACGGCAACACCCATTCCGAATAAGCCTTTGGCGCCCACCCCAGCTTTTTCGGTGACGTCTGTGAATGTACCGTCGCCGTTGTTGCGGTAGAGCGATCCTTGTAGTGGGTGTTTTGGCGTGTAGACCTTCGTTGCCGCACCATTTACTAGATAGCAGTCATAGAGACCGTTCTGATCGTAGTCAATCCAGGCGCAGCCTGAACCCATGGTTGTGATGAGATATTTGTCAGGGGTTGCGGCATTATCGTGGTGAAACGAAATGCCCGCCGAAGCAGCGACATCGACGAACTTCACTGGGACGGGAGATGGCTTCGCGGGAGCGAAACCCGGAGGAACGACCAGAGCCGCCCCCAACATCTTTATCAACTCTCGCCGCGAAAGTCCGGACAGAAGGGCCTCCGAGTGAAGATCCCACTTTGATAATTACGTTCGATCTCGAGCTACGTCGCTCTAATGCGAAAGACGCAACGCTTTCCGCCGCGCAAGATGGACTCTTCAAGTTCGACATCCACCGGCCGACCCAATATTGCTGAATACGTCTCTTTCTGCCAACCGAGTGTGCATTTACACTGTACGTCCGGTGTCAATCCAGCTTTCACGAGTGGACAGGTGCATTTTCCGGCTCGATCGACGATGCGGATCGTACCAGCATTCTTGTCGTGCTCAACCCTTTCCACCCATCCGTCAAGACTCTGAATCGAATGAAGGAATCCCTCTATGTCACCCTCGTATTTGTCGAAGGTGATACTGCGGAATTGACGAGCACATTCCCGGCCGAGGCTCTCAAAGATCGTAGTCTTCTGGGCTTCCGTCAATTCATGGTCGAGAATTCCGGCGAGTTTCGCATAGCGGATGCGCATTGCGTCTACTTGCCCCTTGAGCCATTCGGTTTCCGGATCTGCTGAATTTGCGGCTGCTACCTCGGGAACGACCGCCATTGCTGCGCACGAACACAGGCCGGCCGTGCAGCATTTCAGGAATTCACTTCGAGTGATCTCCTCTTTCATCATTCCTCTAGACGCGCCGCAAAAATTCTGCGTGATAGTGCGGAAATAACCCTCGCCCCACGATTGCATATTGTATACAATCCGGCATCGTCGGCCACCTGATTTCGATTCGGCGCGCGTTTTTCCCACATATGCCTACTCCACAGTCTCGCTCTCCTCTCCTATTTCTCGTTGTCACTCTCGCTCTGGTCGCCCCATCTGCCCAAGCAAAATCCAGAGTCGTAAGCAGGGGCAGTTTTCGGTTCGAATACGGAAACCGTGGCATTACTGGACTGTCCAATCCGGCGGATCCATTCGGTGCGCTTGTAACGAAGCCCAAGTCGCCACTTAGTTTGGTGGTGCGGTACCAGGAAAAAGACGGGACTTGGGCAGATCTCAAGGTGAAGTCGTCCCGAGTCCGCTCAACTCCCGAAGGCGAGAGCGTTGTATTTGAGCAGGGAGGCGAGAAGGCTCCTCTAAAGGCCTTGCAGACCTTTTGGACCAACGGAGAGGTGCTGGATTGGGACATCGACATCGAAGCGACGACAGCGGAACCGGTCAGAGTCGGCGATCTGTCGATTTGTATCCCTGAGAACAGACCCGAGGGTGAAGATTCGCGGCAGATCTTCGAGCGCAGCTTTGTCAGGCACCAGTTCATTTCCGGACATGGATCATTTCTTTACTTTGTGCGGGCCTCCGGAACACCTCCGTTCCTCGTGGCTGCCGTTAAGCCAGGGACAAGGCTTGAGTACTTCACGCAAGACCGAGATGGTGTTGTGGATTTCATACACTCAGGACTGAGTGGGAACAGGGAAACGCGAGGTACGTGGAGGCAGGAACACACCTACCTGACGCTCAACCCGGCGGGTAGAAAGGGAAGTGCCGCACACTACGGCTTCAGGTTTCGATGGGCGAAATCTTACGACGAGATGCGACAGATTCTGTATGAGGAAGGCCTATTCGATACCCGTGTTGTGCCCGGGATGGTAGTTCCGGTAGACCTCAAGGCCCGCTTCGCACTTCGCACAAAGGCCCACGTAGATTCCATAGAGACCGAATTTCCGGGCCACACTCGGATCACTGATAGTGGGGAAGAGGCAAATGGCCAGCATCTGTACGAGGTCAGCTTCCATAAACTGGGAGAAAACAAGTTAACTATCCATCATGATTCCGGTCGCAGTACCTATCTAGAGTTCTTCGTGACCGAACCTCTCGAAACTCTAATCAAGAAGCGAAGTGCATTCATCGTTCAGCATCAGCAAGTCCACGATCCCTCTAAGTGGTGGGACGGCGTATTCGCGCCTTATGACATGCGCAGCGGAATCCTTAGAACCCCAGACGATCCGGACTTCTTTACTGGACGAATGTCGTATGTGCTGACCTGCGACGACCCTGGCCTTAGTAAGGCGCCGTTCATAGCCGAGAAGAACGTTAGCTTTCCCGATGAACAGGAGATTCGTGGACTCGAGTATTACCTCCAACATTTCGTTTGGGGCAAGCTCCAACGCACTGGCGAGGAACAACCCTATCCATATGGTGTTTATGGTACGCCGGACTGGTACACGAATCGCGATCCGCAACGTCGCGTCAGGATCACGAACAAGAACCTCGACAAGATGCACGTCTGGCGCTCGTATGACTATCCGCACGTGGTGATGCTCTATTACCACATGTACGAAATTGCGAAGAAATACCCGCGCCTTTCAGCCTACCTCGACGACAAGGGCTACTTGGAACGCGCCTGGCAAACTGCGCATGCGTTCTATATCTACCCCTACCAGATTTTCCCGTCGTATTACGAGACCTACAAGTGGGGACTCTACAACGAGCTTGTGGTGTTGAGATTGGCGGATGCTCTTGAACGGGAAGGGTTCCCGGATAGAGCCGCGTGGCTGCGCGCCGAGTGGGAGAAGAAGGTTAAATACTTCGTGTATGACGATCCATATCCCTATCGCTCGGAATATGCCTTTGATCGAACGGCGTTCGAGTCTAGTTACGCCTTCGCCAAGTATGGCGCGACTCATGACATGAAGCCGGACCAGAATCTGTGGTGGGATGTGCAAAAGAAGAAGTGGTACTCGCACCCCGCTGTCAGGCGCGAGGACTCCCGGCAGTTCATGGAGCGTCAGCTTGCAGCTGGACTAG
>Ga0163163_10003373_pt1 | contig 13552 bp, 10 predicted proteins | sample S65metaG_FD_119766 | JGI IMG/M metagenome (GOLD analysis project Ga0163163, IMG submission 119766) | Switchgrass rhizosphere microbial communities from Kellogg Biological Station, Michigan, USA - S6-5 metaG | ecosystem: Host-associated > Plants > Roots > Rhizosphere > Soil | place: USA... | reverse complement strand
GGCGGTGGACGACTGCGTCGAGCATGCCGTGTTGCAGGAGGAATTCGCTGCGCTGGAAGCCTTCCGGAAGTTTCTGGCGGATAGTCTGCTCGATCACGCGCGGTCCGGCGAATCCGATCAGCGCGCCCGGTTCAGCGACGTTCAGGTCGCCGAGCATGGCGAATGAGGCAGTGGTGCCACCGGTAGTCGGATCGGTGAGGATGGAGATATAAGGGACACCGGCGTCGTCCATGCGAGCCAATGCGGCGGAAATCTTGGCGAGCGTCATCAGGCTGATGACGCCTTCCATCATGCGAGCGCCACCGGATGCCGAGATGATGACGAGCGGCAGGCGTTCACGCGTGGCTTTCTCGACTGCGCGGGTAATGACTTCGCCGACGACTGCGCCCATCGAGCCGCCGATGAAGGAGTACTCCATGGCGCTGATGATTGCCGGTTGACCGTGAATCTTTCCGCGCCCGTTTACGATCGCATCTTTCAACCCCGTCGCGGCTTGTGCTGCTTTCAGCCGAGAGGCATATGGTTTCAGGTCGGTGAATTTGAGCGGATCTGTCGAGGAGAGGTTGGAGTCCTCGATGGTGTATTCGCCGTCATCGAACAACTGGGCCAAGCGGGTCCGAGCGTCGACCCTGAAATGCTTATCGCACTTGGGGCAGACGTTGAAGTTCTCTTCGAGATCCTTCTTCCAAATAATCTGGCGGCATCCCTCGCACTTTACCCAAAGGCCTTCGGTCTTTACCTTCTTCTCACCCGAAGTATCCAAGTCTTGCGATTGCCGCTTAAACCAGCTCATAAATGCTGTTCTCAGTTCCCAGTTCCCATGGCAAGGGATCTGCGACGGGGGATCCGGCCACATGGCCGGGCGATGCGTTAGTACTCAATACCGCGTTGGGCCAGGATGCCTTTCTGGTAGGCATGCTTCACTTCGCGCATTTCCGTGACGGTATCCGCCAAGTCCACAATTGTCGGGTGCGCGTTGCGTCCCGTCAAGATTATGTGCAACATGTCGGGTTTTCGCTTCAAAACCTCGGCAACTCGCTCTGGATTCAACATCTTGTAGCCGATGGCGTAATTAATCTCGTCGAGGATAATCAGATCCCACTGTCCGGAGAGAATCGCCTGCTCGGCTTCTGACCACGCTTCTTCGACCAGGCGGACGTCTTCGGGATCGGTTTCGGCGCCACCGACCTTCACGAAGCCACGGCCCATCTGCTTCATAACAAACTTGTCGCCGAAGGATTGCACGGCATCCAGTTCGCCGTAGTGCCACGATCCTTTCAGGAATTGCAGCATCAGGACGCGCATGCCGTTTCCGACGGCCCGTAGCGCTGTGCCCATTGCAGCAGTGGTCTTCCCTTTTCCGGGACCGGTATTAACGATGATGAGACCTTTTCGAACGTCGCTCATGAATGGCTTGCCTTACATGGCCGGACAATTGGGGCCAACCCTCAATTGTAAACGGTCGGGGTAGAAAGACGGAGCTTTGGGGCTAAAGCCTTTTTCCCACGTCCTTTGACGCGGGCGTGTGAACGTCTGCTCTACCAAAAAAAAGCGCGGGCGATAAACTGCCCGCGCTGGGAAGTGCTCCCGAGCTAGAAGGTGATTTTGAGCTCGGTCTGGATCAGGCGGGGAGATGCATCCGCGTTCAAGAATGATCCGTAGATCGAGGTTGGTGAATTGACGGTGCTCACGATAGTTCCGAACGTTGGGGACGCAACGTCGGCGTCCGGTTGATCAAAGTTCGGATGGTTGAACAGGTTGTAGAAAGTAATGCCCAGACTGAGGGCTGTACGTTCTCCCATGTGCGGCAGGGCGAAACCCTTCTTTACCGTGAGATCGGTATTGAAGTAGGTCGGGCCGTAAGCCTGGTTTCGGCGCTGGTTGCCGAAGCCAGTGGTTGCGGAAGCGAAGTTGTTGGCCAAGCCAGGACACGGAGGGGTATTCAGCTTCGCGAAGTCAGAGCCGCAATTCACGCCTCCTCCAGCAGTCTGGTTCGCAAACGTCACCGCATTGAGATTGGCTCCGCCATAGCCGAAGCTGTTGAGGAGAGCGCCGGTTGCACTGTCGACCACGGTGAAAGGTAGACCAGTGTGGGCGAATACAGTACCTGCGACGGTCCAGTTGCCAAGCACACCCATCAATCCCCTCATTCTTGGCGAGGTGTATACGTAATTCGCGCTGAAGTTGTGGCGAACGTCGTAATCGGCGTTGCCGTACATGTTCTGGCGAATATTGAACGGATTCACCGGGCTTGTAATGCTGAGGTTGGTGTTGAAGTTGTACGGCTCCGTAGCCTGACCGGCATTGGAGACGAAATCAAGCGCGTGGCTCCAGGTGTAATTCAACTGGAACTGGAAGTCGGAGAGGCGGCGGAGGAACGATGCCGTCATTCCGTGATAATTGGAGTTGTAGCCCGAGGAGATCTCGGTGACCTGCAGGAAGCGTGGGTCTGCTGGAGCCGAGGGTAATCCTGCGAAGGTGCCAGGACCCGGGAAATAGGCGTTGATTCCTGCATTGTTGACCTGTTCCCAGATGCCGTGGTTGCCGACGTACTTCAGGGAGACTGCGGTCTTCTTACCGATTGCCTGCTCGACTTGCAAATTCCACTCCTGGAAGCGTGGAGCATGGATGTCATTCCCCACGTTGTAGAAGTTGGGAGCGCCGAAGCCCGGAACCGCCGAGCTGAGGCTGGCAAAGGTTGCGCCGTTCGCGAATCCGGACCGAAGGGCATCCGCAGCCGAGGCCGCAGTTGTCGGTGCATTGTTCGGTGCATTAGCTCCAAACGGCAATCCGGGCAGGATGAACGCCGGATCGCCCGGAAGGTTGTTCATCAGGCTGTCGACAAAGCCGGCCGGAATGATGCTGGAGAACAGGCCGAATCCGCCGCTGATGACGGTGTTACGTCCACCGGGCGCGTAGTTGAAGCCGAAGCGTGGCTGCCAATTCCATGCATGATAGGAATCGGGCAGGGCCTGGTGCTGACCTGAAAGAATTGCCTGATTGTATGGCGCATTCGGGTCATGGTTGAGGTTTGCGAAATCCGCTGTAAGACGATTGAAGCAGTTTGTCTGGCACACCGGATTAGAGTTGTAGTCGGCCCGAAGCGCGAAAGTGAGATTCAAGTTCTTCGAGACGCGGAGCCGGTCCTCGCCATAGAAGCCGAGGTTGTATAGCGCGACTGGTTGGGTGAGGCTCGCCGGAAACGCCTGCGTAAAGTTGGTTCCGATACCGTTGAAGAAGTCGGTTGTAGTTTCGCCGAGAACTGCAGGCAGCGAACCGATGCCCGGACCGTGGTCGGTGATGTCGTACCGGGCGTAATTAGCCCCGACTTTCAGACTGTGGTTTCCGATGGTCCATCCGAGGTCATCCACAAAGCCGTATTGCGTCACGTTGCGGCCTTGCGGGAAGCCGGATGGGAACGAGTAGTTGCGTCCCACCGAGTAGAGCCAGTTGCCACTGAATGCGAGTTGCACTGGTTGGAGGGCGAGCGCATCGGACAGGCGCGGTTGAACGAATACCGCCTCGTAGTGCGATCCGTTCACCGAGAATGAGTTCACCGCCGACGTTCCGAGCGTGTGCGTCCACTGGAGCTGTCCTTCGTACTGTGGCTGATTGCTGGTGATGTCGAAGATCGGATCGAGTGGATCGGTGTAAGTTGCCTGAACGCCACGATCCATGCGGTAGTGTCCGAAAATTTTGTCGGTGTCACTGAAGATGTGGTCGAGTCGTCCGGTCAGAAGCCACTCGTGCGTCGCGCCCTTCACGGTGGAGAAATACTGCAAGGCGCAAGGTTGCGAGGCGCCGAAGCCGAGCGTTCCAACGAAGTCTGAGGTACATCCGCCGGAAGCCAATGAGTTGGCTGCAGCACCCGCTCCCGGAGCCTTGTTGTAGATATCGAACATGCTCTGGTAGAGGCTGAGTTCCGTTGGTTGTACGGCCGAGATGCGTCCCAACACTGCACTCTGGAACGCTGGGCTTGGAACGTTGACGGTTCTCGAGACGGGCACGATGAGACGCAAACCTTCGGTGTCGACGAAGAAGAACGTTTTGTTCTTCTTGATAGGACCGCCGAAAGAAGCAGCCCATTGATTGTCATTCACGAAACCCCGTGGCGTCTGCGGAGTGTTCTGTTTGTTGAAGTAGCCATTGGCATTCATGGAAGTGCCGTTCCAGCGCCACATTGCGTTGCCATGGAAGTCATTGGCTCCTGACTTACTGACATAGTTGACGTTGGAGCCGGGCTGGGAATACTGTCCGGAATAGCCGTTGTTCACGACGGTGGCTTCTTCAACATCATTTTGTCCGAGCAGGATGTTAGTTGCACCGGAGTTGTTGAGATTCAGAAATGGATCGTTCTCCGGCATGCTGTTCACAGTGAAATTGTTGGAGATTGCGGGAACACCGAAGGTCGCGAAGTTGCCGTATCCGGCCTGGGTGTTCATGGTTGCGCCGGGTGAAGTTTGTGCGACATAGCTCAAATCGCCGCCGCCGTTGGGAACGAACTCAATCTGACGGGACGACATGGTGGTCGACACTGCCGGATTCGAGGTCTGGATAATGCTCCCCTCGGCCGTTACCTCGACCGTCAGCGATGCGGATGCCACAGCCAGCCGAATATTGCTGGTGCTGACCTGGCCGATGGATGCGTTGACCTTTTGTGAGACCCCCTGGTAATTCGGTGCGGTGATCGAGAGCGTGTAACTACCAGGTGGAATCAGGGCGAACTCATAGAATCCCGAGTTGTTGGTGGTGCGTGTCTGCGTGGCGCCGGTGCTTTCGTTTTTCAAGGTGACCGTTGCGCCGGAAACCACGGCTCCGCTGGGATCGGTGACTGTCCCGAGGACATTTCCCTGGGTGAGGCTCTGGGCACTCACCATCGCCGATAGAGTGACGATAAGAAATGCCAGCGTAGCCGCGAACGTGATTGCCTTGCGATAAGTCATACAACAACACTCCCTTGAACCGTTTAGGGTTCGCTTTGCCGTGTGCCAGACGACTCTGCCCGAGGGGTTGAGGTTGGTTGCCGGATCCGTTTCGCTCGCTTGGGCGAACATTGCCGGCGACGGAGTGCCTCCGAAATGGGTGGGGTAAAACGGTGAGGAACGATTTGCCTTGATGTGCCCGGCTGTTAAGTGCCGCGTGTCGTCAGGAGCTGACGGGTCACATTGAACTCGGCGCGAAAGCAACAAGTTCGCGTGGCGCTAGTTCCCTTTTCGTTTTGCAAGCGGCGTACCAGTTGATGAATGGCAATTACGCGAGGATTTTGTGTAATTGTGGGGTGAGTGCATGGCAAACAGTGACGAGTAACGGAGCCCGCAATTCATTGCGCCATTCGTCAAGTCACGAACGGCTCAATGGCCGGAGTGATAGGGATGACCGGCTAGTATTGTGAAGCCACGGTAAAGCTGCTCGAGCAGCACGACTCGCGCGAGTTCGTGCGGCAAAGTCATCCTGCCCAACGACAGAGTGAGATTGGAGCGCTTCAAGGCTTCGGGACTCCAACCATCTGCGGGTCCAATGGCAAAAATCAACTCCTGCGTGCCGCGATCCTGATGTTCGCGCAACAACGTCGCGAGTTCTTCAGAACTGAACTGCTTGCCGCGTGAATCCAGCAAGACCAGCACGGGCGAGGTTCTGCCACCTTTGTCTGACAACTTCAACAAGGCTTGTTCGCTGGCAGTTTCGGAAGCTTCCGTGGGAATGTAACGCTGCAGGCGTTTCAGATATTCGCCGCCGAGGGACTGGATCGCCGCGTCTTTTGACTTCCCTACCCATGCAACCCTGAGTCTCATCGAAACAGCTTACGCTCCGGTATGAGTTGGCGTTATAGTACGCGCGAGTAGAGGGTTCTGCCATGAAATGGCTTTTATTACTAAGCATCGTGTTCGCGGTGGTTATCCTTGCGATCTTGAGACGCAAATACCTGGAGCGAAAGCCTCCGTTGCCACAGCCAGTGTGGGAGACCCGCACCCCAATTTCGTTCGAGGAGTTCTACGATCGATACTACGTGGACTCGGGCTTGCCGGATGCAACCGTATTCAAGCTGCTGGAATTCATTGCGCTTTCCAGTGGAATCGAATACCGCAAGCTACGACCGGAAGATGAACTCGACACTTTTCCGAAGGGCTCGCTGAAAAAACATGTATTGGAATTCGCCGAGATCCTGGTGAAGGCAAGTTCGCGCGCCGATACCCCGGACGCGCGCTATTGGTTTGATCCTCAAGTGAACACGGTGGACGATTTCATCCGAAAACTCGGGCCACTGGCGGCCAGGGTGGAAGAGCAACAGCGGCAACTGCATCACGGTTGAGTGTTGCGGCGAAGGAGAAAGTATGAAGTGGATAGCGCTGGCTGGACTTGCTTTCTTCCTCTTCCTGATCTTTCGGCGCATCAACCGTGAACAGAAATCGGTTCAGTATCCGGCCGATTTCACCCAATCCCTCCAAACCGCAGTTCCCTTGCAGAATGAGTTTGCGCTGCGCGCGCCCATGTCGTTCGACGATTTTTACAATCGCTTCTACGCTTCTGAAAAGTTCGACCGTGAATTCGTGCAAAAGATACTTATGTACGTTGCCGCGGCTGGAGGAGTTGAAGCCGAGCAACTTCGTCCGGAAGATCGCCTGGACGCGCTGCCGAAGCGAACCGCTTATTACGGCATGAAGTTCGTGGAGAAGATGGTAGGCGGCGCGCTTGCTAAACAGGCTCGGGAACAAGGTGTGACGGTTCCGGAAGTGAACTTCGACACCCTCGATAGCCTGATTCGACAACTCGAACCGCATCACGTGGAACTTTTGAAGCGTGCGGCCTTCAAGACCGATTTATAGGGACAGCAGCGGAACAAAGAAAGCTACCAACTCCTGGTTGGAGCGCGCGGTAAGCGGGAAGAGAACGACCAGAGCCGCGATCAGCAGCACCATCAGCAGATAGCGGCGGGTCCGATGACTCTGCATTAGCCACCTCCCAAGAGGATCTTCAAACCTAATTGTAGCCCTATGAGAGGGTCTGGGCTGGGTTGTTGCGGCATTCCTATGGGCGACGCCCAACGCTTTCTGCATCAGGCGTCTCGCAAGGATCGATCTATGTTACTGATAAATAAGCCAAATATCTGACTTGACAGTAATACACTAAGATTTTATGCTACGTTTATGCTGAATGCAGCATCAGAGATTTTGGCAGTGAGAAATCTGATTTTGGAGGTTTAGTCATGACTTTCATTACCCGTTGGGACCCGTTCCGCGAGGTCGCAACTCTGCAGGACCGCATGAACCGCATGTTTAACGATCAGTTTGGCGCGATGGGTCGCGACGAATCGTTAACCGGCTCATTTGTGCCTCCGGTGGATGTTTACGAAGATGAGAACAGTATTCAAGTCCGGCTGGAAGTGCCTGGCATTGAAGAGAAGGATATCGATATTCGTCTCGAAAATAACGTGCTGACGGTTCAAGGTGAGCGCAAGTTCGAAAAGGAAGAGAAGGAAGAGAACTTCCATCGGATTGAGCGCCGCTACGGAAGCTTCACTCGTTCGTTCACTCTGCCCGCGACCGTGAACTCGGAAGAGGTTCGGGCCGATTATGAACAGGGAGTGTTGAAGATTCGCCTCCCGAAGCGTGCTGAAGCGAAGCCGAAACAGATCAAGGTCAACCTGGGAAACAAGACTCTGGAAGCAAAATAACTCAGGACACCACTTAGCGAAGCACGGAATCGAATTGGGGGAGGACGGATGGTTCCGATCTCCCCCGAACTATTTGAAAGCAATCGAATGGAGTTGAAGATATGCCGATTCGTTGGGACAAACTAACTGTGAAAGCGCAGGAGGCGATTCAGCGTGCGGGCGAGGTCTCGTCCGAGCACGCGAACCCGGAGATCGCTCCCATTCATCTGCTTGCAGCACTGCTGGAAGATCGGGAGGGAATCGTCCCGCCGCTCCTCGAGAAGATCGGAATCCAGCCGAATACCATCCTGGCCTCCGCGATGCGAGAGATTGAACGCCTGCCCAAGCTGGCAAACGCTGCAGCACAACCGACGATGTCGGATCAACTTTCCAAGCTGCTGGACCAGGCATTCAAAGTCGCCGCGAATTTTAAGGATGAATACGTCTCTACCGAGCACCTACTGCTCGCCATGGCGGACTTGAAGAACGATCCGACGCAGACGTTGTTGAAGAGCATGGGCGCGGATCGCGACAGCATTTTGAAGGCGCTGACCTCGGTTCGAGGGACGCAAAATGTCACGGATCAGAATCCAGAAGCGAAGTACCAGGCACTTCAGCGCTATTCGAAAGATCTGACGCAGTTGGCAAGGCAAGGGAAGCTCGATCCGGTGATTGGCCGCGATGACGAGATCCGACGAGTCATGCAGGTGCTGTCACGGCGCACGAAGAACAATCCGGTTCTGATTGGCGAACCAGGCGTGGGCAAGACCGCCATCGTCGAAGGACTGGCGCAACGCATCATCTCCGGGGACGTTCCCGAGCAGTTGAAGAACAAGCGACTTGTCGGGCTCGATTTGGGAGCGATGCTGGCGGGTGCGAAGTATCGTGGTGAATTCGAAGATCGATTGAAGGCCGTTCTGAAGGAAGTGGAGGAGTCGGAAGGGCAGATCATCCTCTTCATTGATGAACTGCACACCTTGGTGGGTGCGGGTGCAGCCGAGGGCGCAATAGATGCCAGCAATATGCTGAAGCCGGCGCTGGCACGTGGTGAACTGCGCGCGATCGGCGCAACGACGCTGAACGAATATCGTAAGCACATCGAAAAAGACGCCGCGCTGGAGCGGCGATTCCAACCCGTGCTGGTGGAAGAGCCCAGTGTCGAAGACGCGATTGCGATCCTGCGCGGACTAAAAGAGAAGTACGAACTGCACCACGGTGTGCGGATCAAGGATTCTGCAATCGTCGCGGCAGCGATGCTTTCCAATCGCTATATTACCGATCGATTCCTGCCGGACAAGGCAATCGACCTGATCGATGAAGCTGCGGCGTCACTGCGCATTCAGATCGACTCGATGCCGACGGAGATCGACGAACTAGAGCGTCGGGCGACGCAACTTGAAATCGAGCGGCAGGCGCTGAAGAAAGAGGATGATGCGAATTCAAAGGAACGGCTTGCAACGGTCGAAAGGGAACTGGCGGGAATCCGTGAACGTTCGAATGCCCTGAAGGCACGATGGAGACAAGAGAAGGACACGATCTCGCGCATCCGCGAGCTGAAAGAGAAGATTGAACAACTGCGGCTACAGGCTCAGCAACTCGCTCGACAGGGCGAGTACGAACGCGCGTCGCGAATTCAGTACGACGAGTTGCCGAAGCTCGAAGCTGACTTGCAGAAGCTGAGCGCACAGGCCGATGCAAAACAATCCAGGATGCTGAAAGAGGAAGTAGACGACGAGGACATCGCGAAGATCGTCTCGAAGTGGACGGGCATTCCGGTGTCGCGCATGCTCGAGAGCGAGGTCAAGAAGCTGATCGACATGGAAGCCAGGCTGAAGCAGCGCGTAATCGGACAAGATGAGGCGGTGGAGCACGTCTCCAACGCGATCCGGCGGTCTCGTGCGGGGTTGAGCGATCCGAGACGGCCGATTGGATCGTTCATATTCCTCGGGCCGACGGGCGTCGGAAAGACTGAACTGGCGCGAGCGTTGGCGGAGTTCCTCTTCGACGACGAGCACGCGATGATTCGCATCGACATGTCGGAGTACATGGAGAAGCATTCGGTGTCGCGCCTTATCGGCGCGCCCCCGGGATATGTCGGTTATGAAGAAGGCGGGCAGCTGACGGAAGCGGTTCGGCGCCGGCCCTACTCGGTCATTTTGTTCGACGAGATCGAGAAGGCTCACCCGGATGTTTTTAACGTATTCCTGCAGATCATGGATGACGGACGATTGACGGATGGCCAGGGACGCACCGTGGATTTCAAGAACACGGTCATCATCATGACGTCGAACGTCGGTTCGATGTATCTGCTTGCGGATGCTCTGCGAACAAAGGAGAGCTTCGACGAAGCGCGCCGCCGTGTGATGGAAGCGCTTCAGCAGCAGTTCAAGCCGGAGTTCCTGAACCGCGTGGACGACATCATCATCTTCAATCCTCTGGGCATGGACCAGTTGTCGAAGATTGTGGAACTGCGGCTGGAAGATGTGCGACGTCTACTGGCGGAGCGCAAGATCTCGCTGGAGATTACGGACGCTGCGAAGCGGCAGCTGATCACCCAAGGGTACGACATCAACTACGGTGCGCGTCCGCTGAAGCGAGCGATCCAGCGCATGATCCAGGATCCACTCGCGCTGAGGATCCTCGACGGGGAAGTGCTCAATGGCGATCATGTCATTGTGGATACAAAGCCAGATGGCAAGATTGACTTCAAGGTCGAGCGACATGCCCCGGCGAGAGTCTCCAAGTAATTCGTACATTTGCCCCATTCAGGCCTGCGATTGGCTTGAGTGGGGCTTTTCTTGCTTATAAGCGAACGCATCTTTCGTACTGCTTAACCAGACATAACGAAGCGCAACAACTCTCCACAGGATTTGTATGCCCTCGCGGATGATGGCATACACTCGCGAATCCGCGACTGCGGAGGAAATGGCAGGTGTCACCTGGATCAGTCCCCAGAGAAGCAGCAACGAAGCAAGACGCAGTGCCCACTTCTGCAGTTTGAATAGACCAATCGCACACGCCGCGTGGAGCAGGGAATAGAGAACAAATATCCATTTCCCCATCACTTCGAAGCCACCACCGATCAGCCATGCACCACTCGACATCGAAGTCCGCTCGGTCGCCAGCAAGACTGCATACACGGTAGCGACCATTGCGTACGCAAGCATGACAACCGCGAGTGCAGTCACTCCGATCGGGCGACCCGTTTCTATCGTGTCCTGTTGAAACAGTGTCATGCGTTGCGTAATCCGATGTAATCGACAGTTGCTGGGTTTGAAGTTTGCACGACTGTGAGATGTTTCGGTGCTGCGCAAGATGCAACCTATTCGAGGATGTACGCAACCCGCTTGCACATCGCGTCGTCTGACTCTGTAGGAGGCTAGATATGGCTACTCGCAAGTCCACTTCGAGTTCGCGCAGCGGGTCGCGCGCGACGTCGTCTCGATCGCGAACAAAATCGTCTCGCTCGCGGTCTGCAAGCACCGGTCGCAGCACGACCGGAAGGCGCCGCGCCACGGCAACGTCGCGTCGCAAGAAGAGCACTACCGCAACTTCGCGCCGCACCACACGCGCGAAATCGGCAAGCCGCCGCTCTGGCAGCAGCACCCGTTCGCGTCGTCGTACCACGGCGACTTCAACGCGAGGACGGCGCAGCTCCGGCAGGAAATATGGCCGGAAGGCGCAGAGCAAAGTTGGAGAAGAGATGCACGAATTAAAGCGCGGAAAGCTCCGCTCTGGCAGCGGCCGTAAAGTGACCAGCCGGAAACAGGCGATCGCAATTGGATTGTCCGAAGCTAGAAAAGAAGGGGCAAAGGTTCCAAGAAAGCGCGCAGCTTAGCCAATTGACTCACATAAAAAAAGGGCGGCATGAGGCCGCCCTTATCAATTGCGTCAAGCTTATCGAGTGCCGACCGTCTCGTCTTTCTCTTTCATGGCGGGTTGGCCGATTTTGCGCAACTCGTGTCCGGTATAGATTTGTCGCGGACGCGAGATCTTTGTGTCCGGATCCTGAATCATCTCCAACCACTGTGCAAGCCAGCCCGCGGTACGTGGGATCGCGAAGAGCACGGTGAACATCTCCGGCTTGAAACCCATCGCTTCGTAAATTAGACCAGAGTAGAAATCCACGTTCGGATAGAGCTTGCGCTTCACGAAATACTCGTCTTCGAGGGCGATGCGTTCCAGTTCCAGGGCCATTTCTAATTTGGCCGTCACCCCGGTGACGCTTAGCACCTCATTCGCAACCTGCTTAATGATCCGCGCTCGCGGATCGTAATTCTTGTAAACGCGATGCCCGAAGCCCATCAGCTTGCCTTTACCGTTCTTTACCGATTCGATAAAGGAAGGAATATTTTCCTTCTTCCCGATCACGGAGAGCATCTTCAGCACGGCTTCGTTGGCACCGCCGTGAAGCGGTCCGGCAAGCGCCGCAGCAGCGGCAGCTGTGCAAAGGAAAGGATCGGTCTGGGCACTGCCGACTGCGCGCATCACGCTGGTGCTGGCATTCTGTTCGTGGTCGGCGTGCAGGATGAACAACACATCGAGTGCGCGAGCCAGCACAGGATTCGCAACATACTTTGGCTCAACCATCTTCCAAAGCATGTTCATGAAGTTTTCGGTGTAGCTCAGATCGTTATCTGGATACACATAGGGGAATCCGGTGCTGTGCCGATAGCTGGCTGCAGCCAGGGTCGGCATCTTCGCGATCAGACGGATTACGTTCAGCATCCGCTTCTCGGAGTCGAAAACGTCACGCGAGTCCGGGTACACGATGCTGAGGGCTGCCACGGTCGAGCACAGGATGTTCATCGGATGGGCGTTGTAGCGGAAACGCTCGATGAAGGCCCGGGTGTTCTCATGGATCATCGTGTGGTGCGTGATGTTGTAGATCCAGTCCTTCTTCTGATGCTCATTGGGGAGGTCGCCAAAAATCAACAGGTAGGCCACTTCCAGGAACGTGCATTTCTCGGCGAGTTCCTCGATGTTGTATCCGCGGTACCGGAGGATGCCTTTGTCCCCGTCGATGAAGGTGACGCTGCTGCGGCATGCCGCTGTATTCATGAAAGCAGGATCATAGGTCATCAGGCCGAAATCATCCGGGTCTGTCTTGATCTTTCGCAGGTCGGTTGCCCGGATAGTGTTGTCCTCGATGGGCAACGTGTAACTGACGTCCGTCCGGTTATCGACGATCGTCAAGGTATCGTTCTTCATGTAATCCCTCCAGATCAGAGGCGAAATCAGTGCTGCGGGTGACTGGACAGGCCAATCCCCATCTATTTCTGCGCCCTTAGTGCGGCCGCCCCTGGATAAATGCTGGGTTTACGGCTTTCCGTTACGTGAGAACGGTCGGCGACGGCACCAACATGCGGAGGCTTTCGCGCCGCCCAGGTATAAGAACTTAGATGAAAAGGATGAGTTGGGCGGCTCAACCTACACAGTAGCTAGGCGGCGATTTTCCTTCCCGCACATTACTTTATTCTGTGAGCAAAGTCACCTACCGGGGTGACGCTCGACGGGAAGAACACTGGATTTTACTCCGAAGTTAACGGGAACTATTTCCCTCCGGCGTAGAAGTTCTACTGATCACCAAGGTATCAACACCGCACCTTCGGGCGTTGTCGTGAAAGCAACGAATGCTCTAACTTGCTCCTGAAAATCCAGCAACTTGCGTTGGACGCCACAGAATTCTTGCCTCAAGTGGGTGGAGGCGGAGTTGTTGGTTTGTCGCGTGCAACTTATTGGCTGGTATTCGATCCGGGAGGATGCAATGCAAGCACGGGTTTCAGCTCTGATTTCGGTTTGTGCTCTCATCGTGGTGGGCTTTTTTGCCGCCTGCAGTTCAGGAGGAGGCTCTGGCAGCACCATGCCAGGCAAGGTAAGTGTCTCGCTCAGCGATCCGCC
>Ga0163163_10003372_pt1 | contig 13559 bp, 12 predicted proteins | sample S65metaG_FD_119766 | JGI IMG/M metagenome (GOLD analysis project Ga0163163, IMG submission 119766) | Switchgrass rhizosphere microbial communities from Kellogg Biological Station, Michigan, USA - S6-5 metaG | ecosystem: Host-associated > Plants > Roots > Rhizosphere > Soil | place: USA... | reverse complement strand
TGCCGAATGTCGAGGGCGTGGAGGCGTACTGGATGCGCATGCAGACCGCGATCGAGCAGCAGGCGCTGCGGCCCGAGCCCGATTATCACGACATCCACATGCCGCGGAACAGCCCCGCCGGCTTCATCTGCGCCTTCTTCGCCGCCACCATGGGATTCGCCCTGATCTGGCACATCTGGTGGATCGTCGCCCTTGCCTTCGTGGGTGCCTGGGCGGTGTTCGTCGCCGTCGCCTGGCGGGACGAGCACGAGGAGGCGATCCCCGCGGCGACGGTCGCGAGCGTCGATCGGGCCAATCGCGCTGCACGCGCGGCTGTGCTGCCCAAGCTGCGGCCCCTCTCGTGAGCGCCGGGACGCACGCTTACCCGGGCGGCGTTGCCGGCAGCGGACGCGCGGTGATGGCCGGGCACGCCGCCGCGCTCACCGAGGAGCCGGAGCATGGGCCGTCCAAGCGCATCGTCGTCGCTTACGGGTTCTGGATCTTCCTCATCAGCGACATCATCCTGTTCTCCGCGCTGTTCGCGACCTACGCGGTGCTGACCGATGCCACCGCCGGCGGTCCCACCGGCCGCGATCTCTTCGAGTTGCCGACGGTTGCGGTCGAGACCGGGTGCCTCTTGCTCTCGACCGTGTTCTGCGGCCTCGCGGGCATCGGCGCGCAGGCGCGGCGCAACGGCCTGTACTACGGCGCCATGGCCGCGACGTTCGTGCTCGGTGCGACCTTCGTCGCGATCGAGCTGCACGAGTTCGCGAGCATGATCCACCTGGGAGCCGGCCCCGGCCGCAGCGCTTTCCTGTCGGCGTTCTTCGCGTTGATCGGCTGCCACGGCCTGCACGTCACCGCCGGCCTGCTGTGGCTGCTGACGATGATGGCGCAGGTGTACGCGAAAGGCTACCGCGCCGATATCCAGCGCAGGCTGCTTTGCTTCGCGCTGTTCTGGCACACCCTCGACATCATCTGGGTGGCCTTGTTCAGTCTCGTCTATCTGGTCGGAGTGGCACCGCGATGAGCACCTCGATTCCCGACTCCCACGGCGACGTCGCGCCTGGCGACGAGCTCGGCTCCGCCAGCATCTCCCACGCGATCCGCGGCTACCTCGTCGGCCTGGCCCTGGCCACGGTGCTGACCTGCGTCTCGTTCTACATCGCGACCAGCACGCTGGTCTGGCCGCCCAGCGTTCCCATCGCGCTCTCGGTGCTGGCGCTCGCGCAGATGGGCGTCCATCTCGTCTTCTTCCTGCACATCACCTCGGGACCCGACAGCGTCAACAACGTGATGGCGCTGGCCTTCGGCCTCCTCATCGTGATGCTGCTCGTCATCGGCTCGCTCTGGATCATGACGAACCTCGACCACAACGTGATGCCCATGGGGCGGCTGATGCAGATGCAGCGCTGACGGGGATCGCCCGCGCGCGCGAGCTTTGCTACAACCCGAACGCCCGGATTGCGTTGCGTCCGCGTACCTTGTCGCGCGCGCCATTGCGTAGCCCGTTGACCCGCTCGAGGCACCCGGGCATGTCGCCGATCGTGTGCGGATAGTCCGAGCCGTACAGCACGTTGTCGGCACCGAACACCTTGAGGCAGAGGTCGAGCACTTCTGGCGCGAAGACGACGGCATCCGCGAGAATGCGGGGCACATAAGTCGATGGGCGCGTCGAGATCTTCTCGCGGCACGCAGGTATGTTGTCGAAGCACTGATCCATCCGCGCGATGAGATACGGCAGCGCTCCGCCGCCGTGCGCCGCGATGATCTTGAGCTTCGGGTAGCGATCGAAGAAGCCGTCGTAGATCATCCGCGAGACGGCGAGCGATGTGTCGAACGTGAAGCCGATCGACGCCGTGAGCTGGAAGCGCACCATGTCCATCGCATCGACGCCGGGCGGCGCGGTCGGATGCACGAGCACCGGCAGGCCCTTCGCGTCGATCGCGCTCCAGATCGTCGCAAACGCGTCGTCGGTCAAGGGACGCCCATCGATGTTGGCCAGCACCATGACGCCGGATGCGCCGGCGGCAATCGAGCGCTCGAGCTCGGGCAGCGCCCGCTCGGGATATTGCCATGGGAGCGACGCGAACCAGCGCAGCCGGTCCGGGTGCGCCGTACGCGCTGCGGCCATGTCGTCGTTCATGATGCGCGCCGCCGCAAGGCTCACGTCGGGGCCGCCCCAGTAGCAGTTGGGGCACGTGAGCGATACGATGCACACGTCCACGCCGACCTCGTCCATCGTGCGGATGCGGAGGTCGTAATCGAACATGGCGGGCACGGGCGTCATGAACGGCGCGCCGTCGAGGTGAATCGCCCGCATGCCCCCGGCGACGGTCCTGACCGAGTAGCGCGGCGCGCCGTGCTGCTTCAGGAGATCGAACCACGCCTCGGTGAGGCAGTGGGTGTGGACATCAATGACGGGGCTCGCCATGCATCGCTCCTCAATCGACTTTCGCGCCGGAATCCTTGATGGCCTTCGCCCAGCGCGGCTGCTCGCCACGGATGATCGCCGCGAACTCCTGTGGCGTGTTGGGCGGCATCGGGTCCATGCCAAAGCGAAGGAGCTGGTCGCGGAAGTCCGCCGTCGCCTGGATCTTCTGCATCTCGGCCGCGAGGCGGTCGACGACGGCCGGCGGCACTCCGGCGGGCGCGACGATGCCCTGCCAAGCGCGCCAATCGAACCCGGGAACCGTCGCCGCCACCGGCGGCACGGATGCGATCAACGGGGTTTGTGTGCCCGATGACGTTCCGAGCGGGATCACCTTGCCCGCCTGGATGTTCGGGACGGCGAGCGTCGCGTCGGCGAACATGAGCTGCACCTGCCCGCTCAGGAGATCGGCCATCGCCGCGCCCGTGCCCTTGTACGGAACGTGCTGGATGTCGAGGCCGTACTCGGTCTTGAGCGCTTCCATGAAGAGATGGTGCGGACTGCCGCTGCCCACCGATGCGTAGTTGTACTTTCCCGGGGCGCGCTTGACCGCGTCGATCATCTCGCGGACGTTCTTCGCGGGAAAGCCCGGCGCCGCGATCAGGAAGAAATCGACCGCTCCGATCTGCGCGATCGGCGTGAAGTCGCGCACGGGGTTGATGGGCGACGGCCGGTAGAGGGCGGGACTGATGCCGAGCGTCGTCGACGTGGCCATCAGCAGCGTGTATCCGTCGGGTGGCTGCTTCGCCACGAACTCGGCGCCGACCAGCGTGCCTGCGCCCGGCTTGTTGTCGACGACCACCGGTTGATTGAGGACGGCGGACAGGCGCTCCGCGATCGCCCGCGCAAGGAGATCGGTGAGCGCCCCGGCCGGATACGGCACGACGAGCTTGACCGGTCGCGAGGGATACGCGTCCTGCGAAAACGCGAGCGAGGCGACGAGCATCGCCGCCGCAGCGAGGGTCCAACGCCACCGGTGAAGCCGATGCGCCATGAACTTCCTCCGAGAGAAATCACGCAAGCTACGGACGCGCAAGGTGAGTGTCAAGAGTGCCGCCGCCGTCGAGCGTGTAGAGTAGCGGCGGTGTCCATTCTCGTCCTCAACACTTCACCGTTCGTCGAGCAGCAGCGCGCGGCGCTCGCGGAGCTTGCGCCCGACGAGCAGATTCATACCGACCCGATTGCGGCTCCGCCCGCGGACGTCGAAGCGCTGCTTGCGTTCAAGCTCGCGCCCGGCATTGCGCCGCGATTCCCCGCCCTCAAGTTCGTCGCCTGCGCCGGTGCAGGCGTCGATCAGCTGCTCGCGCATTGCGACGTGCCTGCCCAACTGCCGGTCGTGCGTGCATTCGATCCGATGCAGGGACATCGAATGGCGCAATACGTGACGCTCATGGTTTTGCGCTTTCACCGCGAGCTGCCGCGGCTCGAGGCGCTGCACGCGGAAGGCCAATGGCATCGGTTTCTTCCGATCGACGAGCGGAAGCACGCGGTGGGCATCATGGGCTATGGCTCGATCGGTGCGCCCATCGCCCAAGTCCTGATGCAACTCGGCTTTCCGGTTCGAGTCTGGACGCGCAGACCGCGGTCGATCGACGGCGTCAAGGCGTTCGCCGGCCGCGATGGTTTCGTGCCGTTCCTCGCGCAAAGCGCGATTCTCGTATGCGCACTTCCCTTGACGCCCGAAACCGCCGGGCTTCTGGGAGCACCGGAGTTCTCCGCGCTGCCTCGCGGCGCATTCGTCATCAATGTCTCGCGCGGTGCGATTGTTCGCGAAGGCGAGCTGCTGGCCGCGGTGGATTCCGGCCATCTCGCCGGCGCTGCGCTCGACGTGTTCGAAATCGAGCCGCTGCCGACCGCAAGTCCGCTCTGGCGGCACCGGAAGATCCTGTGCACGCCGCACATTGCGGCAATGCCCCGGCCGGACGTCGCCGCCAAGCAATTCCTCGAGAACCTGCGGCGTGCGCGCGCCGGCCTCGAGCTCCTGAATGTCGTCGATCGCAATCGCGGTTACTAGCATGCAACCGAATTCCACCACCAGAATCCCGTCATGACACTCGCCGCGCAGTGGCGCGCTCCGGAGATCTCGCTGCGCTGGATCGCCGTGTGGCGTCGCAACCAGCTCGTCTGGAAGAAGCTCGCGATCGCGAGCATCCTCGGCAACATCGCCGATCCCCTGCTGTACATGCTGGCGCTCGGCTTCGGCATCGGCGCGTTCATTCCCGAGGTGCAGGGCATGAAGTACATCGCGTTCCTCGGCACCGGGATGGTGTGCCAGAGCGCGATGTTCACGTCGAGCTTCGAGGCCATGTACTCGGCGTTCTCGCGGATGCACGTGCAGCGCACGTGGGACGCGATCATCAATGCGCCGATCTCGCTCGACGACGTGATGGTCGCCGAATGGATCTGGGCCGCTTGGAAGGCGGCGATCTCGACCTCGGCGATTCTCGTCGTCATCATCGGGCTGGGGTACGGCCACTCGTGGTACGCGCTGTGGATCCTTCCGCTCGGCTTCCTCGTCGGCCTCGCGTTCGGGGCCATGGGCCTCATCATGAACGCGCTCGCACCGAACTACGATTTCTTCACCTACTTCTTCACCCTTGCGCTGACGCCGGGTCTTCTGTTGTCGGGTGTGTTCTTTCCGGTCGCGCAAATGCCCGAGCCGCTGCAGGTCGTCGCGTCACTTCTTCCGCTGAAGCACGCGGTCGACCTCGCGCGGCCACTGCTCTCGCACAGCGTGCCGCCCGATGCGATCGTGCACGTCGCGGTCCTGATCGCGTACGCGGTCGGTGCGTTCTACGTCGCGCTGGTGCTCACGCGCCGGCGCCTCCTGCGTTGACCGAGCGCTTCTTCGTCTCGTGTCCGCGCGGGCTCGAGAGCACGCTGGCGGCGGAGCTCGACGCGCAGGGCGGCACCTACGTGACCGTGGCCGACGGCGGCGTCGGTTGCGCTGCGCCGCTCGAGTTCGCCTACCGAGTCAACCTGGAATCGCGGGTCGCAAGTCGCGTGCTGTGGCAGGTGGCGCATGGCGGCTATCGCAGCGCGGACGAGCTCTACGAGCTCGCGAAAGCGGTCGACTGGAACCGTCTCTTCAAGCCGATGCGCACGCTGCGCGTCGATCTCGCGGCAACCCGCTCGCCACTCTCGAGCCTCGAGTTCGCGACGCTCAAGGTCAAGGACGGCGTCTGCGACCGGTTCCGCGCGGATACCGGCGCACGGCCGTCGATCGACAAGGAACGGCCGGATGTCCGTGTCCACGCGTACCTGACAGAGCGCGAGGCGACGATCTATCTCGACACGTCCGGTGAGGCGCTGTTCAAGCGCGGCTGGCGGCGCGAGGCCGACGTCGCGCCACTGCGCGAGAACCTTGCGGCCGGCGTGCTGGCACTCTCCGGCTGGGCACCCGGCACCGCGTTGCTCGACCCGATGTGCGGCTCCGGCACCATCGCGATCGAGGCGGCACTGGCGGCTGCCGACATCGCGCCCGGTCAAGGCCGCACCTTCGGCTTCCAGAAGCTCGCGTGGTTCGACGGCCCGACCTGGCAACGATTGCGGCAGCGGGCCCGCGATCGCACGCGTGCGCCGCCGTCGATGCCTTCCCTTTTCGCCAGCGACAGCGATCCGCGGGTCGTCGCGCAATGCCAGCGCAACGCCGCTGCCGCCAAGGTGGACGCGTGGATCGACGTCCGCGTCGCCGACGTCCTGGCGCGCAGCGCGCCGGCGCCGGCCGGCCTGCTCGTCGCGAATCCGCCGTACGGCGTGCGACTCGAGGACGACGGGGCGCTGGCGGCGTTCTATCCGAAGCTGGGCGACGCGCTCAAGCAGCGCTTCGCCGGGTGGACGGCCTGCCTTCTGAGCGGCGATTCGCGGCTGCCGAAGCTCATCGGACTCAAGCCTTCCAGGCGAACGCCGCTCTACAACGGCGCCATCGAGTGCCGCCTGTATCGATTCGAGATGGTGAGCGGGCGCCCGCGCCGCGACGCTCGCGCAAGCGGACCTTCCGCCGCCGAATGCTAAAATCGCGCTTCGACCGTCCGCACCCGCGCCTCTCGACCATGCCGATGCTCCCCGCCCGCCACTACGAATCGGAGCACACCCGCTTCATTCGCGAGATGAAGGATCAGAAGCCCGATCTCGAGCAGCAGCAGCGCGAGAGCCGCGCGATCTGGTGGGACAAGCGCCCCGCGGATCTCGCACGGCGAAAGACCATGGACGAAGGCCGCGTCCCGCAGGCGCCCTACGTCTACCAGGCCCAGGACTAGCAGCGCCCTCGCGCGTGCACGCGAACCGCGCCGGCATCCTCGCGATGGTCGGCGCCATGGCGTGCTTCATCGTCAACGATTCGCTCGTCAAATACGCGAGCCAGACGATGCCGGCCACCCAGCTCATCTTCGCTCGCGGCGTGATGGCCTCGGCGCTCGTGCTGGGCGTTGCGTGGGCCACGGGGGCCACCCGCCGCATGCGCGAAGTCGCGCGGGGATGGGTCGCTTTTCGCGCCGTGGTGGATGCGATGGCGACGATGCTGTTCCTCGTGTCGTTGTTCCATCTGCCGCTCGCGAATGCGACCGCGATCAACATGACCTCGCCGCTCATCATCTCCGTGCTCGCGGCGCTGCTGCTGGCCGAGCGGCTGGGCCCCGCCCGATGGATCGCCATCAGCGTGGGCTTCGTCGGAGTGCTGTGCATCATCCAGCCGCGGGCGGACGGCTTCGACGGCTACGCGCTCGTGTGCCTCGCGTCGACCGTTCTGCTCTCCGTGCGCGATCTCGCGACGCGGCGCGTGCATGCGACCGTTCCGTCCATCCTCGTCACGCTGTCGAACACGATCGCCGTCACGGCGTTCGCGGCGCTGCTGTCATTCTTCGAAGACTGGCGGCCGTTCAGCCTGTACGAGATAGGCTACCTCGCGGTCGTCGCCGTGTTTCTCGCGACCGCGTACTACCTGCTCGTGGTGAGCACCCGGCAGGGCGATCTGTCACTGATCGCGCCGTTTCGGTATTCCGCGCTGCTGTTCGCGACCGCCGCGGGATTCATCGTCTGGGGCGATGCGCCCAACGCGTTGGCGTGGAGCGGCATCGGGCTCATCGTCGGCTCGGGAATCTACGTGCTGCGCGTCAGCCGGCGCGCGCGGCGCGCGCCGGTCACCCCCGACTGAAAGTAGGGTCAGAGACGACTTTCACGCGGCCGGAACTGGAAATAGGGTCAGAGACGACTTTTGGATGATGGCGGCGTCAGCGCGGGCGATGCACGCTTGCGCAATGCCCCGTCAGCCGCGTTTCTACTGCTCCGGCGCCGCGCTGCACATCGTCCAGCGCGGCAACAATCGTGCGCCGGTGTTTACGACTGCGACCGATCGCCTGTTCTATCTCGATTGCCTGCACGACGCATCGCACAAGCACGAGGTAGCGATCCACGCGTATGTCCTGATGAACAATCACGTGCACCTGCTTGCGTCGCCAGGGCACGCCCAGGCGCTGCCTCGAATGATGCAGACGCTCGGGCGCAGGTATGTCGGTGGTCAGCCGATGCCGGAGGACACCGTTGCTGCGATCAGGGATCCCCCCAATTCGAGTGGGCGCTGGGCAGCAGGGCGTTCCGGGAGCGGATCGAGGCGATGACGGGCCGCCGCGGTTCCCGCCTTCCCCTGGGGCGGCCGCAAGCCGGCGCCGAGCCGAAAAGTCGTCTCTGACCCTACTTATCGTCGGCGCGGATCTCGACGTACGACCGGTCGCGCGTCTGCCGCACCCAGTCCTGGAACGCTTCCTCGGACTTGCGCTGGCGCAGCGCGGCGCGAGCCTGCTCACGCGCCTTTTCTTTGGTCACGTCCTGCGTCCTCCGCTCCTGCACCTGGATCAAGTGCCAGCCGAACGGCGTACGCACAGGGCCCGAAAGCTCGCCCGGCTTCAACCCATTCATGGCGCGCTCGAAGTCGGGCACGGTGTCGCCGGGCGAAACCCACCCGAGGTCGCCCCCCTTCGCGGCACTCGCGTCTTCGGAGTTGGCCTTCGCCTGGTCCTCGAACTTCGCGCCCTGCACGATCCGGTCGCGGATCCGCTCGATCTTGACCTTCGCATCGTCGTTCGACGTGGTCTCGTTCACCTTGACGAGAATGTGCCGAAGCTTCGTCTGCTCGACCACGGACGGGTTGTTGCGGCTGCGCACCTCGAGCAGCTTGACGATGTGAAACCCGCTCGCCGAGCGCAGCACCGGCGAGACGTCGCCTTCCTTCATCTTGCGCACCGGGTCGGCGAACACCGTGGGAAGCCGCGCCGGCGTGCGCCAGCCGAGCGCGCCGCCCTGCAGCGCGTCGGGAGCGTCGGAAAATCCCGCGGCGACCTGCGCGAAGTCCGTGCCGGAGCGCACCTGCGACAGCGCCTGCTCGGCGCGGCGCTGGCGCACGTCGATCTGGTCGGTCGACGCCTGCTCCGGCACCGTCACGAGGATGTGCGCGAGCCGGTACTCGACCTCGCCTCCCGCCTGCGCATCGAGTGTGGCAATCAGGTGATCGACTTCGGCATCGCTCACGTTCACGCGGCTTTCGACCTCGCGCTCGCGCAGCCGCTGGACCGTGATCTCGTTGCGGATGTCGTTGCGGTATTTGGCGAACGGGATGCCTTCGCGCTCGACTGCCTTGCGGAAGTCCTCGTTGGAAAGCTTGTTGTCCTCCGCGATGCGCGCGAGCGTGCGCTCGACTTGCGTGTCGTCGACGCGGATGCCGGTGTCCTTCGCATACTGCAGCAGCACGCGCTCGGTGATGAGCCGCTCGAGCAGCTGCTTCTCCAGCACGTCGGGCGCCGGCGGCGTCACGTTGTTGGACTTCATCTGCCCCAGCACCACGCGCTTCTGCTCGTTGACGTCGTATTGCGTGAGCGCCTCGTCGTTGACGATCGCGACCACGCGATCGATCGGCACCGATTTGTCGAGCGAGGGAGTGCTGGAAGCGGGCGCAGGGGAGGACGTCGTCGTCGCGGACAACGCGGCAGGCGGCGCCGCTCGCTGCGCGGATGCGGCTGTCGCGAACGCCCCTGTCGATGCCACCACGGCGGCGCAAATCGCGGCCGCAATGCATCGCCCGGCGCGCGGCCGCGAAAAGAAAGTCGAGAGCATTGCAGACCTCAATATTCCTGGAACGGCTCGTCGCGAAAGCGCGGCGAGACCGTTGGATCGTTGGTTTGCTGGTACCCGGGGACGCTGCGGCGCAGAAGATCGAGGGGGTTAGTCCCGAACCTCGCCAATCCGTTCAATTCGATCTGCAGATAGACCGAGTTCGACGTCGTCTGCGTGGTGGTCGCCAACCGTTGGCCAACGAGCCGGAGGGTCCAGCAGTCGGCATTGTACTCGACGCCGGCCACGGCCTCCAGCGTCTTGCTGTCCAGTATCGAGAAGTTCCACCGTCCGAGCAGCGTCCAGGCCGGATTGACGGGCAGCTGGAACGACAAATCGAACTGATTGAGCCGCGATGTCTGGCCGATGGGATCGAACACCTGCCGGTTGTAGGTGTAGCTTGCGTTGAACACCCGCCCCGGCGACGGGGTATAGCGAATACCCCCCGTCAGCCGCTCCGTCTGCTGGGAATCCTGGTTGTACTGCCAGAGCGCGGCAATCGACCAGGCATCGGACAGCCGCCCTTCGGCGCCGACGAGGAGGTCCGACGTCGAGGCCGACCGCGGTGATTCGTTCAGCACGACCTGCTGGTTCTGGAAGTAATAGCGCTGGCCGATGGCGAGGCGCAGCCGTTCGCCGCCCGTCGTCGGATCGAGCAGCCGCGAGGTGAGCGCGAGCGTGAGCTGGTTCGCGTCGCCGATCCGGTCGTTGCCGAGATAGCGGTTGACGCTGAACAACTGGCCGAAGTTGAAGTCGTCGACCGCCGTGTCGAATACCGGCGCCTGGCTCTGGTTGCGATACGGAACGTAGACGTAGAACGCCCGCGGCTCGAGCGTCTGCACGAAATTCTGGCCGCCGAAGCTCCAGTCGCGCTCGAAGACCACGTTCGCGTCGACCGACGAGATCGGGATCGCGTACGTGAGCTTCGAAGGCACATCCGGCCGCACTTCGTTCAGGTCGTACTCGCGCAGGTGAATCCCGGTGCGCGCCGTGAATGACCACGCCGGTCCCTGTCGCTCGAACGCGACGGTCGGCCACGCGTAGACGCGCTGACCTGTCGTCAGCGTCGGTTGCCGGAAGTACGCGTACTCGCCCACGCCTGCGAACGTGAGGCCGTTCCAGTCGACGTCGCGCAGCGACGCGAGCAGCTGCGGCACGCGGTCGTACGGTATCGGCTGCGGCTGCGCCGGATCCTGCAGCGTCTGGAACGACTGCGTACGCGCGAGGGCGGTCCACGGGCCATTGGTGTACGTGAGCCCGATCTCGCGCGGCAGGGTGGTCTGCGAGGTGAGGCCCACGCGGTCGGACAGGTCCGCGAAATAGGTGTCGTCGGAGACCTTGTTGTAATTCCAGTAGCCGGTGAGGCCCGGCAGAATGTTGCCCATATTCTGGGTGTGCCGGGTGGACACGAGCCAACGGTCGGTGCCGGTGACGCGATCGTGCGGCATGTATTCGACGCCGGCCTGGCCTTGCCCGTTTTCGAGCAGGTAGCGGAACTCGCCACCGAACTGCACGCCGCGCTTGCTCATGATCCGCGGCGTGACCGTCGCATCGTAGTTCGGAGCAAGGTTGAAATAGTAGGGCTGCGAGTATTCGAAGCCGCGGATTCCGGTGAGGCCCGTCGTGGGCGTGAGAAAGCCCGACTTGCGCTCGTTCGACAGCGGAAACTCGAACCACGGCGAAAACAGGACGGGCGCGCCGAAGAAGTACACGGTCGCGTCGCGCCCTGTCCCGACCATGCGTGCCTTGTCGACCTCGAGCTGGCCGAGGCGCAAATACCAGTCTTCGCGCGGAGCGACGCAAGTCGTGTAGCGCGCGTCGGTGGCTTCGTAGTGATCCGGCCCCGCGAACCGGATCTCCGCGGCGCTGCCATGCGCGTTGTTCTCGGCGACGAAGAACCGCGGCGACGCGAAAAAGCCGGTTTCGGTGTCGCGCTTGAACTTCACTTCCGGCCCGGCGATCCAGTCGAGACCGTAGCGGATGATGACGTCGCCCTTGGCCCAGATCTCGTCGGTCAGGATGTTGTATTGAAGCCAGTCGGCCAGCACCGTTTCGCGCCGCGTGCGCAACTCGACCTTCCCCGATGCCTCCACGGAGTTGTCGGCCGAGCCTTCGATGCGGTCGGCACGCAGGAATACGGCGCCCTCGTCGGGCGGCCGCGGCGCGGCCGGCGCCCCCGGAGTCGGTGCGGCGGGTTGAGGCGCGAACGGCGAGCGTCCGGCGGCGTCGGGCGGGGGGATCGCCGGTGGAGTAAGACGCGGCGCAGGCTTCAACCCCGGTTCGGGCAGCGTGCCTTCGACTCGCGGTGGCGGAACGACTGCCTGCTGCGCGTTCGCAGCTTGCGGCACGAAGAGCGCCGCGATGACAACGGCGATCGGCGAGAGGCGGAAAATCGTCACCGGCATTGGGGGCTCAGGAGCCTGTCGGGCTTCCAGCACCGGCATTCGCGAACGCCGATGGTAAAATCACGCATTCTAGTGCAGTAGAGTCGGCTTGAGCCTGCGTTCGATGACGAGTGCCCCGGGCACGGGCGATGCCCGGGCCGAAGCGTTGGCGGAGTTCGCCGCTCGCGCGCTGTCGACCACCGCTTACGCGCTCGCGCCGGCTTCCGCCGATGCGAGCTTCCGCCGATATTTTCGAATCACGCCCGACACGCCGTGGCACGGTCACGCGACGCTGATCGTCATGGATGCGCCGCCGCCGATGGAAGACTGCCGGCCGTTCGTCCGCGTGTCGTCGCTCATGCGCGACGCCGGGCTCAACGCGCCGGCCGTGCTTGCGGAGGACATCGCGCAAGGCTTTTTGCTGCTCACCGACCTCGGCACGCGTACGTACCTCGCGGAGCTCGATGCGAAGTCGGCGCCGGCGCTTTACAGTGACGCGATCAATGCGCTCGTCCGCTGGCAGCAGGCCTCGCGGCCAGGCGCGCTCCCGCCGTACGACGAAGCGCTGCTGTCGCGGGAGCTCGCGCTGTTCCCCGACTGGTACGTCGCGAAGCACCTTCGCATCACGCTGAGCGCGACCCAGCGAAATGTGCTCGACACTTCATTCCGGTCGATTCTCGACAACAATCTGGCGCAGCCCAGGGTATTCGTCCATCGCGATTATCATTCGCGCAACCTGATGCGCTCGCAGCCGAACCCGGGCATTCTCGATTTCCAGGATGCCGTGGAAGGCCCGGTCACTTACGACCTCGTGTCGCTCTTGCGCGACGCCTACGTCGAATGGAGCGAGGAGCAGCAGATCGACTGGGCCGTTCGCTACTGGCAGCGGGCGCGCACCGCCGGGCTTCCGGTCGATGCCGACTTCAGCGGCTTCTGGCGCGACTTCGAATGGATGGGCGTCCAGCGGCAGCTCAAGGTGCTGGGCATCTTCGCGAGACTCTGTTACCGCGACGGCAAGGCCGCGTATCTCGACGACATGCCCCGCGTATATTCGTATCTTCGGCGCGCCTGCGAGCGCTACGACGCGCTGTCTCCGCTGCGCAATCTTCTGGTCGAGCTGCACGGCGGTGGATCGTGATGCGCGCCGCGTCGTTTGTTGGAATGGCCTTCGACGGCGCTCGTCATGAGCGCTGACATCGGCGCGATGATTCTGGCGGCGGGACGCGGCGAGCGCATGCGCCCGCTCTCGGACACGACGCCGAAGCCGCTGCTGCACGCGGGCGGAAAGCCGCTCATCGGCTGGCAAATCGAAGCGCTCGCCCGAGCCGGCTTTCGGGACATCGTCGTCAACGCCGCGCACCTGCAGCACAAATTCGTCCATGCGCTCGGCGATGGCAGCGCCTACGGCGTGCGGCTTCGTTGGTCGTTCGAGCCGACTCCCCTCGAGGTCGCGGGCGGCATTGCCACCGCCGTGCCATTGCTGCCGCCCGGACCGGCGTTGATCGTCGCCGGCGACGTGTTCACGGCGTTCGATTACCGCTCGTTCCGCGAGCGGGCGGAAGCGATGGTGCGCGATGCGACCGCGGCACGCGCGCATCTCGTGCTGGTGCCTAATCCACCTTATCACCCGGACGGCGACTTCGCCCTCATCGACGGACGGGTCG
>Ga0163163_10003370_pt1 | contig 13562 bp, 9 predicted proteins | sample S65metaG_FD_119766 | JGI IMG/M metagenome (GOLD analysis project Ga0163163, IMG submission 119766) | Switchgrass rhizosphere microbial communities from Kellogg Biological Station, Michigan, USA - S6-5 metaG | ecosystem: Host-associated > Plants > Roots > Rhizosphere > Soil | place: USA: Michigan... | reverse complement strand
CGAGCGGGACGATGTCCTCGCGCCGCTCGCGCAGCGGCGGCAGTTCGATCCGGATCACATTCAACCGGTAGTAGAGGTCTGGCCTGAACTCTCCGTCGCGAAGCAGGATTTCGAGAGGGCGATTGGTAGCCGCAATCACCCGGGAGCGAACCGGCGTCTCCGAGGTGGAACCCAGGGGGCGCACGCGCCGGCTCTCCAGCGTGTGGAGCAGCTTGGCCTGCACTTCCAGTCCCAACTCCCCCACCTCGTCGAGAAAGAGCGTGCCGTCGGCGGCGGCGACGAAGGCTCCGGATCGATCCTCACGCGCGTCGGTGTAAGCGCCGCGCCGAACACCGAAGAGTTCGCTTTCGATCAACGGGGCTGGCAGCGAGGCGCAGTTGACGTGCTGGAATGGCCGGTTTCGCCTCGAGCTCGACTCGTGAATGAATCGTGCGATCGATCCTTTGCCTGTCCCGGTTTCCCCGGTCAGCAGGACGATCGAGTCCAGATCCGCGATTCGTCGAGCCCGCATGATCACGGCTTTCATCGCCTGACTCTTCGCAATCAGCGTCCCGCTTTCGGGGGTCGGCACCTTGGCTCGCAAACGGACGATCTCGCGGCGCATTTCGCGCTCGCGGAATGCGCGCTCGATTGCGAACACGAGGGCTTCGATCTTGAACGGCTTGGCGATGAAGTCGCACGCCCCGGCGCGGACGGCGGCGACCGCCAGGTCGATGCTTCCGAACGCCGTCATCAGGAGCACGAGCTGCGTCGGGCGACAGTTGAGAATCGCCGTCAGCACGTCTGTCCCGCTCATCCCAGGCATGCGAACATCGGTGACGACCAGGTCAAAGGCTTCGGCCTGGATGCGCTCCAGCGCTTTGTCCGGAGCGGTGTGTGTTTCAACGTGGAAACCCCGCTCGACCAGACTCTCGCAGAGAAAATCCACGACCGCTGAATCGTCGTCGAGGATGAGCAGCCGCTTCGCTCGCATGATCACGCCACCCTTCCGCCGGCTAACGCCGCGCTGCCGGCCACCGGGAACTGCACGGCGAACCGGGTGCCGCCTCCCTGGCGCGCGGTCGCAACGATCGTCCCGCGGTGAGCATCGACGATCGACTTGACGATGGCGAGCCCAAGTCCCGTGCCGCCCGCGTGCGAGCAGGTCGTAAAGAACGGCTCGAACATGTGCGCGGCGACGTCCTCCGGGATCCCATCGCCGCTGTCCTCAACCGCGAGACAGACGGTCGGCGCCGATTCGCCCTGGCTCGTCGACGGTGTCGCCGTCACCGACACCTGAATGCGCCCGCCGCGTGGCGTCGCGCGCAAGGCATTGCGCAGAAGATTCATGACGACCTGTTGCACTTGTCCGGCGTCGGCATTTACGAGCGGGAGCGGCTCGTCGCACGCAAACTCGAGCTTCACAGAATGTCGCCGCGCTTCCATCTCGAACAGTTCGACGACGTCGCGGATCGGCTCCCGGAGCCCGACGTCGATCCTCTTCGGCGTGGTATGGCGGGCAAACGTCAAGAGCTGCTCGACGATGCGCGTGATCCGGTCCGACTCGTTCGCCACGATTTCTGCAACCCGCCGGATGTCCGGCGGAACGTCGGGCCGACTGGCGAGCGATCGGGCGCGTCCGTTCACAACCTGCAGCGGTGAGCCGATTTCGTGGGCAAGGCCCGCCGAGAGCTGACCAACCGTGATCAGCTTGTCCGTGCGTTGAAGCGCGATCTCCGACGCTTCCCGAGCCTCGGTTTCTGCGATCAACCGCCGGCGCGCGTCGCCGAGCTCGGTGACCATGGCGTTGAACTCCGCAACCGCCTCTCCCATCTCGTCGGCGCGATGGAAGGCCACCTTGGCCGAGAGGTCGCCGGCGCGAACCGCTCTCATCGTCTGCACCAGATCGAGAAGTGGACGACGGACGTAGCGGGACGAAAGCAGCCAACCAGCGCCCGCCAATGCGACCACGAGCGTCACCAGCGACAGCAGCGTCGCCCGGGTTTCCGAGTCGAGATCGCGTTTCAATTCGTCGAGCGGGCGCACCACCGCGAGCGTACCGATTTCGGTGTTGTCGTCGGTGTGGAGCGGAAACGCGCCAATCAGGTACGACAGACCGCGAGGGCCCTCGAACTGCAGGACGGGGCGATCGCTCGACTGAGCGCGAGTGATCAATCCGCGGACGAGGCTTTGGGCCGCCGTGCTGCCCCAGGATCCAACGGTCAGCGACCCCGTGGTGTCGAAGACGAGCACGTCGAGCGACGGATCGCGCAGCTTGACGACGTCGATGATTTCCGTGACGTCAGCAGTTTGCTTGTCGCGAAACGCATTCTGAGAGGCAATCTGCACGGCGCTGCCCACCAGCCGCAAATCGCGTTCAGCCGCCTGGCGCAGGTCGGCTTCCTCGTCTCGCAACTGCTTGGCGCCGTAGAGGGCAACGATGAGAAGAGCGGTGACTGCAAATCCAAGCGTCAGTCTTGTCCAGAGGCGCATATGCTCCCGGGACCGGTCGACCAGTCAAGTGTGGCAACAGTACACATGTGTGTCAACCGTCGCCGCAGTCACGAATCTACCGCGCGAGCCAGGTTGCTGACACACAAGGAGATCCGGCCCGCCCTCTGTCAGCGCACTCCTTGCACGCGTCCTGTGTGCCATGCGCCTCAATCAGCGTTTCATCGCGCGTCTCTTCGACAGTTTCTTGCTGATCGGATCGGTCGTCCTCTGCGGATGTTCCGCTCCAGCCACGGCCACGCAGATGGAACGCGATCTCCCCGACGCGCTGCCCGAAGGCTTGATCCGCCTTCCCGAAGCCTCCCGGCCGTTCATCGTTGTCGCCGCGGCAGAGGATCAGACAGCTGACAGCGCATTGAGGGCTCCGGCGCGGGTGGAGTTCCGAGACGGCGCGATCGCGCAGCTCGGAGCACCGTTGGACGGACGGGTCGTCAGGGTCCACGTGCGCAGTGGCGACGCGGTACGCGCCGGGGATCCGCTCGTCACCCTCGATTGTCCCGAGGCCGCCGCTGTTCGCGCGGCGGTGGATACGGCGATGGCGTCGCTGCGTGAGGCACATGCCGCGGTCGACCGCGAGCGCCGCATGCTCGACGAAGGCGTCGGCATCGAGCGCGAAAAGCTCGAGGCCGAAACGAAAGCATCGGAACTCGAGGCTGAGCTCTCGCGAGCACGAGCCAACGCCGCCTTCGTTGGCACCGGCTCAGGAACGGCTGTCATGGTGCGGGCGCCGATTGCCGGAATCGTGACTGCCCGAAAGGCCACCGAAGGAATGGCCGTACAGCACGGCGGGGACGCGCTCGTCGAGATTGGGGATCCGTCCGCCGTCTGGGTCATCGCCGACGTATTCGAGCGTGACCTGGTGTCGGTGCGGACGGGTGCCGTCGCACATGTGGAACTGCCAGAAGGCACGCTCGAAGGCCACGTGACGTCGATTGGCACCGTGGTGGCGAGCGGCCTGCGCACCGCGCCCGTTCGTATCTCCATTACGTCTGACACGAAGCCGCTTCGTCCGGGCATGTATGGACGCGCCGAAATCGCCGTCGCCTCCGGACCCGGAAAACTGACGCTGCCGACCGAAGCGGTTCTCGTCAAAGGCAAGAACACGATCGTCTATGTCCAGGTCAATCGCACGACGTTCGCACGACGAACGGTGGTCGTGGGACAACCGGTCGGCGGGCGCGTCCCGGTGATCTCTGGCGTCGCCGCTGGCGACCGCGTCGTCGTGCACGGAGCGTTGCTGCTCGACGGCGCCGCAGATCAGCTCCTGTAGCCGGCGACACGCTCATGCTTCGACACCTGATCCAATTCTGTGTTCGCCGACGAGTGCCCGTGCTCGTCGTAACCCTGGCGATTGCGGCCTTCGGCGTCCGCGCCTATCTGGCAACGCCCGTCGAAGCGTATCCGGACGTCACCAATCTCCAGATCAACGTCATCGCGCAGCTGCCAGGCCTCGCGCCGGAGGAAGTTGAACGACAGGTGACCGTTCCACTCGAACGGGCCTTGAATGGCATGCCGGACATGCTGTTCATGCGAAGCGAGAGCCAGTTTGGCCTCTCGTTGATCTGGCTCACGTTCGACGACGATGTCGATACGTTCAAGGCACGGGCGATTGTCAGTGAACGAATCGCGGCAGCCGATCTGCCGGATGGTGTTCATCTGGCGATCGCACCAGATGCCACGCCGCTTGGGGAGATTTATCAGTTTCGAGTGGTCAGCGATCAGCACACGCTGACCGAGACTCGAGCCGAGTTGCAGTGGACGGTGTCACGGATCTTTCGACAGGTTCCCGGCGTCGCTGATGTCGTGTGCTTCGGCGGATTCCTCAAGGAAATCCATGTCCAGGTCGATCCTTCGCGGCTGTTGGCGCACGGCCTGACGCTCGCGGACGTGACCGACGCGCTCAGCCGATCAAACCGAAACGTCGGCGGAGGATTTCTCCGCCACGGCGACCAGGAACTGACCGTCCGCGGCGTCGGCTACCTGACCGGCGCTGAGGATGTCCAGTCGATCGTCCTCGCGAGCCACGATGGCACGCCAGTTCGAATTGCCGATGTGGCACGGGTGGTCGCGTCGCACGTCCCGACCCGCGGCTCCGTCGGATACAACCTAGACGCGAACGTCGCCGAAGGCTTTGCGCTGCTTCGGCGAGGCGAGAACCCGAGCGCCGTTCTCGATGGCATCCACGAAAAAGTTCGTGAGCTGAACGAGACGATTCTTCCCAAGGGCATGCGCATCGAGCCCTTTTACGACCGAACCACGCTTGTCGATGCCACGCTCTCGACGGTTCACCACAACCTGCTGTTTGGCGCGTTCCTGGTGATCTCGGTCGTCTGGCTGTTTCTGCGCAGTCTTCGCTGTTCACTCATCGTTGCCTCCGTGATTCCGCTGGCGCTGCTCACCGCGTTCATCGGACTTCAACTGATTGGGTTGCCGGCCAATCTCATCTCGATGGGAGCGATCGACTTCGGCATTCTCGTCGATGGCTCGGTCGTGCTGGTGGAGAACGTTCTGCACGCGATTGGGGTTCGTCGACCGGCTTCCCGACGCGAGCTGCTGCCGCTCATCGCGCGCAGCGCTCTCAACGTGGCACAGCCGACATTCTTTGCGATGGCCATCATCATCGCGGCACTGATTCCGGTCTTCACGCTTCAACGCGTGGAAGGACGCATCTTCAGGCCACTCTCGCTGACCTACAGCTTCGCACTGGTCGGCGCGCTGACATTTGCGCTGACGACCGTGCCTGCGCTCTGCGCGCTCGTGCTGCGACCGACGAGTGCTCACATCCAGGAACCGTCGCTCATCACCCGGGCCCGCGAGTGGTATGCGACGGCGGTCTCGGCACTGTTGGCCAAACGGCTGGTCGTGCTCGCCGCGCTATCGGCCCTGCTTCTGACGACTGGTCTCGTGGCCAGGAGGCTCGGCACGGAGTTCCTCCCGCAGCTCGACGAGGGGGATTTCGTCATCTTCGTGGAGATGCCGCCGAGCATCGCGCTCGACAAGGGCAACGAGATCCTGCGCGACGTTCGGCGACGGATTCTCGCATTCCCGGAAGTCATCAGCACCTTGAGCGAGCAGGGACGCCCCGAGGACGGCACCGACAACGAGGGCGTGAATATGAGTGAAACGTTCGTGCGCCTTCTTCCGAAGCAGCAGTGGAGGCCCGGCTGGGACAAGGAACGACTGATCGAGGTCATGCGAGCCTCGTTGACCGAACTACCTGGCGTCAGTTTCAACTTTTCTCAGCCGATCAAGGACAACGTCGAGGAAGCGGTGAGCGGAGTTCGCGGACAGGTCGTTTTGAAGATCTTCGGAACTGATCTCGAGCTCATGAAGACCACGCTCGAGAAGTGCGTCGCCGCATTGAAGACAGTGCCTGGAATCGTCGACCTGGGACTCTACCGCGAAGCCACAGTGCCCCAGCTCCAGGTGATTCTCGACCGACCTGCACTTGCACGGGCGGGCATCACGGTGGGAGCGGCCGAAGACACCGTGGAAACAGCCCTGAGCGGTCGCGTAGTCACCGAGATGTGGGACAACGAACGACCGGTGCCCATTCGTGTCATCCTGCCGATGGCCGAGCGTGAGGACCAGGCGCGCATCGGCGACATCCTCGTCCCTGCCGTGGACGGCGGACGCGTCCCGCTGCGTGAGATTTCACGAATCGAGCAGGCCCTCGGCCGCGCCACCATCTACCGCGAGGCGAACAGCCGCGTGCAATCCCTCAAGTTCAACGTCGAAGGGCGCGACATGGGCTCAGTCATCGCCGAAGCGCAGGCGATCGTCGCGCGCGACGTCAAAGTTCCCGACGGTCACTTTCTGCAGTGGACCGGCGAGTTCGAGAATCAGCAGCGTGCGATGGCCCGGCTCGAGCTGATTGTGCCGTTCTCTGCGCTCGTGGTGTTCGGCCTTCTTTACACCGCGCTTGGATCGATGCCCAGCGCCGCGACTATCCTCGCCGTCACTCCATTCGCGATGAGCGGTGGCGTCTTCGCGCTGGCAGCTACCGGAATTCCCTTGTCCGTGAGTGCCGCCGTCGGCTTCATCGCCTTGCTCGGTCAGGCCTGTCTCGCCTCACTCCTCGTCGTCAACGCTGTAGACGAACGCCGTCGAAACGGCGAGGCGCTGAACACTGCCCTGGCGACGGGTGCGGCCAGCCGATTCCGCGTCGTCCTGATGACGGCCATGCTTGCGATTCTCGGACTCATGCCGGCAGCCTTGTCGGGCGGAGTGGGCAGTGAAACCCAGCGGCCGTTCGCGGTGGTCATCATCGGAGGGCTCATCACGGCGGTCCCCGTGACGCTCTTCGCTCTGCCGGTGCTGTATAGCTTCATCGTCCGCAGGGTACCGCAGCTCTCGTCGGATGAAGATGCGGCCTGGGAAACCGGCGGGGCGACGGCATCGTGACGCGACACGTGATCACCCTGCTTGGGATGACGTTGTTGCTGTTAACCGCTGGCGCGGCGAACGCTGGCCAGCAACACGCTGACGCGCTTCCCGCCCGCGTGACAATCGACGACGTGCTTCGCCTCCTCAACGAGCGCAGCCCGCGGACGATCGCGGAGCGCGCGACAATCGACGTCGTCGCCGCCGATCGGATTACCGCGAACACGCTGCCGAACCCATCGCTCAGCTATGGCGGGCTTCGGCTCATATCCGGCGCCAGCACCGGAGCGGTGAGCTCAGATCAGCTCGTCGTCGATCAACCGCTCCTCTTGTTCAAGCAACGCCAGGCGCGACGCGATCTGGCCGACCTCAACGTCTCGGCGGAGCAGTCACACGTGGCGGCATCGCTGGCGGAAAGACGACTCGAGGCCCGGCAGGCATTCGCCGAGCTCGTCGCGCGCCAGGAGGAATCGAGAATCCTCCAGGAGAGTCGCACGGAACTGCAACGCATCGAGCAGATCGTGCGGGGACGTGCGGCAGCGGGCGACCGAAGTCAATATGACGTGCTGCGGATTGAAACGGAAGCCAGAACGCTTGACGTTGAAATCATGAACGCGTCGACGGAGGTGGATGACGCGTCCGGGAAGCTCGCTGGACTGCTCGGGTTCCCGGGATGGCAACCGCGAGCAGACGGCGGCCTGGAGCCTGGCGCGACCCCAACCGATCTCGAGGTGTTGTGGGACGCCGCTCAGCACCGGCGGCCCGACCTGATTGAAGTTCAGCGTCGTCAGAGCGTCGCACGCGGAGGCCTGCTCGTAGCGCAGCGCGAACGCCTCCCCGTTCCGTCCCTCAGCGGTGGGGCGCTGTTCACGCGCCAGGACACTGGCACGTCGTTGTTTTTTGGCGCCTCGCTACCACTGCCGGTGTTCGATCGAAATCGGGGCGCCATCGCGCGAGCGACCGCGGAGATCGACGCCGATACCCGATCGGTCGAGGCGGAGCTCGCGGAAGCGCGCGCCGAAGTGGAGCGAACGCGTGCGGCATTTGTCAGTCGCCGTCAGACGCTGGCCACGGTCGAGGGCGACCTCGTCCAGCGGGTCCCAACGCTCCGACGCATGGCTGAGGACGCGTATCGCGAGGGACAAGGGAGCGTTCTCGAATTGCTGGACGCGTCGCGCTCGCTGAAGGACATCCAGCTTCTACACATCAAGCAACTGGAGATGACGAAGCTGGCTGAGGAAGCCGTCATCTCCGCGGCGGGCCTCGACGCATCTCAAACGCCATGAATCCGGGTTCAGCAGGGTCGGGTACCAGTCTATGTATTGGGACGGTTGGAAACGACTTCTGTACGCGGCCATCGGCGCATCCCTGTTGTGCGTGACTGCCTGCACTGCGCGGTCCTCTTCTCAGGCATTCCACGTCTGGCAGCTCAAAGGGGCCGTGGCCGCCGTTGATGCGTCGAGCATTCGAGTGCGCCACAAGTCCGGGCAGATTGTGGTTCTGACAATCGACGACCGAACCACGTTCGTCCGCGACAAGCAACCCGCCTCGAAGGATCTACTGATCGAGGGAACCAGGGTGATGGTGGAGGTCGAGCGGCGAGGCGCCGTGGATCACGCGCTTCGCGTCGAGATCTTTGCGGGAGCGAAGCTACTTGATGAATCCCCGCTGCACCCGTCCGACGCCCTGGAAGTAGCTGGCGCACAGCTTCCACTCGGTGCCCTCGTAAACAGCGGTCACGTAGTCGATGCCCTGTGAGCGCCCAGGGTCGCAGGTCACTCCCGGCGCGCACACGCTGTCCCACGTCGACGGGACGGATGCGCAGGCGTCGCCGTCGCGCGGCAGATAACTGCAGGGCCGGCTCGCAAACTGGATGTTCACGGTCGCAGGCCCGATATTGGACGACGTGATGCGGTACGTGCTGCGGTTGACGTCGATTTCGTTGAACTCCTCGTCGCGGTCCGCCTCGCAACGCGGACTCTTGGTGAAGTTTCGAACGACGAACGCCGGGCTGTTCTTTGAATCGGAGAAGTCGAGCAGGAACTGCCGCGAGAGATCGACGACTTCCTTCCGCGAGTTGTGAAGAGAAACGGTGACGGTGCCAGTCGTGCTGTTTGATCCCGGATCGGACACCTTGACGTTCAACACGATCGCCTTCGGCGTCGAGGCATCGGCGGGCGCCTTCCAGCTGACGTTCGCTCCAGTGCCGCTGAACGTGCCGGTCTCAGCGGTCCACTCGAACGTCAATCGGTCAGCGGGGGTGTCAGGATCCTCGACGACCGCCTTTACCGCGACCTCTTCGTCGAGATCGGCGAAATTCTTTGGCTCATTCGGGCGCGTGCCCTGCGCGGTCACCGACGTAATCACCGGCGCGGTGTCTGTGTCGTAGTTGAACGCGCCAGGAAGCGTCCCATTTCTACCTCCAACTGCGACGGTGACGTCTGACGCGCCGGTCTGGTGCGCCGTCGTCTTCGCGGTTATCGACGTCGCTGATTCAACGATTACCTCGGTTGCCGGCGCGCCGCCAATCATCACGGTTGCGCCGCCGGCGAAGTGGTTGCCGACGATGTGAATGGAAGTCCCGCCGCCGGCGGGCCCGTGATTGGGATCGATGGAACTGACGGTCGGCGCAGTGGACGACGGTCCGGTGTTTCCGCCGCAGCCGACGGCCAGGAGCATGGTTGCGACGACGGCAAGCTGCCTTGCCAGGTTAGCGGTGAGTGATCGTGTCGGCAATCAGGGTTCGGTCAGAAGGCGTTCGACAATGACGACATCCCGCCAGGTTCCGCGGGATTGAGCATGACGCTCGTACACACCGACCTCACGAAAACCGGCGCGACAGAGCAGCGCGCGGCTCGCGGCGTTCTCCGTGAACACGCGGGAAACAAGCTTCCAGAAGCCGGCCTTCCTGGCATCCTCTATTAATGATTGCATGGCGAGGCGGCCGGCGCCCCGTCCGCGGGCGTTTCCGGCCACATAGACTGAGAATTCAGCGATGCCGGCGTAGCATTCGCGCGGCCGGTATTCGGATGTCGAGGCAAACGCGATGACCCGGCCGGCGCCGTCCTCTACCACCACAATGGGCCATCGTCCATCAAACCATTTCCTCACATCGTCCGGCGTACGCAGCCGGGTTTCGAACGTCGCGATGCCTTCTTCGATGCCGTCGTTGTAGATCGCCGCGATCGAGTCGGCATCATCAGTTGTGGCTCGCCGCGCTACGAGCGTCATTCAACCCAATCGGCAATGAAGACGTTCGTCTCCCCTTCTATCTTCGCGTTCCGGTTTGACGCAAACACGAGATGCTTGCCGTCGGGAGAGAACATGGGGAAGCCGTCGAAGGTGTCGTTGTAGGTGACACGCTCGAGACCGGTGCCATCAAGATTAATCAAATAGATATCGAAGTCTCGGCCCTTTGGATCGGCCTTATTGGAGGCAAAGATCAATCGCTTGCCATCGGGATGCCACGAGGGTGCGAAGTTGGCGCCGCCAAGCTTTGTCACCTGTCTCTGATTGCTGCCATCGCGATTCATCACGAACAGCTCGAGCTCGGTCGGGCGCCACAAGCCTTCCTTCAACAGCTGGCGATAGTTCTCCAGCTCCGGCCCTGGCCCCAGCGACTTACCGCGGAAGGCCACCTGCTTGCCGTCCCACGAGAAGAAGGGCCCTCCGTCAGGACCGGGTCGATTCGTCAGACGCTTGACCTCGGATCCGTCCGACTTCATCGAGTAGATCTCCATGTCTCCGTCGCGAACGCTGGTAAACACGATCAGACCGTCAGGGGCGATGGTCGCCTCGGCATCGTAGCCGGGCGTGCGCGTCAACGGTGTGAGGTTCGATCCATCAGGGTTGGCGCGATAGATGTCGTAGCCCTGATAGATGGGCCAGACGTAACCATGCTCGTAACTCGGCTTCGGCGGACACTCGGCCGACGTCTCGTGCGTCGACGCAAACAAAATCTGCGTGCTGCCCGGGTAGAAGTAACCACAGGTGGTCCTTCCCTTGCCGGTACTGACCTTGCGCAGATCGGTGCCATCGATCTTCATCGTGTAGATCTGATCGCACGGATACCCGTCGCGCGTAGATTGGAAGATCAGATGCGTCCCGTCGGGCGAGAAGTACGCTTCCGCGTTTTCGCCGCCGTGGGTCAGCTGCTTGATGTTGCGGAGATGACGCTCGGACCTCGGCTGGGCCGATTGAGACGCGGGCGCCTGGGCCAGCGTGGCGAGCGCGGCTGAAAAGAGCAGAAGGCTGAACGAAAGTTTCATAATCACTCCGAGGGGCTTCGCCCCTCAGGACTCCCCTACACGCGCTCGTTCGCCTCCGTCGTATGGGTTTTGAAACCACGTGTAGTCTATTGGTGCTACAAAAAAATTACTGGAGACGTTGTTAAGATTACTCCGAATCTGCGATGTCCCATCCGCCGGCTCACAAACACGTCCTCTTCATCTGTCGCCTCAATCGCCATCGAAGCGCCACGGCGGAGCGGATTTTCTGCAAGCGCACGGATCTCGACGTGCGGTCCGCTGGCACTGACCAGGACGCCATGGTGCGTGTGAACAAACGCATGCTCGACTGGGCGCACGTGGTGTTCGCGATGGATGAAATCCAGGTTCAGGCACTACGGGAGATGTTCCCCGACCATCCGGCCCTCGAGCGCGTCATCTGTCTGGATATCGAGGACGTGTACGTGTTCCTGGAACCGAAGCTGGTAAAGGTGCTCAAGGAAAGGGTGCCGCAGTATCTCTGAAATGCTGATTGTTGATTGCTGAATGCTGAATCTTCCGCTTAAAGGCGGAAGCCACGGGAATAATAGAATTACAGTTCCGCCTTCCGCAGCCGGAGCGCATTCAATATCACCGACACCGAACTGAACGTCATCGCCGCGCTCGCCCAGATCGGGCTGATCAGCGTGCCGATGAACGGATAGAGGATGCCCGCAGCCACCGGCACGCCCACCGCGTTGTAGACGAACGCCAGAAACAGGTTCTGTCGGATGTTGCGCATCGTCGCGCGGCTGAGATGACGGGCGCGCACGATGCCGCGCAGGTCGCCTTTGACGAGCGTGATGCCGGCGCTTTCCATGGCGATGTCGGTACCAGTGCCCATCGCGATGCCGACGCTCGCAGCGGCGAGCGCGGGCGCGTCGTTGATGCCATCTCCGGCCATGGCGACGACACGGCCTTGTGATTCGAGACGACGAACGAGATCGCGCTTGTCGGTTGGCAAGACTTCCGCGTGGATGTCAGACGAGGGAATGTCGAGCGCCCTGCCGATGGCTTCCGCAGTCGCACGATTGTCGCCGGTCATCATGATGACGTGAATGCCGTCGCGCCGAAGTGCGGTTAAAGCCTCAGGCGTGGTGGTCCTGGTCTTGTCGGCAATCGCGAAGAGACCGAATGGCTTCCCGTCGACGCCGGCCATGACGACCGTGTGGCCGTCTGACCGCAGTGCGGACGCATCGGCGTCGAGTGCGGACATGTCGACACCGCGATCCGCCAGGAATGTTTGGGTGCCTGCAATCACGACATGCCCTTCGACCTCGCCGGAGACGCCGTGGCCGGTCACGGATTCGAAATCGGTGACACGTGAGAGTGTCAGATTGCGTGCGCGAGCCGCCTCGACAATCGCGGCGCCAAGCGGATGTTCGCTGCCCTGTTCCACTGCAGCAACGAGGCGAAGGAGATCGGACGCCGTGTCAGAAGCCGCCGGCGACACCGGAACGATGCGACCCACCGACGGCCTGCCTTCCGTCAAGGTGCCGGTCTTGTCCACGACCACGGTGTTCACGCGCTCGAGGTTCTCCAGCGCTTCGGCGTTGCGGATCAGCACGCCCGCACTCGCGCCGCGGCCGGTGCCAACCATGATCGCCATCGGCGTCGCAAGGCCGAGCGCGCACGGGCACGCGATGATCAGGACCGACACCGCATTCACCAGCGCCAGCGCAAACCGCGGCTCGGGACCCCAGATGCTCCACGCGATGAGTGCCGCAATCGCGACCGCGACGACGGCCGGGACGAAGTACTCGGAAATCCGATCAGCGAGCCGCTGGATCGGCGCGCGGGTCCGCTGCGCTTCGGCCACCATCCGCACGATCTGCGCGAGCAGTGTCGCTTCCCCGACTCGGTCAGCGCGCATGATGAACGACCCGGTGCTATTCAACGTGCCGCCGGTCACCGCCGCGCCCACCAGCTTCTCCACGGGGATCGATTCCCCGGTGACCATCGATTCATCGACGAAGCACCGGCCATCGACGACAACGCCGTCGACCGGAACCCGCTCGCCAGGCCGAACGCGAAGAAGATCGCCGACATGCACCGAGGCGAGCGGCACGTCGCGCTCGCCATCGGCCTCGACGCGGCGCGCGGTCGAGGGGGCCAGACCGAGCAGCGCCCGAAGTGCCGTGGACGTCTGCGCACGCGCACGCAATTCGAGCACCTGGCCGAGCAGGACGAGCGCGGTCACGACGACGGCGGTGTCGAAGTAGGGCTCGACGCGGCCGTGCATCTGGAACCCGGACGGGAAGACTCCTGGGAGGACGGTTGCCACGAGGCTGTAGAGATAGGCGGCGCCAATACCCAGCGCAATCAGCGTGAACATGTTGGGGCTTCGATGAACGATCGATGCCCATCCGCGCGAGAAGAGCGGCGCACCGGCCCAGAACACGACGGGCGTCGCGAGCACGAGCT
>Ga0163163_10003369_pt1 | contig 13562 bp, 16 predicted proteins | sample S65metaG_FD_119766 | JGI IMG/M metagenome (GOLD analysis project Ga0163163, IMG submission 119766) | Switchgrass rhizosphere microbial communities from Kellogg Biological Station, Michigan, USA - S6-5 metaG | ecosystem: Host-associated > Plants > Roots > Rhizosphere > Soil | place: USA... | reverse complement strand
GGTGCCGTATAGTCGAACGGCTTCATCGCTGGCCTCGCTGGGCGGTGGCCGGGTTCTTCCGGACGGTCTGGATTGCCGCGACGATCCCCGGATACGCGCCGCACCGACAGATGTTGCCACTCATCGCTTCGCGCACATCGTCATCTGCCGGGCCCCACGGTTCGCGGACCATCGCGGCCGCCGACATGATCTGTCCCGACGTGCAGTATCCGCACTGGAAGCCGTCGTGGTCGATGAACGCCTGCTGCATCGGGTGCAGCGCGTCACCGGAAGCGCCGGCGCTGGCCGCGAGCCCTTCGATCGTCGTGATCTCCTTGCCCTGCTGCATCACGGCGAACGTGAGACACGACAGGATGCGTCGGCCGTTGACGTGGACGGTGCACGCGCCGCACTGACCGTGGTCGCATCCTTTCTTGGGTCCCGTGATGCCGGCATACTCGCGAAGTGCGTCGAGCAGCGTGACGCGGGGCTCGAGATCGAGCGACAGCTCGCGGCCGTTGACGCGAAGCTTTACTGCTTCACCCGAGCCGACTGTGGTCGCGGGGCGAGAACGAACAATGGGTTCGGCGCGCGCGACGCGCCGCGTGAGCGCGATGGCCAGCGTCGCGGCAACCACCGTGGCCACGAAGTGCCGACGCGACCAGGCGCCCGACTCGCCACCTCCCGAACTCGGCACGCATGCACTCAGCGCCTCGGCTACCTCGTTAGGTAATGGTGGTGCGGCCCCGACCGTGTGGCGCCAGCTCACGCGACCGGCACCGTCGATCACGAAGACCGCCGTCCCATCCGCTACGCCATATCGTCCGGCGATGGGTCCGGTGTCGAGACAGATCGCCGGAAAGTCCAGCACGCGATTGTAGATCCGCACGCACTCGGCCCACGACGGGTCCCAGTGCGACGGATGGAAGGCGAGCAGTACTGGTGCACCACGCAGCTCGGAGAGCCGACGGCGCTGGCCTGCGTGGCCCGCGAGCTCGAAGTCGGGGGCCTCGCTGCCGATTTCCGGAACGCGGCACTCCTCCGGAGGCCTGGTCATCCTCAACCACCTTCAACGCACGAGCCGTGATCGTCGCAAGAACGATGCTCGTCCCGTTGATCCGAGCCGTCCGGCGGACTCTGATGACCGAAGACTGACGACCGGCCCACGTGGTACTGGCATTACCGACTGAAATGTCGGATGGCTCAGCGTGGCCAGCCGGTCTGCGGAAGTCGTGACGTAATTCGCAGCGCGTTCTGGTAGTAGACCTTCTTGAGGACGCTGTCGGGGAGATCGATCCCGTACAGCTTCCAGAACGCGTGGTAGCCGCGATAATAGTCGAAGTAGTCGTCGCGCGTCTCGAAGACACGCCAATAATAAGGGTACTCCTCGGGCTGGAACGAGTCCTTCCCGAACAGCACGCGGTCCTGGTACTTGACGAAGAAGTCGTGTGCCCCGCGCGGCTGGCGGCCGATGTCGTAGAGTACGGCGCCAACCTCGGTGTACACGTTAGGCATCGCGTCGAGCATATTGCCCAGCCGACCCAGGTCGTTCGCGTGCCATCCCATGTGGGCGGCGACGAACGTCGTTTTCGGATGCTTGCGGAACAGGTTGTCCCGCTCGGCCATGAGCTCCTCGAAGCGCGGAAACTTGTCTGCCGGGTACCGCCGCCCGGGGAACAGCGAGAGCTCGAGCCACCGCTCGTTCGTGTAGTCGATCGGCTGGAAGAACTCCTGTGGATCGGCGGTATGGATGAAGACGGGGAGCTTGAGGCGCGCGCAGGCGTCCCAGATGGGATCGAGGTCGGGATCGTCGAGCTTGAGTCGCGAACCGTCCGCTTTCTTGATCGACAGTCCGAAGTCCTTGCCGATCTCGCCCACGCCGACCGCGCCCGCCGCGACATCCGCCTCGAGCTGTGCGACCGCCTTCTCCGCCCACCCGGGTCCGACGTTGCGGAAGTCGATCCCGGCGAGCACCCGTACGCGGTCCTTCGCCTTGGGTGACGCGTTGATCACCGCCATTGCTTTCTGCAGTCGGTCGCCCGACATGTCGTCCGCAGCGAGCATCATGCGGACATTCAGGGTGTCGAGCCACGAGACGAGATTCGCCACGCCTTCCTCGGAACCCAGCAGTCCCTGTGGATGGCCGTGGTAATCGATCGCCGGGTATTTGGCGGTTTTGACGTAGTGGGCCGGCGTAATCAGCGTGGACTTCGGGCGGTAATCGAGAATGCTGGGCACTGGCGCTTCCGGTCCCAGGCAATTTCGCGGGCGGATCTCCGTGGTCCCTGGCGGGCAGGACTCGCCCGGCTGGATCTGGGTGCCGCGGGCGCCGCCCGGCCCGCGGTTCGATGGCTGCGACTGTTGGGCGATGAGCGGCGTTCCGACGAGCGGCGCGACGGCGAGTGCAATGATGACGGACGTGAGTCGCATGGGCGGTTCCGGGGAGTGAACCGGCAATCTGGGGTGCGGGAATCGAGGCGGGAACCCCGCTCGTGCGCACTCCCCGGATGTCGTATGGCCATACCGCTCACGTCACCGGCGGTCGCGCAGCTCGAGGCCAAAGAACTCGACGGTGTCGCTTTTGCCGTTCTGCCGGAATGCGTCGACCTCACGCGCGTACGACTTGAACCCGGCCGACGCGTACAGCGCTCGCGCGGCATTCGCGCGCTCGACGGCCGACAGGAGGAGCCGCTCGACGTTAGGCCACCCGCGCGCTTCCGCCACGACGCGATCGAGCAAGGCCCGGCCTACGCCTTGTCCTCGCCCCTCGGGCGTGACGTACATCCCCCAGACGATGGCTTTGTGGCGCGACTTCATGCGTGATTCCTGCGCGCACCCGATGACGCCGATCAGGTTTCCGTCTGCGAATGCCCCGAAAACGACGCGAGCAACCGGCGTCAACGCCGCATCGAGCCGCTCGCCGACGGCGGTGAGCGGCCTCGACACTTCCTCGTCGTACGACGAGCCGAACGCCTCGGGCGACTCCCGCAGCGAACGAAGGCGGAGCACCTGAAACGCAGCGGCGTCTTTCGATGTGAGCGATCGAATCTCGAACCGCATGTCCACTCCCTGCGAGTGGACTGAAGATGCTAATCGAGAGCACGCCGTGCTACATGAGGTCAGTCGTACCGCAGCGCCTGAACCGGATCGATGCGCAGCGCCCGCCGCGCCGGGAGCCAGCTCGCGATCAGCGCGGCGCCGAGCAGCACCACGACGACCGTGGCGAACGTCGCCGGGTCCGTGGTGCGCACGTCGTAGAGCACCGTCGCCATCACGCGAGTGAGCAGAAGGGCGCCGGCGACGCCGGCCGTCACGCCGATCGCCGCCAGAAGCATCCCCTGGCCGATGACCAACCGGAGCACGGCGCGCGGCGTGGCCCCGAGCGCGACGCGGACACCGATCTCCTGGCGGCGCTGCGTCACCGCGTACGCGAGCACACCATAGATGCCTAACACGCCCAACGTGAGTCCCATGACGCCGAACAGCACGAGCAGCGTGGCGAGGAGGCGCGGCCGCGCCACATCGTCGCCGACGATGGCGGACATCGTTTCCACGTTCGTGATCGTCTGGTCGCGATCGACCGACCAGATCGCCTCGCGCACGGCGTTCGCGTAGCGAAGCGGATCGCCGGCTGTTCGGACGGCGATGCTCATTCCGGCCCGCATATTTTGCGGGTAATGGATGTACGCGTACGGCTCGGCCGGTTCGGTGAGGCTCTTCTGCCGGAAGTTGCCGACCACGCCGACGATCTGGATCGGGACCGGCCCCATTCGCACCACTTTCCCGACCGGGCTCTCGTTAGGGAAATACCGTTTCGCGAACGCTTCGTTGACGATCCAGACGGGCGGTGCATCCTCGCGGTCGGCCATCGTGAACGTGCGTCCTTCACGCAGCGGCACGCCCATGGCGCGAAAGTAGTCGGCGCTCACGTGGAGGACGGCGAGACGCACGGATTTTTCGGCGTCGCCACTGGCGCTCCCAGGTACCGTGAGCGGGCGCAGCTCGCCGGTGCCCCGCAGCGGAAAATCCTTCGCCGAGCCGACGGCTTCGACGCCGGGCACCGCGGCGATCCGATCGAGCAGCGCCTGGTAATAGACGGGGACGCGTTCACCGTATCGCTCATACGGAATGCCCAGGCGAACTGCCAGCACGTTCCTCGCCCTGAAGCCGGGGTCGACGTCGAGCAGCCGGGTGAAGCTCTTCGTCGCCAGGCCGGCGCCGACTACGAGCACGACCGCAAGCGCCACCTCGGCGACGACGAGCGCGGCGCGCAGACTCTGGCCGGCGTTGCCAACCGAGCCGCGACCGCCCGCGCGTAGCACGCTCTGCAGGTTTCGCGACGTCGCGCGAATTGCCGGCAGGAGCCCGAAAATGAGACCGGCGAGGGTCGAGACGCCGAGCGCGTAGAGCAGCACCACGCCGTCAATGCGGATTTCCGTCGCGCGAGGCAGGTCTCCGGCGCCGACGGTTCCGAGGACACGCACACCGACGACCGCGAGCGCGACGCCGAGCGCGCCGCCAATCAGCGCGAGCACGAGACTCTCGGTGACGAGCTGGCGAATGATGCGCCCGCGGCCGGCCCCTAACGCGGATCGGACCGCCAGCTCGCGCTGACGTGCCGTCGCGCGGGCGAGAAGCAGCGCGGCAATGTTGACGCACGTGATGAGCAGCACGAAGCCGACGGCGCCAAGCAGCACGATGAGTGGGCGACGGACGTCGCCCACGAGCGCCTCGTGGACGGGCAGCGTCGTGACGTCGGTCCATCCCCGCGCCTCGGGCTCGCGCTCAGCCGTTAGGCGGGACAGCGACGCGAGCTCGTCGTGCGCCTGCTGGATCGTCGCTCCGGGCGCCAGGCGTCCGATGACGTCGAGGAAGCGACTCCCGCGCTGCCGCCCGATCGCGTCCGGTCCCATGTTGGACAGCGGCATCCAGAAGTCGATGCGGTCCGCCGGGTACGTGAAGCCCGGCTCCATCACCCCGACGACCGTGTACGGGATGCCATCGATCGTGAGCGCGCGGCCCACGACAGTGCGATCGCCCGCCAGGCGGCGCTTCCAGAACCCGTCGCTCAACACCACGTAGTGGTCGTTGCCCTCGATCGCCTCCTCCGGCCGAATCGTTCGCCCGACCTGTGCACGCGGACGCAGGGTCTCGAAGAACGTCGGCGTGAAGTACGCTCCCTGAATCCGTTCGGGCGTGCCGATACCCGTGAGGTCGGCACCGCTGCCGCCGGGCGAGTACCAATAGGCGGAGAGCGAGGAAAAACGCCTGGTCGCGGCCGCCCATTCCTTGAAGTCCGGCTCCGAGACCTGCGACTTCAGGTCGTTCTCCGACTGGTTCGTGTGCCAGACGCGAACGACCCGATCGGCCTCGGGGAAGGGCAGAGGGCTCAACAGCACGCCGCGCACGACGCTGAAGATCGCCGTGTTGGCGCCGATGCCTAACGCCAGCGTGAGCAGCGCGACCAGCGCGAAGCCGGGCGCCGAGCGGAGTGCTCGGAGCGCGTAGAAGAGGTCTTGCTTGAGCTCGTCGATCATCGTGGTGTGTCGGGTTTCGCGTTCGCGCCGATCGTCCTCGGCGCGGCAGTACTCGCGGGTGAATTCGAGGTTGCCGAATCGCGACGCGGCTTCGCGGCGCGCCTCGTCGGCGGGAAGTCCGCGCGACATGAGCTCTTCCACGCGCCGCGCGAGGTGGAACGCCAGCTCGGCGTCGACGTCGCGGGCAACCTGGCGTTTCGAGCGCCAGGCGAAACGAAACCCGCGGGCAGGGTCCGGGGTGGGCGCCATTCGACGACTGCGGTCAGGCGGTATCGAGGACGCGGAACAGCACGCCCATGTACTGTCTCAGCTCGGCAACCTCGCTCTTGAGCTGTCGGCGCCCGGCCGGCGTGAGCGTGTAGTACTTTGCCCGGTGTCCGGTGTCGGAAGTCCCCCACTCGGACTCCACGAAGGCTTTCCGCTCGAGCCGGTGGAGTGCCTGATACAGGGCCGCGTCTTCGACGGCCAGGGCACCGCCACTGCGTTCGCTGATCCATCGCGCGATGCCATAGCCGTGCATGGATGTCCATGACAGCGTCCGCAGGATGAGGACGTCGACCGTGCCCTGCAGGAGTCCGAGTGTTGTTTGCGCCATTCGACCTCGCGGGGTTGCCTCACATGATGAGTACCTCACCATGTGAGGCAATGTAGACCCTGCGCCGCCTGAGTCAACGACGGTCGCACTTTCTTGGACCGGTGAATGCGCGAAATGGTTCGCTCCCGTCTCGACCGCGTTTCAGCGTGAAATCGGGCGTTGAGGTGCGCACCTTGAAATTCATCGGTCTGACTCGAACCGAGACATCATCCATGATGGGCCGGGCAGCCTTCGCGTGTGCGATCGCCTTGTGCGCGGGATCGGCAGTATCGATGGCACAGGCACAAAACGGCGGATTCCCGGGCGGAGCTCGCTTTGGCGGGCTCTCGGATTGTCCCGACCCGCCCACGACCAAGAACGTCCCGTACGACGGTCAGTTCACGTTCGTCCGGCTCAAGTACAAGGGTGGACCGGGCCAGTGCTACTATCGCGGCGAGCCGACGTGGGCCCACGGGTACGGGTACGCCGAGAACGGCACGGCCGAGATGAACCTCATGCGGATCGTCGGAGAGATCAGCGTGATGCGGCCGCACGTGGATGCGACGAACGTCATCGCGATCGATGACCCCGAGCTATTTCGCTACCCGGTCGCCTTCATGGTCGAGGCGGGCTACGTGACGCTGACGGACAAGGAGGTGCTGGCGCTCCGCCGATACCTGCTGCGTGGCGGGTTCCTGATCATCGACGACACCCGTGAGGACTCCTTCCGTGGCCAGAGCGGCTGGGCCAACATGGCGGCGATGCTGCAGGTCGTGCTGCCGGACCTGCATCCGATCGACCTCGATGTCACGCACCCGATCTTTCACGCGTTCTTCGACATTCCTTCCTTCGACATCGTGAAGCAGTACTATGACCAGGGGCCACCGGTCTTTCGGGGCATCTTCGAGGACAACGACCCGAAAAAGCGGCTCATGGTCATGATCAACTTCAACACCGACATCTCGAACTTCTGGGAGTATTCGGCGTTAGGCTTCAAGCCAATGGAGGAGTCCAACGAGGCGTACGAGCTGGGGGTCAACTACCTCTTCTACGCGCTGACGCACTAAATCCCCAGCCCGATATTCAGATAGTAGCGCGTCCGGCGATCGTCGTCCGGAAATCCCGCAACGGGGTGCAACATCGCCACGCCCACGTTCACGAGGAAGAACGCCACGCGCAGCTCGCCGCCGGCCAGCGTCTGGTTCGGCTCCAGCTGTGACGGCTCGCCCCAGGTTCGCAGCGCAGATCCCAGAATCTCGATCCCGGACGCAAACGGACCGGCCATGAAGTAGCCGGCGCTGCCGCGCGCACCACCCAGGCCAACCTCTGCCAGCGCGATCGGACCGGCAAACGGCACTCGACCCACGCGCTTGCCGTACGCGGCGCCCAACGCGGCGCCGGCCTTGATCGGTGGTCCGAAGCGCAGGCCCGGCAGCATCTCCGCTCGCCACTGGGCGACGGCACGTTCCGTACACGCGCTGCCGAGCATCACGATGACGGCCGCGCTCTGCCAGACCCTCGACCCCACGGTCAATTGACGGTGAACGAGAACGGTTGGGAGGTCACACTGCCGGACGTCGCGGTGACGGTGCCCGTACCCGCCGCGACTCCGGTCACGAGCCCCGACGCGTTCACACTCAGGGTCGACGTCGGCGACGCGGTATACGTGAATTTCGCATCGGGAATGGTCAGGCCATTCACGTCGCGAGCGACGGTCGTCAGCTGCACCTGTTCACCTACCGCGATGGTCTGCTTCGGAGCCGTGATGGTTACCGAAAGGAGCGGAGCACTTACGGGGTCGCTGGAACACGCCGCCAGTAGTATCGTTGCTGCCAGAAGCGCTGCCCTTCTCATGTACCCTCATGTCGTTGCAAGACAGCCTGCGACGGCGGTCGTCGCTGGCTGTGCAACGTATCGGGCACGTCAACCGCACGCTACACCCGCCGGCCCCGCGTCGCGGCGCCTCCCTTACGTTTCTTCAGACTCGACATGCGCAGACTCGCGCTGATGGCGGCACTCGCCATCGCTCTTCCCGCGCCCGCGCGCGCGCAAGCGTGCCTCGGCTCCGTGGCGTTCGGCGTCATGCCGGTGCGATTGGGCGGCGGAGACTTCTTCGGAAAGGATTACACCGGATACGGGCTGTCGCTCATCGGCGGCAAGGACAACGCTGCCTTCGGACTCGTGGGCGTCTCCCGCGCGTACTTCGACGGCTACGACGACACCGACGACGAGTTGTACGCCGAGCTTGGGTGGCAACGGCCAGTGGGATCACGCGCTCAGCTGTGTCCCGTGGTGGGAGTCAGCTTCGGGACGGGCCCCGATGGCGATGACTACACACTCAGGTCGCGAGTCGGTTCCGCGGGCCTCGCGCTCGGCATGACTTTCCAGCCAAAGCCGAGCGTGAAGTTCATTCCCAACGGGGCAGTGGAGCTCGCGTACGGCGCCGTCGACGTCACGGACCAGGTGACGGGGAAGCAGACCTACTCCGATACGTACGGCCTGCTCGATCTCGGACTCGGGATCACGCTGTTTCACGATCGGCTTTCGATGGCGCCGACCGTGCGGTTCCCGTTCGCCGCCGACGACAATTCAGTGTCGTATGGGATCTCGTTCAGCGTGGGGATTGCGTTTCGACGGTAGAGATCTCGGAGATGAGGCGTTCCGGCTCGCCGACCCGCACGCCCAGCCGCGTCAGGCGCTTCCTGATGCCGAACGGCAGCCGCGCGTCGACCGGCCCCGCGAACGTAAGCATGACGTTCGGTTCGAGCGGTTTCGCGCTGTTCACGTAATCGCTTACCATCTGCGGGTCCGGCACTGACCGCCACGTCGCGAGCTCGGCGCTCGCGATTCCCGCGCGTGACAGTTGACAGCGCAGCTGATTGCCGACCGTGATGACGACGTCGCGATCGCCTAACGTCAGCGTCGCCAACGCCCTTGCCTGGTAGTCCCGCCAGAGCCATAAGAGGGTTGCGGCGTTGAGCGCCGTGATCGCCCACGCCCACGCGGGATGCCGGGCGGCGATCCAGACATGCAGCGCAACGCCTTCGACCACGAGCGCCAGGCCGATGCCCACCAGCAGCGACGCCGATGCCCCGCCTTGCAGCGGGAACGCCCGAGCTGTCCGGGCCGAAAGATTGCGGGTCTTTGGTGCGGACATGCGCGGGGGCTCGCTGATCGGTAAGTTAAAGTCATTCTCGATCGATTGCGGAGGGTGCATGACGACGAGTCGCCAGACGGAAGACCTCAACCACCCCGCCATTCGCGACCTGGTGAACTCCGCGAACGCGTTGCCCCTCGGCGACCGCGTGACGCTGCTCAAGGCGCTCATTCCCGAAGTGGCGCGCGAGATGTCGCCGCGGGAGTTCGAGGCGACGATGGTCGACCTCCGCCTCAAGGGCGAACGCTTCTACGACGCGCTCACGCACCCCGGCCAGGGTCGTGAATCCCGGCGCGTCATGGGCGAGCGCGACGTCGAGCGACGTTAGGCCGCGGAGCTGTCGTCGGTACCGGCAATCAGAAAACGGCAGCGTGGACGGTCAGTCCGCTCACATCGCTGAGTGACCGTCGCGCCTACGAACTCGCTCACCAGGCTCTCCATCGCGCTGCACGTCTCCGGATGATGGACGGCCGCGGCCGCGAGCGGACAGCCGTGGCTCCGGATGATGAGGTCGTGGCCCTCCTCGCTCACATTAGTCAACCCACCGAGCTCGTTCAGTAGCTCACTCGCGGCCGCGGCGCGGGCCTTCAGCGCTCCACGCGGCCGAGACTGCCCGGCGAGCAGCTCGCGCCCGACATCGCGCATGACCGCGTCGAACTCCGCGCTCGAGAGGCGTTCGGCCAGCACGTGCAGCAGCTGCGTGAGGACGGGGATATATGCCCGAGAGAGCCGCTGCTCCGCCTGGCCGGTGAGCTCGTACACGTGGGACGGCTTCGTCCGCCCACGCCGCATGCCGCGTCGCTCGACCGATCCGTCGCGTTCCAGAACCGCGAGCTGGAGCCGCACGGCGGTGCGGGTTAGTCCAAGCGCGCATACGAGGTCGTCGAGCGTCGCGGGTCCGCGGCGGAGGACGTCGATCACCCGACTGCGGGTGTCTCCACGATCTGTGATCACGAGAAGGAAAGGTGCGCTGGGGGGTTGCGAAGCAGGATCGTCTCTCTCATCATACGAAAGAAATGACAGTGCAATTAGTCGATTCTATAACTTACAGCGCAGCAGCGGAATCCACTACCCTCAGGAGCCAGTCCATGTCGCCCATCCGTCACGCCGACCGTCGCGTTCTTGGTGCGCTCGCCGCGATCGCTACCGCGATCGCCGTCGCCGGCTGCAAGAAAACCGAGAACCCTCCGGTTGATACCGCCACCCCGGCGGTCGCCCCGGCGCCCGATACAACCAAGCCGGCTGCCGCCGCCGCGCCGGCGATTAACGACGCCCAGATCGCGAGCATTGTGGTCACAGCGAATGCCGTGGACAGCGCCGCCGGCAAGTTGGCCGAGAAGAAGGGCGCGTCCAAGGCGGTGAAGGACTTTGCCAAGACCATGGTTACCGACCATAGCGGCGTCAACAAACAGGCAGTTGCGCTCGTGACGAAGCTCAACGTCACGCCGGAAGACAACGACACCAGCAAGCAGCTCAAGTCCGGCGGTGACGCCAACCTCGCGAAGCTCGAGGGCCTGAGTGGGAAGGCGTTCGACAAGGAATACATCGACCACGAGGTCGCCTACCATCAGGCCGTGCTGGACGCGATCGACAAGACGCTCATTCCGAACGCGCAGAACGCAGATCTCAAGGCGTTGCTCGTAAAGGTCCGCCCGGCCATTGCGGCGCATCTCGACATGGCCAAGAAGATCCAGTCGTCGCAGACGACCTAAGTGCATTCCCCCGTTCGTTGCGTGGCGATCGCATCCCTGGTTGCTCTGGGTGCGGTCGCCGCGTGTACGAGGTCTGTGCCACGGGCGCACACCGTAACAATGAAGAATTTCGGGTTCGATCCACCCGAGCTGACGATAGCCGCTGGCGACACCGTCGTCTGGTCGAACACCGACTTCGTTCCCCACACGTCGACCGCGCGCAATTCAGCGTGGGACTCGAAGGAGATCGCGGCGAATGCGACCTGGCGTTACGTGCCACCTGCGGCGGGACGCTACGAGTATTACTGCTTCTTCCACCAGACCATGAAGGGGACGATCATCGTCCGCTGATGGGCGAGCGGCCCCGCGGATCGTCCGGATCGTGCGGCTCGTTAGGTAGCGCGCTCCGTCATGTGGCAGGGCGCGCTTCCGGTTTCCGGATCGCGAGCCCGAGGCTGACGAGTGACAGCGCGACCGCGGCCCATGGAACCCAGCGGGCGTACCCGCCAGCGTTGCCCTCCGTGCCCGCTGCCGCGCCGATCTTCGTGACGGACGCCGGACGCTTCGCCCCTTCCGGTCCGCTCCATTCGACGCGCTCGCCGTCGGCGTAGGTCTGGTACGCCGGCCACGTCAGCGTGGCGTCGATTTTCGGATTGACGGCCACGAACGGAAACTCGACGAACCGTTCAGGCGGAAGTGTCCCCGTCCAGATGGCCGCCGTGATCGCCTTCGCGGAATCCGTCACGACCTCGAGCTGCCATCCGGGAACGTCGGCGAACGACGTCACGCGCACGTCCTTCGGGAAAAACAGCTCGACGCGCGTGGTGGCGACCGCTTTCTCGTTAGGTACGCGAAGGACGTACTTCTCGTACGCGCCCGTCGTGGACTGGCGGGGGAAAACCACGGCGTGTGCCCACGACAAAGTCGGAACCGAGACCGCGAGGCCAAGCACCGTGGCAGCGGTGGCGAGGGTGATGCGTCGGCGGCGGGCGCGATACGCGAAACGGAAAGCGCGTCTCATGACGTGGGTTGTTGGGAGAGAGAGGGCAGGGAGGCGTCGGAGGACATGCCGCCTTCGGTCTCGTTGGGTGGCGGCACGTACGCGAGCAACCCACCGAGGAGGATGACGATCGCGGCAACGACGATCTCGCGCGCGACGGACGCCCGCAGCACGCTGACTTCCGTCGCATCGGGCGCCGCTGTCAGGCGCGGCATGACTCGTTGGCGATTGTAGGCGCCGAACGCGACCAGCACGAGGAGCCCGGCGGTCTTCGCGAGCACCAGGAGTCCGTAGGCGGACGTCACGAGCCCGGACCACGAGTCCAGGAACAGCCGCGTTTGCACGACGCCCGTGAACGCGACGGCGACCACCGCCCAGAGGGCTCTCGACGAGACGCGGTCGGCGTCCGCGGCGAAGAGCAGCACGTCATCGCCTGCCGGACGAATCAGGAGCCAGAGCAGGCCGCCGACCCAAACCGCGGTCGCGAGCAAATGGATGGCCTTCGCGGGCACGGCCCACGCGGGCGCGATCGCGGCGGAGTGACCGACAGCGCCGCTTACCACGACGGCGCTTGCGGCAAACAGCAGTGCCAGTCGCGTGCGGCGGGCGAGCCACCATGCCCAGAGCGCGAGAATCGTTAGGCCCACCCGGCAGAGCTCGATCTTGCCCACGGTCGTCGTGAGCGCTGACGCCGCCCAGGCGGGATCGAACGTCAGGTCGGGCGACGTGTTGATCAACCACGTCACGAGGTGCGCGCCGAGCAGGACGGGCGCGGCAATCGCGAACGCGGTCGTGACGGAGCGCAGCCGCGCGTCCCCGCGCTGTGCCGCGTTAGGTTTCGCGCCGGCCATGAACAGGAGCAGGCCGGCCATTGCCGCGAGCGCCCCGAGCCCGGTTCCTCGGAGCACCGCTGGAATGAGCGGCGCCCCGACGGCCGCCGGCCCCCACACCTCGGGCTCCTCTCGAGGCTCCGGCTGCGCGGTCTGCGGCGGGATGACCGGCGCCGCGGGCGCGACGGGTGCGACGGCCGTCGTGTCGCCGACCGTGAAGCTGAAGCTCCCGTCGACCGGGTGGCCGTCCGCCGACACCACGCGCCACTCGACCTTGTAACTGCCTGTGCCCAGTGCATCCACCGGCGCGATCACGGCGTGCACGTCTCGCGGGTCGCCGCCCGCGCGGAGGACAATCGGCGTGCCGGAAGCCGGAACGATCGAAACCTTTGCGAGCTTGCCTTCGATTGGCTCGCTGTACACGAGCCTGACCTGCGTGGGGGCCGTTGCGAGCCGGCTGTTGGCGGCGGGCTCCGACGAGACGAGCGTTGCGTGCTTCGCCGACGGCAGGATCGCCAGTGCGGCCGAGGCCGAGAGTAGGGTGAGGAGTGCCAGGCGCATGTGGGCGAGAATCTATCGCGGGCTCCCATGGCCGTCACGCCGATCGATGATATCGAGAATCCACGCTATAGTACTCACATGGCACCGTCTTCCGTTGCGTCGGGCGCGATCGCCGCGGCGCTCATCGTGTTTGGTTCCGCGGCGTGTCATGCGCAGGGATACCCGTTCAGCCAGCGCGGCCGCGTCGATCAGACGGTCGCGTTCACCGATATCTCGGTGGTCTATGGTTGCCC
>Ga0163163_10003367_pt1 | contig 13568 bp, 9 predicted proteins | sample S65metaG_FD_119766 | JGI IMG/M metagenome (GOLD analysis project Ga0163163, IMG submission 119766) | Switchgrass rhizosphere microbial communities from Kellogg Biological Station, Michigan, USA - S6-5 metaG | ecosystem: Host-associated > Plants > Roots > Rhizosphere > Soil | place: USA: Michigan... | reverse complement strand
CGGCCTACGCGCGGGTCCTCGATGAGCAGGTCCCGCCGCTCACTAGCGCTGGTTGGTCAGGTTGGGGCGGCCAGCGGGCGAGTGGCCTACGTGGTCAAGTAGGGCTGCCAGTTCTGGTGGGGGTGGGGCGGTCGACCAGCGGTGCCAGTACAGCTGCAGGCGCGTCCAGGGACATAGCCAGCCGCGGACCTGTCGTAGGGTGTCCTGCCAGATGATCCGTCGGCGCGGATTTTCCCCCCGCCGCCCCGCCGTCTCGGCGGGGCGTTTGTTCGGTCTGGCTGGGGGGTGTCGCGGTCAGGAGGCTGAAGGTGAACGCGAGCATGACCAGCTGCCAGTGCCGCACGATGGCCTGTTCGGAGCGGACCTGGAAGTCTGCCCAGCCCAGTTCGTGCTTGGCCGGCTTGTAGTAGTGCTCGATCCAGTCCCGGAGCCGGTAGATCCGGTAGACCTCGGCCGCGTCCGCCTCGGCCACCGTGAGGTTGGTGGCCATGAACCAGGTCGAGTCGGGGGTGAGCCTTGTCGGGTCGGCGGTGGCGGCGATCAGGCGGGTGCCCTGGGTGGGTCCGTAGCAGGGGCCCAGCTCCAGCTCGGCGACGTGGCGGACCAGCGGCCGGTTGTGGCTGTCGGTCAGCACCAGGCGCCGCCAGTCCTCCAGCGGCAGGCGGGCGGCGGCCTCGGCGGGGGTGAACGCCGGCGGGTTGGCGGGGTCTTCGACGAACTGCCAGGTGCCGTGGCGGGGACGCAAAGCCAGTACGTAGCGGATCCTGGCCGTCCGTAGACGTCCCTCCAGCGTGGGGTTCTCGCCGTAGACACAGTCGGCCACCACCGCGCGGAACGGCACACCGGCGCCGCGGGCTTCCTCGATCAGCTCCCAGGCCAGCTCCGGCTTCGTGGCAAACGCCGGGTCGGCCTTGCCGCCGGGCAGCCGGGAGGCGGGCCGGTAGGGCCGCACCCCCAGCGGGCACGTGCCGGGTGCCGTCAGCCCAGTGGCTGGTGACAGCCACGACGCCGTTGGCGGTACGGCCGAGCTTGCCGATGTACTGCTGGGCCGCCAACACGATGCCATGGCCGCGCTTACGGTCCCCGGTCTCGTCGATGATGAGCACCCCGTTGCCGTGCGGCCCCAGCTCCGGATGCCGCCGCCACAGCGCCACCCGCCGCGCGCCCAGGGCGCCGGGATCCCAGGGGGCGTCGTGCAGGAAGTGGTGTAGCCGCTGCCGGTCGGCACCGGGCACCAGAGCGGCGAGCTCCGTCAGCGTCTTGTTCCGCTCCCGGGGCAGCAACAGGCCGATCAGGTAATGCCGCAGCGCGATGCGCTCAGCCAGACGACAGAACAAATCATCGAACTGGCCGCAGAACCGGTCCACCGCCTCCGCCGTCGGCGCGGTCGGCATGCGAGGTGTGGCCATCGGGCACCTCCCCCGAAACGGCCCAGCCAGACACCACAACCGTACGTCCAGCCGCCCCAACCTGACCAACCAGCGACTAGATCGACGCCCGATATGCAAGCAACGCGGTCGAGTCCTCTCACGGTCGGCTGAAGGCCCGGCTGCGGCCGATGCGAGAGCTCAAGCGCCTCCGTTCCGCCCGAGTGATCGGTTCTGGCCATCCCTTCGTTCGGAACGTCCGTCGCGGCCACCACGAACTCGGCACTGACGCAGTCCCCAGCGCTGACTCGCGGCAGCGTTCACCAAGCTCGCTCTAGCCTCGGGCTTTCGCATGGGTGATCGTCTGTTGGGTTGCTGGAAATAGGAAAGTGCCCCTGATGCGATGAAGGAGCGGGGCCTCCGCTCCTTGGTGACGGCCCCGGGTAGGCCGGGGGTTGTTGCCGTCTTCACCGTGTGAGGAGGCCCCTGTGACTCAACGATACGAGGGTCGGCAAATCGTCGGTATTGATCTCCACCGGCGGCGGAGCGTAGTGGTGCGAATGACGCCAGAAGGTGCTCCGCTGTCCACGGTTCGCATCGTCAACGATCCCCAGAGCCTGGCAGCGGAGGTCGCCGCGGCAGGTGCCGGGGCCGAGGTCGTGCTGGAGGCGACCTATGGCTGGTACTGGGCGGTCGACGCGCTGGCGGATCTGGATGCCCGGGTGCATCTGGCACATCCGCTGGGAGTGAAGGCGTTCGCCTACCGGCGGGTCAAGAACGACGTGCGCGATGCCGCGGATCTCGCGGACCTGCTCCGGATGGGCCGCCTGCCCGAGGCCTGGATTGCCCCACCCGCGCTGCGGGAGCTGCGGGAGATGGTCCGCCACCGTGCCGGGCTGGTCTCGGTCCGCTCGGGGCTGAAGGCCCAGGTGCACGCCGTGCTCGCCAAGCAGGGCGTCACCGTGGTGATGACGGATCTGTTCGGCGTGGGCGGCCAGCAGCTGCTCGACGAGGTCTGGCTTGACCCGCCCTACCGTGCGCATGTCAACAGCCTGCGGCGGGTGATCGACCTGCTCGACGAGGAGATCGACACCGTTCGCCGCCAGATCGCCACCCGGCTCGCCGGCGACCCGGGCTACCGGGCCGTCCAGCAGATCCCCGGGATCGGGCCGACGCTGGCCGCGGTGTTCGTCGCCGAGATCGGGGACGTGCACCGGTTCCCCACCCCAGGGCATCTGGCCAGCTGGGCCGGGCTGACCCCGCGCCACCGCGAGTCCGACACCACCGTGCACCGCGGGCACATCACCAAGCAGGGCTCCGCTCTGATCCGCTGGGCCGCGATCGAGGCGGTGCAGATCCTGCCCCCGTCCACCCCGATCCTGGGCACCACCAGGACCAAGGTCGGCGACCGCCGTGGTCGCAACATCGGCACGGTGGCCGCGGCTCGCAAGCTGCTCACGCTCGTCTACTACGCGCTGCGCGACGGCGAGGTCCGCGCGCTGCACCGGGCGGCGTGACCAGGTCCGACCCCGATCGGTGGCGTGGCCGTCCAGCTCATGACCCCCACCCGGTGGCGTGGTCGCCCTTCTGATTGACCCCCACCGATCGCGGTCGCAACGCTCCATGCCCTCGTGGCGAAGGGATGAGTGACAGCCGAGCCTGTCGCCCCGGCACCGGTACGGGACTGGAGACGATTACCGCACTACCCGCCGACAGAAAGCGAGAAACACACCGCCCCGACTGGCAAAACCACAAACGAGCGGCCTGACGGCCGCGCCCAGGCCCGCAGCCATCCCTGTGGCCACCAGGGTCTGCCGCCGTGGGCCGGCGACGCAGCATGCGAACTCGTCCCTCCAATTTCAAGGCTGCTGCGCATCACCTACGGTGACCGGGTCCCCTCCGGGGCCCACGGGCCTTGAAACCGGAGCCTCTACGAGCCCGCGGGCAGCACACACGGGCAGGCACAGCTGCCTGCCCCGCCACGCACGCAGCCGGCCCACGGCGGCAGACCCCCGCACGCCCAGAACCAGCACAAACCCGTCCCGATACCGGCTTGACCGGCCCCGCTCCTTCAGGGATGAGCTGGGAGGATTGGGCTTGTCGAGGGCCTGATCATCCCGTACCAAGGAGCACCTTCAGGGTGAACCCTACCGGTGTCTACCCGTCTGTCCGTATCGACGCCGCCGGTAGGGGCGTCGCGTCGTGGGCGGGTGGGCTGTTGCTGACCGAGACGGTCCGGGTCTCGGGGCTGGGTGCGGTGTTGTCGGAGGCGCTGGCGCCGTGGAGGTCACCGGCGGCGAGGCATGATCCGGCGAAGGTGCTGGTCGATCTGGCGGTCAGCCTCGCGCTGGGTGGGGACTGTCTGGCCGATGTCGCGCTGCTGCGGGTCGAGCCGGAGCTGTTCGGCCTGGTCGCCTCGGATCCGACGGTGTCGCGGACCGTTGACCGGCTCGCCGCCGACGCGGACAGGACACTGAAGGCGATCTTCTCGGCATTGGCGGTCGCGCGGGAACAGGTCTGGACGCTGGCCGGCCGGTATGCCCCGGTCATCAGGCGAGTGTCGACGATCCGCTGGTCGTGGACGTGGATGCCACGCTCGTGACCGCGCACTCGGAGAAGGAGCGGGCAGCGCCGACGTTCAAACGGGGCTTCGGGTTTCATCCGCTGTGGGCGTTCGTCGACCACGGTGCCGAGGGCACCGGTGAACCCGCGGCGGTGTTGCTGCGCCGCGGGAATGCCGGGTCGAACACGGCCGCTGACCACATCACCGTGGCCAGGGACGCGCTGGCGCAGTTGCCACGGCGGCTGCGCCGGTCGCGCTCGGTACTGGTGCGCGCGGACGGCGGCGGGGGCACGCACGAGTTCGTGGCCTGGCTGCACGGCCGGCGCCTCGCCTACTCGGTCGGGTTCACCCTCACCGACGACACCGCCGAACAGGTCGCAAAGCTCCCGAAGACGGCGTGGACCCCGGCCTACGATCCCGACCGCCAGCCCCGCTCCGGGGCGTGGGTCGCGGAACTGACGGGGCTGATGGACCTGACCAGCTGGCCGGCGGGGATGCGGGTGATCCTGCGCAAGGAACGCCCCCACCCCGGCGCCCAGCTACGGATCACCGACGTCGACGGCAACCGGATCACCGCGTTCGCCACCAACAGCCGCCGCGGTCAGCTCGCCGACCTCGAACTGCGCCACCGCCACCGGGCCCGCTGCGAGGACCGCATCCGCGGCGCGAAAGACACCGGCCTGGCCAACCTGCCGCTACATGACTTCGCGCAGAACCAGATCTGGTGCGCGATCGTCACGCTCGCCTGCGCGCTGATCGCCTGGGCCCAGATGCTCGCCCTCACAGGCCTCGACGCCCGCCGCTGGGAACCGAAACGGCTACGCCACCGACTGCTCCGGCTCGCCGGCCGGATCGCCCGCCACGCCCGCCGAGTAGTCGTGCACCTGCCCAGCCACCACCCCTGGACACCACTCGCCGTCGAGGCGATCAACCAGCTACGCGCCCTACCGAGCCCCGGATAACCCGCGCCACCGACCTCCCCGCCCACCGACCCGAAAGACGAACCCGGCCGTGGACCAGGCGCCCTCTCCGCGCGACAGCGGGACGCTCAGCGACCGCCGAAACCGACCGAGCCCCACAATTCAACATCAACAAGGCCGGGAGGGCAGCCCGCGATCACCCACGCCCGATGCATGAAAGATCGAGGCTAGCTGTCTGACCAGGCAGATAACCGGCCCATGCCATGCCTCGGATCACCTCGACGCAACAGCACCCAACCGGATCGAGTGCGACTACAGCAGACTCAAAGCCAGACCGCGCCCGGCGCGCGGGCTGAAACGGCTACGCTCGGCCCAGGCGATCAGCACCGGACAGGCGCCCGTCCAGAATATCGCCGCGGCCACTATGTACTGGCCACCGACACCGAACTAGCGCTGCGGCTGTGGGGCGCGTTCACCGAACTCGCCCGCGCCATATGATCGTCAAACCGGCGGTGGATCAGCATGCCCTGGCTCCTCACAATGCAATAGTCCGCCCAAGCCAGCCGCTACCATCGCCAGGCCGCAAACCCCACAACTCAACTGATCACGAATCTCGGGCCGGAGTAACAGTTCTTGCGCTGGGATACCAGGCCGTCAGGTGCGGGCGATGGCCATGTACTCGGGAAGCAGGCCAGACTCGGGGACCACAACCCGGCCGAGGTACCGGCGCTGTAGGTCCTCCATGCCGTAGTCCTCGATGGGCACACCAAGCAGTGAGTCCAGTTCCTCGCGAGTCAGATATGTGGAGTTCTCGGGCACCGAGCGCCCCCGGAACCACTGGTGTAGAGCGGCCAGCACCAAGTTGTTCGCCACCGAGGGAGGCCAGTAGTTGATCACGCTTAGCGCCCGAGACGCGACGTCCACCCCGAGCCTGGCCACTGCCCGCGCGGCTTCGGCCGGCAGGTAGTACACCAAGCCCTCGGCCACGTAGGCGACCGGCCGACCCCGCGCCAACTCTCGAGCCCGGTCGATAACCTCGCAGCGGGCGGCGGGGACGGTGAGGTCGGCTGCGAGGTGCTCGACGCTCCGATCATCGATAATACCGGCGCTCATCAGTTCATCCACTCGCCGCCGCTTGGCCGCGACGATGCTGGGCAGGTCCACCTCCAACGCGTCGGCGAAGGGCAGCAACCATGGATAGGAGGAGAAGCCGGCCCCGCATACGACGAGCACGGTGTCAGGATCCTGCTCCAGCGACTGGGCCAGGGCGTCGAGCACACACCGGCTTCGTAGTGCGATGACCAGATCGTCGTGGGTATACACGGCGCTGGCCCACTCGTCCCATAGCGCACGGACGGCTACCCGCTCGGCATCCGGAATCCAATCGGCCGCCCGTGGGTCACCGGCGAGCTTTAGGCGCCGCGCCCGCGACTCGTTCACCAGGTAGGCAGTCATCTCCACGCCGTTAAGCACATCGACCATCGAACCACCTGGAGCGCACCACCGCGACCGTGTTGGAGATTCTGCCCCACAGCACACGAAAACGGTGTCGGGGTGATGGGCGTTCGGGTAGTTTGTGGCTATGGTCGACGGGGGTCAGGTGTTCGTGAGCCACACGTCGGACATGGCCGCCTACCCGCCCACCCGGTCGTTCGTGCAGGCTGCGGTCGATGCGGTGCTCAAAGGCGGGCTGCGCCCGGTGGACATGGCGCAGTTTGCCGCCCGGGGCGACCCCCCGGCGGACTACTGCCGCAGCCAGGTCCGCGCCTGCGATATCTACGTGGCAGTGGTCGGCTTCCGGTACGGCACCCCCGTGCCAGGCCAAGCTGACGGTGTCTCATACACGGAGTTGGAATTCCGCACCGCCACCGAGGTCGGCATTCCGCGGCTGGTATTCGTCCTCGCCGACGACGTCCCGGTGCCCCGATCGCTGGTCGACAAGGACAGCCGTGCAATCGACGCGTTCCGTGACCGGCTCCATCACGCTGACGTGATCGTCAAAGCGGTCGCCACCCCCGTCGAACTCGGCGAGGCCGTGCTGCACTCCCTCTACGAACAGCGCCTTCACCAAGCCGCACACGGCCGTCACCGGAGCCGGTACGACAGTGACCAAGACGGCCGCCCCACTGCCGACCGCATGGTGGGCAGTCGGCGACCGTGGATGGCCCCGCCGCTAGACCGCGTGGTGGAACGCCCCGAGCTTGGTGGCCGGCTGGTCGCGGCGCTGACCGGGCCGGGGCCTGCAGAGGTGGGGCTGACCACCGCGTTACAAGGCGCTGGCGGGTTCGGTAAGACCACGCTGGCGGCTTGGGCCTGCCACCAGATGGAGATCGACCGACGTTACCCCGGCGGCCTGCTGTGGGTAACTATCGGCCAAGAGATCCACAGCGTCGACTTGGCCGAGAAGGTCAACGACCTGGCGTTCGCGCTCTCCGGACAACGGCCGTTGATCTCAGATCCGGATGCGGCCGGCGCCGAGCTGGGCCGGCTTCTCGACGAGCGACCGCCGGTACTACTTGTCGTTGACGACGTTTGGGAGCCCGCTCAGCTGCGGCCGTTTCGCTTCGGTGGGAATGCCTGCACCCGCCTGATCTCTACCCGCATCCCCGACCTGCTGCCCGCCGACGGTTCCAACATCCTGGTCGACGTGATGTCCCTCGGGCAGGCCCGGGACCTGCTGGTCCAGGGCATTGGCGGCCTGTCCGCCGATGCGGTGGACGGACTCGCTACCACGGCCGGCCGGTGGCCGGTTCTGCTGAGTCTGGTCAACGGCGCACTGCGCCGGCGGGTGGCCCACGGTCAACTAGTCGAGGATGCCGCCGAAGAGATCCACCAACTGCTCACCACTCATGGCCCCACTGTCTTGGACCCGGGCCGTCCCGGCGATCGGACCCGGGCGGTGGCCGCTACCGTCGAGGCTAGCCTCAGGCTGCTTGACTCCGCCGACCGTGACTGTTATCTCGACCTGGCGATCTTCCCCGAGGACGTCGACATCCCCCTCGACGTGCTGGCCCTGCTCTGGCCGGCTAGTCGGGTCGCAGCGGCGTGCGAGGAGTTCACCGGGCTCGGGCTGGCCGCCGACTATCGCCTCGACCCTCCGGGACCTCGGCTGGTCCTGCACGACGTGCTGCGTGCATATCTGCGCAACCGCCGCGGCCCCGACGGGCGGGCTCTGGTGCACCGCAGGCTCATCGCCGCGGCGGCCAGGATGCTGCCCACTCACGACGACGGCGAGCCCGTACCCTGGTGGCACCTGCCTGCCAACGCCGGATATCTTTGGCGGTTCCTTCCTCATCATCTATACGAGGCCGGCATGTCCGGCGAATTGGCCGCAATGGTCTGCGATCTGCGGTGGGTGGAAGCTAAGGCCCGGCAGGCTAGCTCAGTCATCGGCGCAGTCTCCGACATCGAACTCGTGGGCACCCCGACCGCCGCGGCCCTAGCGCAGACGCTCCGGCACGCCGCGCCGCTTCTCGTTCCGATCGACCCACCTGACGCGCTCGGGGCGACCCTGGCCAGCCGGATACACGCTGTCCCCGGCCTGGATGCTGTCCTAGCCAGCTACCAGGCTGCCCTGCCCCGCCCCCGGTTGGAGCCGGCCTGGCCGCTGCCCGACCGGCACGACCCCAGCGCTTCCTCCGCATTCGGCCACACCGGCTCTGTCACCAGTTGTTCGTTCTCCCCCGACGGTGTCCTGGTCGCCACCACCGGCGACGACCGCACCGCCCGCCTGTGGCGGGTCACCGACGGCGACCAGATCGCGGTACTAACCCACACGGGCGGCGTGTGGGACTGCGCGTTCTCCCCCGACGGCGCGCTGCTCGCCACCGTCTGCGACGACCACACAGTCCGGCTGTGGCAACTCGCCGACGGCACCGAACAGGCAGTGCTCATCGGTCACACCGACTGGGTCACCGGGTGCGCGTTCTCCTCGGATGGAGTTCTGCTCGCCACCACCGGCCAGGACCGGACGGTACGCCTGTGGCAAGTCACCGACGGCGCCCAGCGGGCGGTGCTCACCGGTCACACCGACGGGCTGTGGGGCTGTGCTTTCTCCCCGGACGGCGCCCTGCTCGCCAGCACAGGCAAAGACCGGACGGTACGCCTGTGGGACGTCTGCAACGGCGCCCAGCTAGCAGTCTTGAGGCCACGCGGATGGGACGAATCGGTGCGCATTTTCGCCAGACGCCACCTTGCTCGCCGCAACCGGCGACGATGGGACGACACGGCTGTGGCGGGTGGCCGACGGGGAAGAGGTACGCGCGCTCGTCGGTCACGCCGGCCGTACATCAGGCTGCGCGTTCTCACCGGACGGCACCCTGCTCGCCACCACCGGCATCGATGAAACTGCAAGGCTATGGCGGGTTTCTGACGGCGCTCCGCAGGCGGTCCTCACCGGTCACAGCAGCTGGGTGCGGGGCTGCGCCTTTTCCCCCGACGGCGCCGTCCTCGCCACCGCCAGCACCGACGGAACAGCGTGCCTCTGGCGGCTGACCGACGGCACTGCACAGACACGGCTCGCCAACGATGCCGGGATAATTCGACGCTGCACGTTCTCACCGGACGGCACTCTGCTCGCCACCGTAGGCACCAATGGTAAGGCCCAGCTGCGACATGTATCCGGTGGCGCTGCGCAGACGCTGGTCGCCGAAAATGCTGGCATGATGTGGGGTTGCACATTCTCGCCGGACGGGACCATTCTCGCAACCGCCAGCGACGATGGATCAGCGCGACTGTGGCATGTACCAGGCGGAACGGTACAGAAGGTCCTTGTTTGCCACAACAGCGCCCTTCGAACCTGCGTCTTCTCACCGGACGGGATGTACCTCGCGACCGCGAACAGGGACCGGACCGCACGCCTCTGGGATGTAAGCAGCGGCGCCCAGGTCGCAGCTCTGACTGGACACTCCCAGCCGCTTATGGGCTGCGCGTTCTCGCCGGACGGAACACTACTCGCCACCACTGGCGACGACCGGACGGTGCGACTGTGGCGGATTCCTAACGGTACGGAACTGGCGGTCCTTACTGGGCACAGTGACGTGGTAAACGGATGCACTTTCTCGCCGGACGGCAGTCTCCTCGCCACTACCAGCGACGACCGGACCACGCGGCTCTGGAGAATTCCCGACGGCACTCGACTACCAGCGGCCGTGCTCAGCGGCCACACCGGTTGGGTCGAGGACTGCGCGTTCACCCCCGACGGAACCCTAGTGGCTACCGCCAGTCGTGATGGGACAGTACGGCTGTGGCAGGTTACCACTGGCCACTGCCTATGTTCCCTCCGTGTCGCGGGACCGCTTTTTGGAATCACCTGGCACCCCGACGGGATCACACTGTCGGTCGTGGGAGGGAAAGGTGTCTACATGCTGAGCTACCTGCCGTAGGTACGCCAGCCAGGGCACGGTAGGTGCCAAATCAAATGGTACAGTTGGTCTTGGCTTGGTTGGCTTGGTAGTGGTGGTTGGTCCACACTGTCTCGGGCAGCCTTGGTGGTCGTGGACGACGAGCGAATCGTTCGGGGTGGGCCGCGTGGGCGCGATCGAGGGTCGCCTGGCGGTGGAGGTCTGTTGCGTCGTGGGGAGTCAGTACACCCGTACTCCGCACATCGGGTTTTGATGCTCCTGCCAGCCAATTCCTTGATCACGGAGGTTTCGTCGGGTCGACTCCGAGGATGTCGAGGACACGCTGTTGGAGCGGGGTGGGCTGGGGGATGTAGGCGGGCTGGCCGTTGTGAGCGGGCACGAGTCGCAGCCCGGAGAGGGCTTCGAGGACGAGCCGGCCAGTGGGCTTGGCGGGGCGGCGGGCGTAGAGGCCGGCGACCATCCCGGTCGGGCCGGCGGCACGGCGTGCCTCGCGCTCGATCAGCGAGAACACCAACAGTGCCAGGCAGATGACGTGCAGGAGCCCGTGGATCCGCTTGTTGTTCTCCAGGAAGACCGGGTCGACGGCGAGCGGGCCCTTGAAGGCGGCGTGACGGCGTTCGGCGCCTTCCTGACCCTTGTAGATCGTGAAGACCGCGGCGGCGTCGGCCTGCTCGACGCCCTGGTTCGTCAGCAACGCGAACCAGCCGTCCGCTTTCGCGGCGAGCTCGAGAGCGTCGGTGTCGAAGTGCCAGAGGAACACCGGCTTGCCGGTGTCCGGGTCGGTGTCGATGTGGGTGCGCAGCCACGCCCCGACTCCACGGTCAGCGGTGATCTTCTCGACGCGGGTGCGGACGGTGGCCTCGTCGGGGTAGTAGCGGGTGCCGAGGTTGCGCCGCACCGTCTCCAGATCGACCCGCGCCTTGTCGATCTTCTTCTGGCGGGTCTCCGCCGAGGCCGCGGCGCGCTGCGCCGAGTGCGCGAACACGGTGCGCACGGTGAACGGCGTATCGCAGGCCTTCGGTCCGTGCAGGACCGTTGTGCCCTCGACGACGCGGTGCAGGTCGCGCTGGTGGGCGAACGTGTCCTTGTCGCGCTCGGGCACCCAGTCGACGATCGTTGCGAGGGCCGGGTCATGCGCGGCGAGCTCGGCGAGTGACACTATCGAGCGTGGGGCCGGGGCGACGAAGTCGACCTTGGCGGCGTCGATCGCGGTCAGGTTCGCCCAGGAGACGAGCTTGCGGTCACCGACGAGCAGGAACCGCCGCTCGCCGGCGAGGTCACGCAGCGCCCGTAGCGCCCCTTCGACCTGGCTGATCTCCGCGGCGCCGCCGTCGTAGGCACGGGCGAGTAGCGGGACCGCGCCGTCGCCGGTGACCGCGAGCCCGGTCTGGATCTGCTTGAGATCCGTGCGCCGGTCCTTCGGGGGGCCGAACTTCGGCGTGGCGTAGTCACGGTCGGCCTGCTCGTAGGCTCCGTACAGCGAGATGCTGGTCATGTCCCAGTGGAAGCGCGACACGTCGAGGCCGAACCCGGCGATCGCGGCGGCACCGATCGAGCCGACGACAGCGTCGGCCTGCTCGGCGAGCGCCTCCAGGGCCCGGCCGAGCCGGTCGTCGTTGAGCGCGTCCGGGGCAATCCCGAACACCTCCTCGACCGCCCACGCCCGGGCCCAGTCCTCGACGTGGACCAGCGGGGTCGGTGCGGTCAGCCGGTTGGCGATCAGCATCGCGACGACCTGGCCGTGGGTGAGCCGCGCCTTCTTCTCCTGGATCGGGCAGAGCCGGTCGATCGTCGCGACCAGATCGAGGCGGGCCAGCAGGTCCCGGGCCACCGGCAGAGCGCCGAGCATCTTCTCCACACTCGGGGGCCCATAGCCCAGCCGGGCGGCGGTAGCCAGCACGCTCCGAACCGTGCCAGACCGAACACACTACACACCAGGGCGATCAACACCCGGGCGGATCAAGAAATCACACAGTCAGCACACCACAAGAACGTGCGGAGTACGGGTGGTCTCTGAGAGGCATGAAGTCGGTGACCTTCACCTCGCCTGCCTCGCCGTTCGTCTTCGTAGTCCACCACGTTTCGAGCACGAGCGTGTCGGGCAGGTACTGCCGCTTGACTTCCCTCTTCGTCTCGGACGCCGGCGCGAGCAGCCAGCGGCCCGCGTCCGGTGAGTCGAGTAGCGCCGCGAAACAGGAAGACGAGTCGAAGAAAGGCAGACAGAGCCAGTCGATCGAGCCGGCCTTGCTCACCAGGGCGGCGGAGTGCAGGTCCCCAATAATCGCGTAGTCGTCGACGCCCTGCGTGCCGGCCAGCGCCGCGGCCTCGTCGAACTCCAGTAAGTCCGCGTATTCTGTGCTCCTCGTAGATGTGCCGTAGGCGGACATTCTGCCTCCCTGCGGTGCGGATCGCCCGACGGCGACGCGACTACGCATACCTACAGTGCCGGCCAGATTTGACGGGACCGGACCATCGTCTCCGGTTGGCTACCCAATGGCGCGCGTCGCAACACACTGGGCCGACGCACCAGGGAGTTCCGCTACGCCCGTCGGTCTGGTCTGAGCGCTCTGTCGCACTTTCGGTGGTGACGAAAAGCGGCAGATGAGGATACGATGGCCGTGCTCGGTCGCGCATCTGGCGCAAGAGTCTTTTGGCCTTGGTGTCGGCTATTCTGCCCGAGTCGCACGGCAACGCTGCCATCATCAACCATCGAAATTCTCTGCGGCCCGCGAACCATCTGAGAGGTAGTTGAGAGAAGCAGTCGGCCTGAACGTCGTGGACGCGCTGCTGTAGGCCTACCTGCGGGTCCTGGGTAGCCTGTGATGCGAGCACGTACTACGAACGCAGCTCGTGACCTATGACGGACAGTGGTCGTGATTCAGGTTGGGGCGATGGTCGACCGAGGCCAAACCGGGGACGAACTGCGGCGCAGTCGACGATACGAGACATCAGAGACCGGCACGAGCGGCGGTCGCCCCGGCTGGCTCGCACACCGGAAGGCGAACCAGCCGCAGCACAAAACGACAGCCGCCGACAGCCCGCATCAGCCCACGGCAGGAGCGCAAGCCGTCCCAACGAGGGACTCATAATCCCTCGGACGCAGGTTTAGGTGCGGATGACGGCTGGGTCATGGCCGGTGCCATGGTCACGGTTGCGGAACTCGGCGGCGCCGGCCGCGACTTCGGTGACCGCGCCGAGGATCTTCTTCGCTGCCGCCGGGTCCGGGAGTGGCGGCCGACCGTGGGCCTTGTCCGGTGTGGGCGGTCTTCCCTACGGGGTTTGTGATCGCCGGCTGGCGGATCCGACAGCGTTTGACCCGCGCGCACGACACTGACGACTACCCCCTGTGCCTTCG
>Ga0163163_10003366_pt1 | contig 13569 bp, 13 predicted proteins | sample S65metaG_FD_119766 | JGI IMG/M metagenome (GOLD analysis project Ga0163163, IMG submission 119766) | Switchgrass rhizosphere microbial communities from Kellogg Biological Station, Michigan, USA - S6-5 metaG | ecosystem: Host-associated > Plants > Roots > Rhizosphere > Soil | place: USA... | reverse complement strand
GCGTGATGGTGATGCCGCTCGGCCGCCCGAACTGCCGCCACTCGGCGAGAAACTTTCCGTCCTGATCGAAGATCTGGATGCGGTTGTTCTCGCGGTCACCCACGAACACGCGTCCGCGTGAATCGAGCGCGATCGTGTGCGGCTCGCTGATCTCGCCGGGGCCCGACCCCTTCTTGCCCCACTCCCTCACGAAAGTGCCGTCCTTGCGGAACCGCACGACGCGGTTGTTCTTGCCGTTGCGGTGGCTGTCGGTGACGAAGATGTCGCCGGAGGGCGCCACTACCACGTCGGTCGGCTGGTCGAAGAGGTCGGGGCCTGACCCGCTGACGCCCGCCTTGCCGAGCGTCATCACTACCTTGCCGGCCGGGCTGAACTTGAACACCTGATGCCCTTTGCCACCCTCGCCGCGCGCGTCGGTCACCCACAGGTTGCCGTCGCGATCGACGGTGGCGCCGTGCGGGAAGATGAACATGCCGGCGCCCCACGACGTCAGCAGCTTGCCGCTGGGGTCGTACTTCAGGATGGGCGCCTCCATGCGGCCGGAGCACGAGTTGGCGAAGCAGCGGTGGATCACGTAGATCGATCCGTCCGGCGCCGGCTCCACCGCGGTCACCGCCGCCCACTTCACGCCCGGCGGCAGCTGACCCCAGTCGCGCGTGGTCTTGTACGGCTGCGGCAGATCGTTCCGCGCCGTGCTGGGCGTCTGCGCAAGGGCCAGTGCCGAGAACGTGACGAGAAGACCGAGAACACCAACGATCGTTCGAGTCATCGTTCGCTCCAGGCCGGTCTGAAGACCGGCAACTACGTACTCAGCCTGTGCTCCGACATCACGAGCGTGAACGTGCGGTCGCCGAGTGCGACGAGCAGCTCGCCGCCCGAGACCGAAATCGCCAGCGACGCGCGCCGCTCGATCAGCGCCGCCACTTCCTCGATGGCCGCACGGTCGAAGGCGCGGATGGGAATGTCGCCGGCGCGGTGGATCTTAGCCCCGGAGAGCTGCGACAGCAGCTGCCGGGCGTCGCGGTGGGTGTAGACGGCGGCCCGGCCGGCCAGCTTGGAGCCGCGGTGCAGGCGCGTGGCGTCGGGCAGCCCCACCTCGATCCAGGCGGTCATCCGGCCAGTGAGGTCGCGCACCACCAGCGCCGGCTCGTCACCCGACGAGAGGCCCTCGGTGAGCGCAATGCCTTCCTGATACTCCAGGCAGTAGGCGAGCAGGCGCACCAGCATGTATTCCGCCGTCTCCGACGGGTGGCGGGCGACGCGCAGGTCGAGGGTCTCGTACACGCCGCGGTCGAGATCGGAGAGATCGATCGTGACGTTGTAAATGGTTGCGGTTTGAGCCAAGTTTGGCCTTGGGCCTTGGACCTCAGGCCTTTGGTACTACCCTACCCGCCTTACCCGCCTTACCCGCCCTATTTCCGGGCGAGCTCTTCGTCGATGGCGGCGGCAAACACTTCGTAGGGCTGCGCGCCCGAGAAGCGGCGGCCGTTGATGAACACTGTCGGCGTGGAGTTCACGCCCAGCTGTCCGCCCTCGGCCACGCCGTCGCGCACGCGCTCGGCGTATTTGCCCGAGTCGAGGCACTGGTTGAAGTCTTCGGTCTTCAAGCCGAGCGTCAGCGCGTGGCGCTTCAGGTCGTCGAGCTGCAGCTCCGACTGCTTGTTGAACATGACGTCGTGCAGCTCCCAGTACTTGCCCTGGTCGCCGGCGCAGTGCGCGGCCTCGCCCGCCTTGAACGCCTGCGGGTGGATCTGCGTCAGCGGAAAGTCCTTCCACACGAAGCGGATCTTGTCGCCGTAGGTGGCGCGCAGCCGCTTGAGCGTGGGCTCGACGCGTCCGCAGTACGGGCACTGATAGTCCGAGAACTCGATGAGCGTGATCGGCGCGCTGGCGCTGCCGACGCTCGGATTGGACGGCGAGATCGCCACCGTCATCCGCGGCATCGCCAGGGACACGCGAATCGCCGGTCCCCCCTTGCGCAGCTCACCCACGACGGCCTCGCGCGCCTGCGCGCGCCGCTGGTCGGTGAGGTAGCGTGTGATCGTCGGCGCAATCTGCTCGAGCGTGCGCCCCTGCATCTGGTTGATGTTCTCTTTGTAGAACGCGGACACCTCGGCGTCGGTCACCGCCTTGACGCGCTTGGAGATCTCGGCCTCGAGATACCCGTCGGGGCTCATGCTGGCCTTCTTGGCGGCCTCGGCGATCAGGCTGTCCGCGATGATGGCGTCGAGCGCCGCCTTTCGCCCGTCGTAGATCATCTGGATGGCTTCGGCGTTCTGCGCCGGGTCGTCCTTCTTCCACTTCTCGTCGAGGTCGCGGATGGTGACGGCACGGTCGCCGATGCGCGCCGCCACATCGCCGGGCGCCTGATCGATAGGCTGCTGCGCAGGCGTCGACGAGCAGGCCAGGAGCATCACGGCCGCGACAAGGGCGAAGACTTTGCTCATAAGTCGGATCATAAGGTTATTGAGCGATTTCCTCGCTCGTGTTCACCTGGAACTTGCGGAACCGGGAATAGGTGGCCACGCCGCGCACTTCCGACGTGGTCCGCCGGTCCCGGTAGCGCTCCTCCATCCTTGCCGGTACCCAGAGCGCCAGCCCGTCATCGAGCCGGTACGCCACCTTGATGTGCGCTTCGACCGACGAATGCACGACGTCCAGCTCGGTGCGGCGGATGGCGCCGGTCTTTTCGTCGAGCCAGTAGCGTCCCGTGGACGGCATGTCGTGCCCCTCCCGGTCGGACACGTACGTAGGCGTCCGCACTTCGTGGAACTCGACGATGGTCCCCTCTTCGGGATCGCGCTTGCCAAGCTCGAACCGGAAACGATCGCGGAGCGCGGGCGTGAGGAACACCAGCGGCAGCGTCGGCATGTTGATGGTGCGCTCGATGCTGCCGATGTTGTAGCGCGAGCTCTCGAGCATGATCTGCCGTGCCTGATCGAAGGACGAGCGTGACGCTCCTTCGATGAAGAGCTTCGTCAGACGCTCTTCGCGATCGCGCACCTTCTGGCCATTGCGCTCGAACACGTCGCGGAACGGCGTCCAGCCCTCGCCCGGCACCTGCACCAGGAGGAAGTCCGACACGAGCGTGACGCGCTCCATCTGGGGCCGGGTCCGCGCCCCGAGCAACATCGCCGCCTCGACGCTCTGCTCGTAGCGCTCCTCGGTGACCATCGACCCGAAGCGGTGCTGGAACTCTTCGACGTAGTCGCCGGCGCGATTCACGATCGCGCCGACCTCGGACTGGGCGTGGAGCACGCCGGACGCCATCGCCAGCGTGCATGCCCACACCAGGGCTTTCATTGCTACCTGCCCGACCAGCGCACGCGGAGGCCGCCGTTCACGAGGCGGGGCGTGCCGATGGTGGTGGGCGCAAAGCCCACGTAGTACTCCTTGTCGAACAGGTTCTGCACGCCGAAGAACAGGTCGAGATTGCGGCCGATCTCGCGCAGCGCGCTGATTTCGACGGTGCCGTACGCGGGCAGCCCCGGCGTGGTTTCACCCGGCTTGGTGCGGACGTTCAGATCGTCGTCGAACTGCCGGCCGTAGAAGAACGCCGAGAGCGTGGCGGTGATCACCTTCGGGTTCGAGTAGGCCACGTTCACCGAGCCGCGGTGCTTCGGCACCTGCGGCAGATAGAGCCCCACGAGCGCCGGGTTGGCCACGAACTCGCGCACCTTCGCGGAATTGAACAGGTAGCCGGCGCCCACGCGCCAATCGCGGTTCACGCGGTACTCGACGTCGTTCTGCCATCCGGCAATCCGCGTGCGGCCAAGGTTCTGACGCTGCTGGCAGATGGTGCCTGCCGCGGCGCAGGCCGTCGAAAGGGCGGTCGCTGCGGCCCCCGTCACCGTCACGTTGGCGACCGGGTTCTCGACGCGGTTGTCGTACCAGCTGCTGCGATAGGTCAACCCTTCGATCGGTGCCACGTTGATCCCCAGCTCGCCGCCGACGAGCCGCTCGCGACCGAGCTGGTCGTTGGCCAGCGTGAGGATGGTACCCACGCGGAACTGACGATAGAGCTCGTTCAGCGTCGGAGCGCGGAATCCCGAGCTGATGCTGCCGAACGCCGACACCTTGTCGGACACCCGGTAGAGCACCGCCGCGCGCGGACTGACCGCCGTGTCGCTCTTGTCGGGCAACGTCCTGTTGTTGGCGGTGGGTAACCCCGTCGCCACCGCGGTCTCGAGGTTGTGCCCGTCGCTGTTCTTCCAGTTGTCCAGGCGGGCGCTGAGCGTCAGCGACACCTTGGGATGGAGCCACAGCTGGCCCTGCACGAAGCCGCCGGAGATGAGCTGGGTGCCGCCGGACTCGCGCAGCGTCGTGACCGTCAGCCCCTGGGTGGCGTCGAGCGCCTGCTCGTGGCTGGCGCCGTCGACGTGCCGGAAGTCCGCTCCGGCCGAGAAGAGATAGCGCGTCGACAGCGCCTTCGACCATTGCACCATTGCGCCAAGGCCCGTCGTCGGCACTTCCTGCAGCAGCGTCATGCGGCCGATGGCGCGGGTCGTCAGGTTCGGCACCGCCAGGAAGTTGCTGTGAAACGTCTCGTCGTCATAGAAGACGCGCGCCTGGAGATCGCTGTAGTCGGGCAACGTGACCCGCACGCCGCCGGCGACGTTCTTCCACGTCGTGTCGTTCCCCTCCTCGGTGCCATCGAACGTCGAGAACTTGCCGTTGTCGCGCTCTTCGTGGAAATAGCCGCCGCGCACGAAGCCGTTGACCCGGGTGCTCGGGCTGTAGTCGGCACGCAGGTTGAAGTTGCGGTACTTCACCGAGGCGTTGTTGTCGATCGGGCCGCGCTCGTTGGCGATGACGATGGGGAAGCCGTCGGTCTTGAAGGCGCTGCCGTCGAGCGACGCCGCGAACTTGCCCCAGACGTCGCTGACCGCGAAATCGGCCTTCGGGCTGCCCAGATTGCCGTACTGCGTCCGGAGTTCCGCGGTGCGGCGACGCGGCCGCGTGCTCTGCACGTTGATCACGCCGCCCATCGCGTAGTTGCCGTAGAGGCTCGAGTTGGACCCTTCCACGAGCTCGATGCGATCCACGTTTTCGAGCGGCACACGCGTCCAGTAGACCCAGCCGCCGAACGGATCGTTGAACGGGATGCCGTCGATGAGCACGAGCGAGCGGCTGACGCCGCTCGGGCCGATGCCGCGCAGCGACACGCCTTGCGACGTCGGGTGCGACGAAAGGCTGCTGGTGCGACGGAACAGGCTGAAGGTGGGCGCCTGACGCAGCACGTCGTCGGCCACCACGGCCGGCGACTGCCGGATCTGTTCCTTGTCGATCACGCTCACGTTGGCGGGCACGTCGCCCAGCCGCTGCTCGGTGCGGGTGGCGGTCACCGACACCGACTCAAACAGGTTGGCCGGGGCCAGCTCCACGTCGAGGGATGCCGCAGCGGGCTGCGACTTCTCGGCAAAACCGCTGGCGCGGACCACGATGGTGGCGCCCGAGGGCACCGAGCCAAAGGAGAACTTTCCGTCGGGACCGGTCACGGTCTGCTGCTCGGAACCGGAAGGACCACGGGCGATGACGGCGGCGCCGGCGACCACACCGCCGGAGGCGTCCTTGACGACGCCGGACACGCCGGTCTGGGCCGACGCGGACAGGGCAAACACCAGCAAGAACGCAAACAGGGATGCGGTTCGCATGACGCGCAAAATCATACCGCCTAAAGGGGTTCCGACTCGTCCACCTGAATGAGTAGCGCTGAGCCTCCGGCGCTCGTTTTCAGGAATAGTTGGATACGAATTCGTGGCAACAGGGGACGAGCCTGGGGAGAGGAGTATCGCAATGAAGCTTGGACGCGCGCTTGCGGTGGTGATGGTCGTGATGGGCTGGAGCTTGCCGGCCCTGGCGCAGGAGGAAAAAGTAGGACTGACGATGGGCTACCCGACGGCGGTCGGAGTGCTCTGGCAGGTCAGCGACCTCGTGGCGATTCGCCCTGAGTTCACGTGGGCGCAAAGCTCGATCGACAGCAGCACCAGCTTCTCTCAGAACTCGTCTGACTCCACGGGCGTCAGCTTCGCCATCAGTGCGCTGGTCCGGCTTCGGCAATGGGGGCCGGTCCGCAGCTATGTCGCCCCGCGATTCGAGGCGGTACGGGTGACCACCGACACGACGGTCAATCTTCCGACGCCACAGTTTCCGACAGGATTTCCGGCGTCCCAGACCACAACGACGACGGGAACGAGCTACGAGGGTGGCGGCGCGATCGGCGTCCAGGGGTCTCCGGCTGCCCACTTCGGCGTCTTTGGCGAAGTCGGCGTCATGTACTCGCGCACCAGAACCAGTGGGGAGTCGTCCGTCCTTCAGAGCCCACCGTCGACCCAGCGAGGCCACGCCGCGGGCATTCGCAGCGCCGTCGGCGTCATCCTGTTCTTCTGACGCCGGCTCCAATCACCACTCCGCACCAACCGACCGGCCAGGGCCAATCTGGCCCGGGCCGGTTTGCTCGCCGGCACGGCGGTTGCTAAGCTCGCGGCTATGGGTTTCTTCGTGACATCGGGATGGGTCACCCCGCGGGTGACGGCACGCATCGCCGTCGCCGCCGTGCTCGTGGGAACCGTGGTGGCTGGAAGCAGCCTGGCGCGCGCGCAGCAGCAGCCCACGTTCCGCTCCGGCACTCAGTTCGTCCCGTTGTTCACGACGGTCACCGACGCCCAGGGGCGGCTGGTGCCCGACCTCGATCGAGACCAGTTCACGATCCTGGACAACGGCAAGCCGCAGAACGTCACGGTCTTCGAGAACGAGACGCAGCCCTTCACCGCCGTCGTGACGCTCGACTTCTCGGCGAGCATGACCGCAAATATCGAACGGCTCAAACAGGCGACCGAGCAGTTCCTCATCCGCATGCTGCCGACCGACAAGGCACAGGTCGGGGCGTTCAGCGACAAGATTCAGTTCAGCGGCACCTTCACGAGCGACCGTGACGATCTCATCGGAGCGCTTCGCGACCTGCAGTTCGGCAACCCGACGCGACTCTACGACGCCGTCTACGAGAGCATCGACCTGCTCGCCGATCGCGACGGACGGAAAGTGGTGGTCGTCTTCACCGACGGCGACGACACGGCCAGCCGCCGCGGGCTGGGCGGTACGCTCGACTACGCGCGCGACAAGGAAGTGATGATCTATTCGATCGGGCTCGAGAGCGAGATCATGCTGGCGCCGGGCCGGGTGATGCGTACTCGCCCCGATCGTGGGCTCAAGAAGCTGTCGGAGGAAACCGGCGGCGGCTACTTCGAGCTGAAGAAGACCGACGACCTGGGCCCCACGTTCACGCGCGTCGTCCAGGAGCTCCATAGCCTGTACACGATCGGCTTCAATCCGGCCGCGCTCGACGGCAAGGAGCATCGGCTCGACGTGCGGATGAAACAGACCGGCATGACGGCGCGGGCACGCAAGAGCTACGTGGCCACGGCCGAGCGCCTCTCGGGCGGCAAGTGACCGAACAGGAATTCCGTCTGCGCGCCGACCAGGCGCTCGAAGACCTGCAGCACGAGCTGCTGCCGCTCGCCGACGAGGCCGGCCTCGAGATCGACCTCCGCAACGGCGTGCTGCAGATCGTGTTCGAGGAACCCGAGCCGGCGAAGTTCGTGGTGAGCCCCAATGCCCCCGTGCAGCAGATCTGGCTGTCGGCGCGTTCGCGGTCGTTCAAGCTCACGTGGTCCGACGATGCCGGCACTTTCGTGCTCGACGGCGAGCAGTTGGGCACTCTCGTGGGCCGTCTGGCGCAGGAACAGCTCGCACAATAGAATGTCGCGCATGCTGCAACGCATGCTTGCCCTGGGTACTCTGGGCGCCCTGGTTTTCATCCCCGTTTCGCTGGCTGGCCAGTCGGCGGCCAAACCCGATTTCACCGGCCTGTGGACGACGTATACCGACCCCGCGGCGGGCCCGCGCGCGGGCGGCCCCGGACGCGGCGGCGGACCGCCGCTCCCGATGACGCCCGAGGCTCAGAAGAAGGTGGCCGATTACCGCGCGCTCATCGGCACGAGCGGCGATACGCCGGGCGGCTTCTGCCTCGGCACCGGCATGCCCGGCTCGATGCTGGGATCCGGCGGATACCCGATGGAGATCATGCAGCGTCCCGAGCAGATCAACATCACCTACGAAGCCCACAACGAAGTGCGGCGCGTCTACCTTGGCGACCGGATCGTGCCGGTGGCGGACCGTGTGCCTGGGCGCAACGGGAATTCGAGCGCGCACTGGGAAGGCGACACGCTGGTGGTGGAGACCACGCACCTGATCGAACAGGTGGACCAGCGCTACGCGCACAGCGCTCAGGCCAAGATCGTCGAGCGCTACAGCCTGTCTACCGACAGCCGGGGCACGAAGGTGCTCACCGCCGAGATGACGTTGACCGACCCGGCGTTCTACACGAAGCCGGTGACCGACACGAAGAAGTGGGCCTACGTACAGAACGGGCATCTGCTGCCCTACGAGTGCGCCGAAGAGGGATGGAACATCCACCTCGAGGAGCTCGAGAAGAAGGCAGCCCAAGGAGCGAAGAAATGAAGCAGCTGGTCTCTCTCGTGAGCGCCCTCGCGCTCGTCGTGGCGTTGGGATCGACCGCCAGCGCTCACCACTCCGCGGTGCAGTACGACTTCGGAAAGTCGGCCACCATCACCGGGGTCGTCGTGAAGTTCCAGGCGATCAACCCGCACATGCGGCTCACGCTGCGCGTCACCGATGACAAGGGCACGCGCGAAGTGGAGCTCGAGGGGCACAGCACCAACAACATGTACCGCGCCGGCTACCGCGACGGCATGATCAAATACGGCGACAAGATCACGGCGATCGTCGCCCCTCTGCGCGATGGACGCGAAGGCGGCTACATGGTGGCTGCGACGCTGCCAGACGGCCGGCGGTTCGGCGTGCAGTCGGCGGCCGAGCGTGCCCGCGAGCGTGAGAAGGCAGAAGGCAAACCGTAAACTCTCGAAGCGCATGTCGCTTCGCGCGTTTGAGAACGGTTATTGGTACGCGACCGATCTCATCGCGTTCGGTAAGGAGCTGGGGCTCCCCTCCGCGTCCCGGATGCGGAAGAACGAACTGGAGGACGCCATCACGGCGTTCCTCCGGACCGGGCGCCTCCCGAAGACGGTGGCGTCGAAGCCGCTGAAGAAGGGGGCCAAGGATCTGGACCTGGGTCTGACCCTCGACCTGCCAATCGGCAACTACACGAGCATCAAGGCGACGAAGGATTTCATCCGGCGGGAAGCCAGCCGCAAGAACCCCGACGTCCGTCAGAAATCCGGCGTCTGGTATCGCCTCAATCGCTGGCGCGAGGCGCAGGTGGCGAAGCGAATCGTCACTTACGGCGAGCTCGTCGATCAGTACGTCAGCTTGAACAGTCTCGAGCGCTTCGCGCGGATCCCGCATCCGCGCTACATCAACTTCCTGTCCGATTTTCTGTCCGCCGAAAAGGGTGCGTCGCACAAGGACGCGAGGGCAGCGTGGAAGCAGCTCAAGGCGATGGACGCACCGAAGACGTACGAGGGGTGGAAAGGCTTAAGGCGTAGGACTTAAGGCTTAGGCCAGTTTAAGCCCTAAGACTTAAGCCCTAAGTCTTCCGATAGCTCTTCGCCATCCGCCGGCTGACCATCTGCACCAACCACTGCGGAACGTAGCGCACGGCGAGTGCCACGGTTTTGTTGACGCCGCCGGGGATCCGGATCGGATCGCCCGCCATGACCGCCTCGTACCCCTGCCGCGCCACCGTCGAGGCATCGAGCCACATCCACGACGGCATGGCTTTCATCTGTTCGCGCGTGCCGGTCACGTCGTGGAACTCGCTGAGGGTGAACCCGGGACAGATCGCGGTGACATGAACGCCGTGCGGCCGCCCCTCGTGCGCCAGCGCCTCGGACATCTTGATCAAAAAGGCCTTCGACGCGCCGTAGAGCGCGTGCCCCGCGGGCGCCGGCACGAGACCGGCGAGCGACGCCACGTTGACGATGCGCCCGTAGCGGCGCTCGATCATCCCTGGCATCAAACGGTAGGTGAGCTCGCACACGCCCGCCACCATCACGCGCAGGAAATCCTCGTGCGTCTGCCACGGCACGGCGTTGTAGAGACCGGGGACGCCGTAGCCGGCATTGTTCACCAGCGCATCCACGGTGAGGCCGCGGGCGGTGAGCTCGCCGCAGAGCCGAGCGGCGCTCGCGGGATCCGAATGGTCCACCGTGAACACGTGTGCGCTGACACCGTGGCGCTGGCGCAGCCCGTCGGCCACGGCGTGCAGCTTCGCTTCACGGCGTGCGGTGATGGCCACGTCGAACCCGTTGGCCGCAAACACGTCGGCAAACGCGGCACCGATACCGGCCGAGGCGCCGGTGACGAGCACGAGGCGTCGAGCACTCACAGGCTTCATGATAGCTTCCCGATCATGAGCCGGCTGTTGGCCTGCGCCTTGATACTGACGTCGCTCGCCGACGTCGCCGCCCAGCCGCGCCAGCGGACGCCGTCTTCACCGTTCTCGGTGGTGGAGGCCAGCATCAGCGAGATGCGCGCAGCGCTCGAGCAGCGGCGCGTCACCTCGCGCGAGCTCGTCCAGCAGTCGCTCGATCGCATCAATCAGTTCGAGAACCGGCTCAACGCCGCCATCACCATCAACCCTCGCGCGCTCGCCGAAGCCGACGCGCGCGACGCCGAGCGCAAGGCCGGCAAAGTACGCGGGCCACTGCACGGCATTCCGATCGCGCTCAAGGACAACATCCACACGACCGATATGCCCACGACCGGCGGGGCGCTGGCGTTTGCGGGGCTGGTGCCACCGTACGAAGCCACGCTCACCACCCATCTGCGCGCCGGCGGCGCCATCATCATCGCCAAGACCGTGATGACCGAGCTCGCCAACTGGGTGGGGAGCGACATGCCCACCAACTACAACTCGCTCACCGGCTTCGCCTTCAACCCGTACGACCCGCGTCCGGATCCGCGCCCCACGTCCGACGGCCGGCCGGTGCTGCCGACCGGTGGCTCGAGCTCCGGCATCGGCACCGCGGCGAGCTTCTGGGCGGCCAACGTCGGCACCGAAACCTCCGGGTCGATTCTCAGTCCGGCCAGCCGCACGATGCTCGTCGGGATCAAACCCACAGTGGGACGCGTGAGCCGCTACGGCGTCATTCCGATCACGGCCGATCAGGACACGCCGGGACCGATGGCGCGCAGCGTCTCGGACGCGGCCATCCTGCTCGGTGTGCTCGAAGGGAAGAACCGTGATGCCCACGACCCGGCGACGCGTGCGTGCAAGGCCCCGCGACACGCCGACTACACACGGTTCCTGCGCGCCAACGCGCTGAAAGGCGCGCGCATCGGCGTGCCGCGGGCATTTTTCTACGAGCCGATGCAGATCCCCGGCACGGGCGGCGTGAGCGGCGGCTTGAACAGCGATCAGCACCAGGCCATGGAGGAAGCGGTGGCCGCGTTGCGGGCCGCCGGCGCCACGATCGTCGATCCCGCGGATCTACCGTCGCTCTTCGACGCCGCGCCCGACAACCTGCAAAGCTGGCCGGTGTGCAGCGGAGCCGCCGACGCCAAGGGGCGCGACGACGACTGCTCCGTCGTCCTCAAGTACGGCATGAAGCGCGACTTCAACGCGTGGCTGTCGTCGCTCGGCGGCGCCGCGCCGGTGAAGACGCTCACCGAGCTGCGGGCGTGGAACCTCGCCCATGCGGACCAGGGGACGCTGAAATACGGCCAGGCGGAGCTCGACAACTCGGACGAAATGGACGTTGCGGCCGATCGCGAACGCTACGAGAAGGACCGCGCGCGGGACAAGCGCATGGCAGGCGCCCGCGGCATCGACGCGGCGATCGCGCAGCACCGGCTGGATGCGCTGCTCTTTCCGGGCAACTTGGGCGCGGCCGTCGCGGCCAAGGCGGGCTACCCGACTGTCATCGTGCCGTTTGCCACCGTGCCGAACGTGCTGGCACCGCCCGGCTTCGATGCGCGGCCCACTCCGCTCGGCGTCAGCTTCACCGGCCGCGCGTGCAGCGAGCCGCGACTCATCTCGATCGCCTATGCGTTCGAGCAGGCCACGAAACGCCGGCGACCGCCACCGCTGGATTGACTTGAGCCTTAAGGCTTAGGGCTTAGGAATTAGGGCTTAGGGCTTAAGGCATGGTCGACTTAGGGCTGCTTGGCCTCAGTATTAGAAGCAACGGACGCGATCAAGGCCTGAAGCTTGGCGGATAGCTCCGTGTACGCGGTCACGAGTTCCTCGGCCTCTAACTCGGGAAGGTATCCAAGCCGTCGTGAGACGTCCGCAAGGTAGCGCGCCTCGGTCGCTGACCCGGACGTGATGTTGCAAAAGTTCAAATACTCCCGGGTCGTACGGCGCGCAGATCCTTCAACTATGTTCGTGGCGGCAGACAGCGCAGCACGCCGCAGTTGAGCCTGCAGCGTATAGCGCTCCTCAACAGGAAACACCTTCGAAATTCGATAGACGCGCAACAACAGAGCGTCGGCCGACTGAAAGACGTGTAGCTTGCGAAAGTCTCGGCTCATGCCCGAGTTCGAGCAAACCGCGCACCCGACGAGCCATAAGGCTTAAGCCTTAAGCCTCCAACAACTCCCGGATCGCCTGTTCGAGCTCCTGCTTCGTGAACGGCTTCTGAATGAAGCGCACCGCCGTGTCGGCAAGCGCGCGGCGGATGGCGCTGTGGCTCGTGTAACCCGACATCAGCACTGTCTTCAGCCCGGGCATCGTCTCGATCAGACGATCGCGAAGCTCGGGTCCGGTCATCGACGGCATCACGACGTCGGTGAGCAGGAGATCGGGCACGACCGGGTCGGTCTTCATCCGCGCGATGGCCGCCGTGGGCGAGTCGCACACGAACACCGTATAGCCGAGCGACCCGAGCAGTCCGCTGGTGAGGTTCCGCACCATCTCGTCGTCCTCGACGAGCAGGATTTTGGCGTTGCGGCGCTCGCCCGTGACGAGATCCGACACCGGCGGCGGCGCGGCGCGCACGACGGGGGGCGCCACGGCGGGCGCGCCCGCCGACGTGGCCCGCGGCATGTAGAGACGGAACGACGTCCCCTGCTCCGGCTCGCTATCCACGCGGATGTACCAACCGTTCTGTTTCACGATGCCGTAGACCGTCGCGAGCCCGAGCCCGGTGCCCTTGTTCACGCTCTTCGTCGTGAAGAAGGGCTCGAAGATCCGCGGCAGGACCTTCGGGTCAATGCCCATCCCCTCGTCGCGCACTTCGAGGCAGACATACTGCCCGGGCAGCGCACCGGGCACATCGAGCCGCGTGGATTGATCGAGCGTGACGTTCCCGGTCTCCACGGTGATGGTGCCGCCGCGCGGCATCGCGTCGCGGGCGTTGAGCACCAGGTTCAGGAGCACCTGATCGACCTGCGACGGATCGCAGAGCACCGGCCACAACGAGTGCGCCGGCCTGAAGACCACGGTGACCTGTTCACCGATGAGGGTGGCAAAGAGCGAGCGGGTAGCGGCGATCTGCTGGTTGAGATCGAGCACCAGCGGCTGGATGATCTGCTGGCGCGAGAACGCCAACAGCTGGCGGGCCATCTCCTTGGAGCGTTGCGCCGCCT
>Ga0163163_10003365_pt1 | contig 13570 bp, 5 predicted proteins | sample S65metaG_FD_119766 | JGI IMG/M metagenome (GOLD analysis project Ga0163163, IMG submission 119766) | Switchgrass rhizosphere microbial communities from Kellogg Biological Station, Michigan, USA - S6-5 metaG | ecosystem: Host-associated > Plants > Roots > Rhizosphere > Soil | place: USA: Michigan... | reverse complement strand
TGGCTGCCGAACTGATATTGAAGAGCGTTGTTTTGCCGCTACCATTATCGGCAATCCACCATGGGGTCGTGGGACCGGCGTCGAGTCCCCAGGCGTTGACAACGTTAGAATCGGTATGGTCCGCCAGGCCCGGGATATCTGACACAATATTATGCTGGGCATAGAACTGCGACGGACCAGGTACCACGACGGCGGCGTGCGCCACCAATGAAGCACCTCCAAGTGTTCGTTGACTAACTATTGCCACGGCGATCAACCCGAAGAATGAAACCACCATGATCATGGGAATCAATTTTGATCTAATTATCATTTCGTCACTCCTTCGTAACACGCACTCAATTCAAGCGTTTGCTTGTGCGCACACACCAATATTCCAACTTCGTTAGGGGATTGCTTTAGCGACGTCTGGCTCGAGACGTTCTCAAGTGGATTTATGAACTGGGGATTGTTGCGGCAACGTAGGCCGATTAACGGGGATTGTCAAGAAATAAAGTTAGCGTGCGGATTAAATTTTTGTTGCGATTGAGTATGAAGTTTCTATGTGAGATGCGCGAAAAAAGACATGCTGAAACGGATCCATTGCCTGAGTGAATTCCACGTTCGCACCATAACGAATTGTTTGTGAAGACGAACTCGGGAGACTCACTTTCTTGCCTTCTGTCACCCTAAGAGTTGATGCCGCCCTTGAGCGCACGAGCGGCATGGCCCAACTCATTCATGATCAAATCTCATCGAAAACTACGGACACGCTTGCAGTGCCTCGACGTCTACACGCTTAGCCTGCACAGTGCCGCAAACGGACTGAACAACATTCCCACCAATTACCACGTCGGTCCGAAACGGACCACTGAATGTACCCGTTTTGGAATCTAAAGTAATCTCGGCACGGACCTTCAATGTGCCGAGTGGAGCTCCCTGATCGCTCAGGAAATGAACGAACGTGACGCCGAAGCGGTTGGGCCCAATTTTCTCCCACGTCCCAATACCCGTGCTTACATTAGGATCTGGATCGGTGCCGATTACGCCTCCCCCCTCGGTCATGATTGAGTAATCGATGACGGGATCTGCTCCGGAGGCCATAACAGTCACTTCCCAGGTCCCCACCAATTCGTGGTGAGGATTATATTCATCACCTCGAACGTTAAATTGTGAGCCGCCTAGTCCAATCAGAGCGACAATTGCCAACGTGAGTAGCGTTACAGAAATTCTCTTGGTGTTCATTGTGTTTGTCCTTTCATTCTTTCATCGTTAAGTGAGTAAGGAGTTGAGGCAGATATGAACCTGCCCTTCGGGTGTTACTGTCGAGTGGAGAAGACGAGCCTTAACTTGTTCGTGGATCACTAACTCGTCTACATCGGTTATGCTGGCCGCTTCAGCCATGGAGACCATCTGAACAAGAGCGCCACACGCCTCGCATCGAATATGGGTCGATTCATCCCGCCTTTTGATAATGAACAACTCATCGGTTTCGAAGGTGATTTCAGTTGTCTTGGTTTTCTTCATTCCATCTCCGAACTCCGACTTCGATTTCTTCGTGTGACTTATCGCCCTTGTCTGGGCCCAAACGCGCCGCGTACAATTCGGCCCGTTGTTTCGGCATCCGCACCTCAACCACCATGACCTGCTGTCGTCAACGAGCGCGTATCATGCGTAAGGCATACCCACTCAGTCTTGAGGAAACTCTTGGGAAGTTCTGGGAAATTTCCTGGAGATTTCTACCATGAGCAAAAGTGAGCAATTAAAGCGTTTCTACGACTTCGGCCCTTTTAGAGTCGATGCGTCGGAGCGTGTTCTACTCCGTGAGGGCCAGCCGGTGATGCTGTCGCCGAAGCTCTTTGACACGTTGCTGGCGCTCGTTGAGCATAGCGGGCACATCGTTGAGAAAGGTGAATTGATGGAGACCGTGTGGCCCGGTACTTTTGTCGAGGAGAGCAACTTGTCGTCAAGCGTGTCTCTTTTGCGCAAGACATTGGGCTCGACCGCGGATGGCAAGTCGTACATTGAGACGGTGCCACGACGAGGTTATCGGTTTGCGGGAGCGGTGGAAGTGATGGGTGAAAGTACCGACCTGATCGTCGGCAGACGCACCAGGGTGCATGTCGTTACGCACGAAGAAGAGGAAACTTCACCCACAGAGATCGAGACCGTGCGTCCGACGAGTGCGGCCTACCTCGGAAACCCAGCCACATGGAAAAAGCGCAGTGTCATTGTGGGCCTTTCAGCCCTCGTCATTGCGGTAGCCGGAGTTTCGCTGGGCCTCAGATACTTTGGAAATAAGGGTGCTAACAAAACCTTCGAGCCATTCTCGAAGTTAAAAATGGCCCGCCTGACAACCACCGGCAGAGCGAACGATGCCGCAATCTCGCCGGACGGTAAGTTCGTGGTGCATGTGATGGATAACGCAGGAGAGCAGAGTCTTTGGCTCAGACATATTCCCACGGGCAGTGATCAAGAGATAGTACCCTCGAACAAGGATGGCTTTTTGGGATTGATCTTTTCTTATGACGGTAATCGGATCTACTTCTCAAGTTCAGGAACGCTCTATGAAATACCGGTCCTGGGAGGGTCCGCGAAGAAGCTGTTGACGGACATTGATACCGCCGTCACTTTCTCTCCCGACGGAAAACGAATGGCCTTCATGCGTGGTGTTCCGTCACAAAGCGAACGCTTACTTATCGTAGCGAAGGTAGATGGTGCAGAAGAGCAAATCCTGGCGAGACATAAGCTGGAAGACGCCTTTCTCATAGCGCCGTCCTGGTCGCCCAACGGAGAGACAATTGTTTTTCCACTCAGGGGTTCTGGTCCTGACGCTCCTTATGGAAACCTGAGGGAGGTACGATTAAAAGACGGTGTAGAAAGGCAGATCACGTCTCAGCAATGGTCCTCCATGGGACCGAGTTGCTGGCTCCGAGACGGCCGCGGTTTAGTCGTCATCGCCTCCGAAGATCAGGACTCAAATTCGCAGATCTGGTTCGTGTCATATCCTTCGGGCAAGGTGAGGCGCATTACCAACGACTTGAATGATTACCTGAACGTGAGTCTCACCGCTGACTCTTCTTCTTTGGTGACAGTACAGCTTGAACGAATTTCAGATATCTGGATGGCCCCAGATGGCGATAGCAACCGCGCCTCAAGAATCACGACTAATCGGGTTGCCGGAATGGGTGGCATCTCCTGGACACCTGACGGAAGAATAGTTCACGCATCCAGAGGAAGTGGTTACCAGGAGATCTGGATCATGAAAAGGGATGGGACAGAAAACAAACAACTGACATTTGACTCCGGACGCAATGGCCTACCTACGGTCTCGCGCGATGGCCGTTACATTATTTACGTTTCCAACCGCATGGGCACTCGCAATATCTGGAGGATGGACATAGATGGCGGTAATAAAAAACAATTAACCCATGGCAGCGACGACGTTAGTCCACAATACACACCTGATAACCAATGGATCATCTACTCATCCGCTCAACTCAAACATCGGACACTATGGAAGGTGCCGATCGACGGCGGTGATGCCCAACAGATAACAAATTACAACTCCAGCCTACTAGCGGTCTCGCCTAAAGACGGACACATCGCTTACGCCTACGACGACCTGGAGAATTTAAGAAGACGGGTTGCGATTATTCCATTCGAGGGTGGGCCGCCGACGAAGATCTTTGATTTTCCCAGCCCCTTTGGCCAGGCGATACGTTGGGCTCCTGATGGGCGGGCGCTAACCTATACTCGCTTCCCTTCCCGCTCTAACATTTGGAGTCAACCGCTTGATGGGAGCCCACCCAAACAGATCACTGACTTCAAGTCTGATCGAATCATCTGGTACGACTGGTCACGGGATGGTAAAGATCTTGCCGTTGCCCGCGCTGGTCGTACCAGTGATGTCGTGCTGATTACGGATCAAACCGCATTCAAATAGCAGTGCTTCTAATACTCGCGCTCGCGGCGTTGATTGCGACGTGAGGAGGCCGACATTAGCCGATTGGTGGTGAGTGAGGTTTACTGGCTAGATGTCGTGTTCTTCTCTACAGACACGCCCGTTAGGCGGATACAAAAAAACTCGAGGCAGCAGGCGGGGACGACTGCGCTCCAGCATCTATGGCCCAATTCGAATAATCCCAGAGTTGCTCACCTGGCCGTGGCCTTTAACCTGAACAGTACAGTCGCCAAAGAACAACGTATCGGGTAGCCTGAACGTTACCTGCGCGAAGCCTGTAACGCGTTCAGGGCGTACGTCCTCAGCCGGCACGTCGTAGCTTTGGTTGTTACTATCGATCAGATTCACAACTACAGCAGAACTCGATTCCCCCTGGTTTAATTGCAGATTCGCGACGAACAGCATCACCCTGGTATTGAGATCGGGACCAAAGTTGTACCACGTGGCCAGTCTGTCAATTGGGAATGGATCTCGGAGAAATAACAAAGAATCAAGCGCCGCGGCCTGGTTCGGATTCGGACCGAGCTCGTCCAGGATCAGTATCAGCGTTGGTTTGTCTGTAACAACCTGCCCTCCTGTTAGCAAACCGGTACCACTACTGAAATTTGTGTCTCCACTATACACCGCAGAGATCGCGTGCGTACCAGTGGTTAAAGTTGTGGACGAAAATTGTGCAGTACAAGTGTTTCCCATCGCAGCAAGACAGTTGATAGCCGCACCGAGATTATTGACTCCATCCTTGAACTGCACTGTACCGGTTGGTGAGTTTGTGTTCGGCGACGGCGTAACGGTCGCTGTAAATACAACATTTTGTCCGATGTCAGACGGATTGATTGAAGCCAACACATCGGTTGTAGTCGCTGCCTTCGAGATATCAAACGACTGCGGCACATTCGCCGCCGAATTGTAGTTTCCATCACCGCCCTGCGACGCGGTGATCGTGCACGAGCCGGCTCCCGTAATGTGAACAGTTCCCGGTGAAGGGCTGGTGACGGTGCAATTGCCGGTAGCTGTCAAGGTAGCTGTTAACCCCGAAGATGCGCTTGCGCTAACAATGAAATCAACATCACCGAACGCCTTGGTTGGCAAAGCGGCGAAGGTAATAGTTTGATTTCCTTTCAAAACATTAATCGTGGCTGTGGCTGTACCTCCGGTGATCGGAACAGGGTTGCCGCTCCCGGCAATATAAGTAGCCGACACGTTTCCACTGATATTGTTCTTCGCTCCTATGCTCGTTCCAGTGACGTCAACAGAAAAGGAACACGAATTTGAAGCGGCCAAGTTCAAAGCCGTTATGCCAATCCCATTGTTGCCCGCATTAGCCGTAATAGTTCCAGTGCAATTGCTAATTAGATGGTTGGGAGTAGCAACCACCAGGCCCGCAGGCAACGTGTCACTCGCAGACACGTTCATCAGAGTCACTGTGGAGTTTGGATTCGCTAATGTGAAAGTTAGCGACGTCGTTCCATTGAGCGGAATACTGGCAGCGCCGAAGCTCTTGGCAATCGTTGGGGCCACAGGAGGCGCGATCACAGTCAGACTCGCCGTATTGCTTGTGGCGCCCCCTACGGTTTCGTTAGCGGAGATTGATCCAGTGGTGTTATTCAGCGTTCCCAACGTGTTTGGCGCCTTCACCTTTACGGAAATAGCGCAAGTCGCCAGCAACGGATTCGAACCTGGCCCCAACATACCGCCGACCAAACTGATAGATGATGATCCTGCGATTGCTGTGACTGTTCCACCGCAGCCATTAGTAAGGTCGTTCGGTGAAGCTAGTACGAGTCCTCCCGGCAGGTTATCAGCGAAGGAGATTCCGGTTAGCGATGTGTTTGTATTCGGATTGCTAATCGTAAAGCTCAATAAGGTGGTTCCGTTCTGAACCACAGTGTTTGGCTGAAAGATCTTATTAATCGTCGGCGGTGCTATTACGGTCAAGGAAGCTGCTGCTGAGTTGCCGTTACCACCGTTGGTGGAACTCACCGCGTTGGTGTTGTTGATGTAGTTACCGCCGACGGAAGTCGTAACCATCACACTCAGAGTACAAGAACTGTTGACTGGAATCGTGCCGCCGGTCAGCAAGAGAGTCCCAGAGCCAGGAGTTGACGTTGCCGTTCCGCCGCAGGTGTTGGTCAGACCGTTAGGATTCGCGACGACGAGGTTGACCGGGAAGTTATCCGTGAACGCGACACCGCTGAGTTGAACGGTATTTGATCCGGGATTTGAGATATTGAAGGTAAGAGTCGTAACGCCACCCGGGGCCATTGTTGTTGGACCAAATGATTTAGTGATCACAGGTGGGGCTACCACCGTTAGCGCAGCGGTATTGCTGGTTACTCCGGTACCTGCTTCGGTCGAGGTGATTGCGTTTGTTGTGTTGAGCTTTGTGCCCGCAGTTGTTCCCTTTACGGCCACGGTGAAGGTGCAAGACGATCCGGCCGCTGGCGAGGCTGTCAATGTTCCTCCCGACAGGCTAATGCTGCTACTGCTCGCAGTAGCAGTGATAGTCCCGGCCCCGCACGAACCCGTCACATTTGGCGTAGCTGCCACAACTAATCCCGCAGGCAGATTGTCAACAAACCCCACTCCGCTAAGACCACTGGTTGTATTCGGATTATTAATCGTAAAGCTCAGAGTGCTACTGGAATTCAACGGAATGTTTGTCGGATTAAACGCCTTAGTGATCGCCGGACTTACTGGAACCGGATTCACCGTAACCGTAGTCGCGGCCGAAGGCGTGCTGGTGCAGCCACTCGCAGTGGCTGTGACGGTGTAGTTACCCGAGGCGTTCGCAATGTACTGTTGATTCGTTGCACCGCTAATCGGATTGCCATTCTGATACCACTGGTTCCCCGTTGCGCTGCTTGACGTCAAAGTCACGCTTCCGCCCTCGAAGAAGGTTGTCGGCCCGTTCGGCGTGATCGTAGGTTTCGGAGGAGTCGGATTGACCGTGACTGTTGTAGCAACAGAGGGCGTACTGCTGCAGCCGCCGGTCGTGACAATGGTCGTGTAATTTCCTGAGATAGTCGCGACGTACTGTTGATTGGTTGCGCCCGCGATCAGACTTCCGTTCCGGTACCACTGATTACCACTGGCGCTGCTCGAGGTGAGGCTCACAGTGCCACCGTCGCAAAATGTCGTTGCACTACCCGGAGTGATCGTCGGTGTAGCCGGAACGGGATTCACGGTGACCGCTGTCGGAGCTGATGTAGTAGCGCAGCCGAGTTCCGTTACTGCAACAGTGTAATTGCCCGACGTCGTTGCAGTGTACTGTTGATTGGTTGCGCCACCGATCGGATTTCCATTTAGGAACCATTGATTGTTACTGGCACTGCTGGAGGAGAGAGTTACACTGCCGCCGGTACAAAAGGTTGTTGGACCACCAGGTGTGATCGTAGGTGTTGCAGTGGCTGTAACACTGACGGTTAAGGTATCCGTGGCCGTAGCAGCTGAGTTGTTCGTTACTGTGAGTGTGAACGTCGAAGTGGTAGCCACACAGCTCGCCGCGACGTTCGCAGTAACTGTGCCAGCCGCGTCAACACTGATGCTGGTAACGGTGACACCGGTTCCAGTCAAGGGTGTGGCGCTAACATTAAGAGTATTGGCTGGCTGAGAGGGATCGCTGACAGTTGCTATCTGCCCATTAGTATTAGCACCTCGTTGTCTGACAAGTGGAGCGGCTGCCGTGATCACTGGTGTACCGTCGCTAAAGCAGGTTGTCACGTCGTTCAAAGTCGGCGTTACTGCGCTGTCGGTTGTACTCAGCAATGCTTTGTACTTCAGATAGCGGAAGCCGTTGAACTGTGCGAGTGAAGCGCCGCTGGTGGTAAAGAACGTCGCCGCGGTGCCGTCTGGGCCAACGAAATTGAAGGGCCCGTCGAGACTGTTGCTCGCTGCACCTTGAAGCTTTATGGCGGTACCCGCTGGTGTAATTCCATTCCACGATAGAGTCGTCCAATGAGGAACCAGGCCGCTTGGCGGATTCGCATCGCGTGCGCCGGAGACAAGATTTCCGGACAGGGAAAATCCAGTCTTCATGTAGGCAATAAAGCCAAGGTCCCGACCACCTGACGTGTTGTCGGTTGCCCATGTCGAACCGCTGTTAGCAGAGGTGACCCGCTGCCCGGCTGAATACGGGTTGCTGTTCGGAGAGCAACTACAGGTATACGCGTAGCTTCCAGCTGTGGGATCCGCGACTGCGCGAATGATTACCGCGTATTTAGTTCCCGCTATAAGCGGCGCAGGTGCGCTGAAGTTGGCAGAGAAGTAACCTCCTGAACCGCTATTAAATCCCGGGATAGTTGCGACCGCGAGGTCGGCGCCCGTTGGCACGTTGCCGGTGGTTGCACGAATCGAGACAGTGAGATTCGGTGTTGTGTCTGTACAGTTGCTACAGAAGAGATCGAGGTCAACTCTCGACAAACTGCCGGTAACCGCGGGCGTGAAGGTTTGTCCAGCCCAACTCGTGCTGGTGAAGCCGAAGCCACTGGTAGTGACCGTTAGGTTCTGCTGGTCAACACTCGCCGGAGAGTCCAGAACTACATTGCCTGGGCTCGTGGTGAGATCGACGTTTGCTAACACCCCAGTTTGAAAATCCGCCTGTGACGTATCCGCGAAACAAGCAGATAGGGGCGCAGTGGTTAACGAGAAATTTTGTGTCGTCGTCGCACCGTCGGTTACAACTATGTTAGTCGCCGTACTTGAGTTGTACCCTGCAAAACTGGCGGTGATACCCGGATAGATACCAGCTGGTAAATTGGTGAAGGTGTAAATACCACTGACATTTGTATTGGTGGTTCGGCTGCCCAATACCACCTTTGCACCATTGATCGGGTTGGTCGTTACGCTATCAGTCACTGTTCCAGAGACAGTGCCTCCCGCGCCTAGCGGAACACATTGTGGGAACGCGAATGATCCAATGCGTGTGAGATCGTTCTGACCATCGACAGCGTAGTATTCGTTCGTATACCAGAAAGTACAGCCGTTTGGATCAAGTGACATTGCACTGTAGTCACCCCACCTGGCGCACGGTCCGCCGCCGCAGTTTCCCGTTTGCGTGCCGGTTCCCTGGATCAAAACCTGCTCGGTCTGGCCCAAAGTATTTAACGGATCCGTTGCCAGCCGTCCGGCATACTTGATAGCCGGCTTGGTCGTACTGTTGGAGGTGCTATAGCCAAGAGCCATGTTACCCATTCGATCGAGTGCAAGGCTCGGCATAAAACGATAGATGACATTGGCGCCATCAGGATCCCAGGTTGCTGCTTGAGGTAGGTTCGCAGCGACGGTACCACCGGTTACGTCAACCTGATACCAACGTGGGGCAGCAAATCCGTTGACATCTTGCCTCCGCACAGTGTGAGTGGTCCATAGCGATTCAGTCCCGCCGATCTTGCTGTACTGGTTCTGCATCATGGGCCGAATCTCAAGAACGTCCAGAAGGTTACCTCCCAGGGACGGCGCGTTTGCAACGCTTGTGTTCGGCCAACTGGTTGCGGCCTGGGCAATGTCAGGTCCCGTAAAGGTAGATAAGGAAATTCGATCCCAGTCGACATGAAATTTGAAAACTGTTAGAGCGTTTACGAAGTCTTCGGTTGAGATGAAATAGTTGGGGCTACCAGGTGGAGGCGTGCCGGCCTGGAGTCTGGCATTACTAGGAAGAAGCGAGAAGTAGCTAGCTGGAAGGTCAAACGAAACTGATTGAACAGTCGGCGCTCCCGCATACATCTGGGCCTTGTTGAACGCATAGGCTCGCACATTTTGATAAGAGCCGGCGGCCGCGTAGTCAAACATATTGGTCGACATATATAGGCCGTCTGGCCAGATGCCGAACTTCGGGTAATCGCCAAGCCCCCCGGTTGTATTGATCGAATAGAAGTTCCAACCGCCTGAAACCGGATCACCGGTTTTGGAGGCTGCAATGCACTGAAAGGAGCCCGGAGGATTGCTGACGTTGCCACTCCCATCAAACGTGAAGGCGAAGTCTGTGATAATCCAACGATCCTCAAAACTATCGTAGAGAACAACGGGGTCACCAAAGTTGTTTGTGTCGCACAGGTTTCCAAAATTACCCATGCTCATAAAAGTGTTGAAGCCGAAGGCGGCCACTCGCACGGCGTCGCTTTTCCTATAAATCCCGATCGAGGTATTAACGGTCTGGATGTAATAGGTTGGGCCAACATCCCCATTCGTATCTGGTGGATGTCCTGCTCCCCAGGTGGCGAAGTCGAGGCCGTCAAAGCTGGCGCTCGGTGCAGGCGCAGGTGCATTTATCGCGGGTACGCTCGTTGTATTGGATCCTTCAGTGATTCTGGCACCGGAAGTACCTGGATAAAAACCAGGGTTTGGCTCTGGCCCCTCGCGTTCGGGGCGCTCACGTTTCACAGGCTTTCGGTAAGGAAGATCCCGTAGGTCACCGTTGAATGAATGCGCTTTTACAAGTCGCTGTTCTTTAGGCTTACGGTTGGCTTCATTGTTTCGATCTCTGGTTTCCGTATCGGAAGGTTTTTCCTGCCGAGTCATCTCTGGATCGACGCGAGGGTTTTGGTTGTTCCGTGCGAGTGCTAAGAATGAGCTGGCTTGCAGTCTTTGCAGAAGTGCCGAGGATTTGTTATTCGCAACCGCCTCATCACTGTGATCGGAATGTTTTTCGTTGGGCGTCTCCTTGTCACGCTTTACCACCGTTGCCAGTCGATAATTCCCAAAGTCTTTGTGCAAGAATCTCTCGATGCCCGCGTTTGCTAGGACTGAGGAAAGTACGATCGTCATCCCCATGCTTAATAGGACTAGTAAGAGAGTCCACGAGATAAAACTACGACCGTTTTGATTCCGGCGAGAGTACCTGCGGGCTGGGGGATGATTGTTAGAACGCATTAAGAATTCTACGAAAAAGCGTGGGAAAACTTGTCATGCACCTATATGTAAGAAGTGGATTTTTCAACAAGCAAATGCGAATGAAGAGGCGTGATAAATTTACGGGCAATAGGTACCGGCGATCCGGCTCTGGGTTAGCGAAACGCTGCAACAAACCAAACAATCTGCTTAACCTTCATGGTCTCCCCAACTTAATCCTAACGTTTTCCCAAGACAGCAGTGAGGAATCAATTTCGTTGTGACGACTTCTTGCTTGCTAAACGCGAGAGACCGAAATAGAGATAGCGTGCAAGATTATGAGGTTGGTTTGCACATTGGCATTCTAGTTCTCAGGGTTCTTGAGTGTAAAGCGCTTATTCATAACTGATCTCGATCCCATTGAGACTGAGAGGTCGTGCGGCTAAATCTTCGTTCATCATAATCAGACACTCCTTAATTTTATCTAACAATTCTGGGCCATTTCTTGAAATTAGCGTTATCATAGAAACACTTCAAACCTAAGCCCCAGGTTCTCAGGCAGTCTGCAATTAAGCAGCCGACTGCCTTCAATTGCGTCACGAAACATGGAGGAGGTTTGTTATGCCACTTGTTAACAGAGCACTCGCAGAATTCCTTGGAACATTTATGCTGGTATTTGGTGGTTGTGGCAGTGCGGTCTTAGCTGCTGCCTTTCCCGGAGTTGGTATTGGACTGCTCGGCGTTTCGCTCGCCTTCGGGCTGACAGTACTAACGATGGCTTATGCGGTTGGCAGGGTATCAGGTGGTCACTTTAATCCCGCGGTGACCGTCGGGCTATTCACCGCGAAACGAATTCCCGCGTCTGACATTGTGCCTTACATCCTTGCACAAGTGTTTGGAGCGATCGCTGCTGCCGGCACATTGGTGGTGATTGCAACCGGCAAAACCGGATTTAGCGTGGCTGCGAGTGGACTGGCGGCAAATGGTTTCGGTGAACACTCTCCGGGTGGCTACACTCTTCTTGCGGGTTTTGTATGTGAGGTTGTGCTGACGTTTTTCTTCTTGATCATTATCCTCGGCTCAACTGAACCGCGAGCGCCTGATGGATTCGCACCTATTGCAATTGGACTGGGGTTGACGCTGATTCACTTGATCAGTATTCCAGTCACTAACACATCAGTGAATCCAGCACGGAGTCTCGGCCCCGCGGTGTTCGTTGGCGGTTGGGCCTTGTCGCAACTCTGGATGTTCTGGGTCGCCCCGATTATCGGTGCAGTGCTAGCTGGTCTGATCTATCCGATTGTCGCTGGCGGCAGAGAACACTACGACAACGCTTAGATCGCTGGCGGGCTTTGTCTCTTCACTGCAATCTGAACAGTCTTCGCACCGAGCACAGGGTGACGGGCAGTAATGTGGATCATTCCGGCGGATTGTTTTGTCTTTACCCAGACAGCCCCAACTCCGCCGAAGAGCGAGAATGGATTCTCACCTATGATCTCGCCTGGCCCAGCGAGGCTCAACGCTATTGCCGCGTTTGCGAGCGGCCGGATAGATCCGTATTCATCGGTAACTTTGAGCACTATTCTCGTGGTATCAATTCCATCACCAACCAATTCACGATCGTCCAGCTCAATTTGCAACTGACGATCGGCGCCGCGCCCCGACATCATTTTTGTGATCACTTTTTTTCCATCGATATAGCCTTCAATCTTCATGTCACCCCAGGCGCCTTTGTAAATCTCGTCACGAATATTCTTCACGAAAGGCGGATACTTGAGGTGTGGAAAGTTCTCGCGATCCGGTTTCAGGTCCGCGATCAACCGATCAGCAATATACATTTTCAGGTTGTCACAGTTTGACGAAACCATCGCGACGGTAAAAGTCTCGTTACGGTCGCCTCGCGCCCAATCGAAGGCCGGCTCCAACACAATCTCCTCTTTCGGATCGCATTGCGATTTGTAGAAACCGCCCGCGGGTTTAGGAATACGGAAAATGTCAGCGACGCCGTGATAGCAGATTCGGTCCGTAGAGCAGAAGTTTGCATGCGTGTTGTAGTCAAAAGCACACCAGCCGAGTCCGCCTGCATATCCCTTCTCCGATGCAAGTTGATTGTGGACGCGGGCATGTCTCATCGCGTGTTCAGTAACTCGCTCCACATTGTCGTTGCGCTTCGTGGGATACATGTGGCCGATGAATTCCGTGTTCAGGTATAGCGGATGATTTGGCTTGCGCAAGGGAATCTGAAAGTCGTTCATCGTGAACACATCTTCCAACAACTCTGAGTCATACTTGTAGCGGATGCCACCGGTTGGTCGCGAGTTATCAAGCGAACGCGCCAGGTTGTTTGTTCGAGTGTAGAAGTCGTGGTAATCGCCCGACTCATTCACGCGAACACCCCAGATAATGATTGATGGATGATTCCAGTCACGACGAATCATCTTTTCGACATAACTCACAGCCAGGTCTTTCCACTGCTCGTCGCCGACATGCTGCCAGCCAGGAATCTCCTCCAACACCATGAGTCCGTATTCATCGCAGGCGTCGAGAAAATGAGGCGACTGCGGATAGTGCGACGTACGCACGATGTTGCATTTCAATTCCTTCTTCAAAATCCACGCATCGCGTTGTTGCACTCGTGCCGGCATTGCCTGTCCGACAAAAGGAAATGTTTGATGTCGATTGAGTCCGCGAAGCTTGAGATGTTGACCGTTGAGCATAAATCCATCGGGAGTGAACTTTGCTTCGCGAAAACCAACTCTGGTTGTGTACTCGTCCGTTAACCGAGTGCCGTCAAACAGTTTCACT
>Ga0163163_10003362_pt1 | contig 13578 bp, 9 predicted proteins | sample S65metaG_FD_119766 | JGI IMG/M metagenome (GOLD analysis project Ga0163163, IMG submission 119766) | Switchgrass rhizosphere microbial communities from Kellogg Biological Station, Michigan, USA - S6-5 metaG | ecosystem: Host-associated > Plants > Roots > Rhizosphere > Soil | place: USA: Michigan... | reverse complement strand
GCTCGGCGTGCAGCGCGACGTCGGCCGCCAGACCATCGTGGATGTTAAGTACGTATCGACGCTGGCGCGCCACTTGGCCACATTCCGCGAGCTCGAGGCGCTCCCCTACGGCACCCGTTTTCTTCCGAGCAGTATCAATCCTCGTACCGGCACACTCTTTCCGGATACGTTCCTGCGGCCCATCTTGGGTTGGAACTCGATTAGCAGTCGCGAAAGCGGAGGGAGTTCCTACTATCACTCATTGCAAGTCACGGCCAACCGCCGGTTTTCGAGCGGCCTGCAGTACGGGGTCTCCTACACCTTCTCGAAGGCCATGGACTACACCGAAGGTTTCGCGCCGCCCAGAGAAGGTTCGCTCATGCCTACTTATGCCACGGCCGCCGTTTTCGCCAAAGGCAAGGCGGGTTTTGACCAGACTCACCTTTTTGCGTTCAACTACACCTATTCGATACCGAACATGAGCAAGCGGATGTCGGGTGGATCCGTAAAGACTTTCGTGCATCACGCCCTTGACAATTGGGAGATTTCCGGCATCACTACCTTCAGCAGCGGTGTTCCATTCAATGCCGGAATCTGTACCACTTCGAACAACGGAGGAACACAGTGTAATTTGACTCTGACGGACGGCGCCGATCTGTTGGGTGGCGGCGACGGTCTCCGCGCCATCCTTACCTGCGATCCGACACTTTCCCACGGCGAGCGTGGAGTCGACCGGATGTTCAAGACTTCTTGCTTTGGCCGGCCCATCAGGGGGGCTTTCGGGGGTCTCGGCGGGAACATCGGCAACGGTGTTGTCCGGGGTCCCGGCGTCATCAACTGGGATGCCACGGTGTTCAAACGCTTCCCGCTACGTAATGAGCGGCAGGCTTTCGAATTCCGGTGGGAAGCCTACAACGTGTTCAATCACACGCAATTCAGCAATATGAACGCGGTCACGTCGTTCAATGCAACTGGAGCGCAGACCAACGCCGCCTTCGGTCAAGCTACCGCCAACCGTCCTCCGCGAGTGATGCAGGGGGCGTTGCGGTTCCGCTTCTAACCGATGTGAGGGAGCAAGTCCGGCGCCACTGCATCGGACTTGCTCTCACGATGGCGGGCAAAGCGTTTCCGTCGCTCGCCGACCGGATGTGAACTTCCTTGGCTACCATGAGTGACATGCGGATCGGGTTGATGTCGCTCGCGATAGCGGTCATCGCATGCACCGGCTGGAGCCAGGCTGGACCGGCTGGCTATGTCGACCCGGGATCTTGCGCGCGCTGCCACCGGGAGATCGCGGAAAACTACGCGCGGACCGGCATGGGCAGGTCGTTCCGCAGCGTGGGTCCGAACACTGCTTTGCCCGAATTCGACGGAACCAGTTTCAACAATACTGCGTCTGGCCAGCGATTCACAGCCATCCAGCGTGGCAATGACTATTACGTCCGCAGAAGCCAGAGCGGCGCCGACGGCAAGGAAGCGAATACGCTTGAAGTCCGTGCCGACTATATTCTCGGCTCCGGCGACCACGCGCGCAGCTATTTGCGCCTTTCGGTGGATAACCGGCTCCTCGAATTTCCCGTGAGCTGGTACGCGGAAAATGGCGGCCATTGGGAGATGAGCCCCGGCTACGATCGACCCGGACATCAGGGATTCAGCCGCGAAGTGAACTACCGCTGTATGTTCTGTCATAACGGATACCCGGCGATTGAGGGGCGCGCGGCCGAGTGGTTTGGAGGAAACGAGTTTCCAAAACTCTTGCCGGAAGGGATCGACTGCCAGCGCTGTCACGGCCCGGGCGCCGCCCACGTCGCAGCCGCTACGCGGGGCCAGTCCCAGCAAGAAGTGCGAAGCGCAATCGTGAATCCGGCGCGGCTCAACACGGATCGGCGGCTGGAAGTCTGCATGCAGTGTCATCTCGAAACCACTAGCTCTCCGCTTCCAGGAGCCACTCAAAGACTAGGCCGCGAAGTGTTCTCGTATCGGCCGGGCCAGCCGCTGGGGAACTATATCCTGTACTTCGATCACGCTCCGGGTACGGGTCACGACGATAAGTTCGAGATCGTGAGTTCCGTTTATCGGCTGCGCCAATCGGAGTGCTTCAAGGCCACCAACGGCCGGCCGGAATGCATCAATTGTCATGATCCGCATCGTGCCGCCTCGCGCGAAGAAACTCTTCGCAAGTCCGATGCGGTGTGCGAAGGGTGTCACGGAAAAGCCGCAAAGCCTCTCCGCGTCTCTCATCCGTCCACGGCTTCCAGCTGCACTGGCTGCCACATGCCGCAACGGAGGGCGGAGGACGCGCCCCACATTTTGATCACGGATCACAAGATCAGTGCTCGCCCTCCCGGCGATTCCCGGCGCACGGAAAGCGGCGCGCTCCCGTATGCGGGGGAAGTAGCGCTCTACTATCCAGAAAAGTCCGCGGCGAGCGGGCTGGATCTCGCGATCGCACAGGTAAAGGACCTATCCAATCTTCCGGAGGGATTGCAGAGTCTCGAAAGGGCGCTGGAACAGGCGCCGCCCGCATCGGGGCGCGCCCATTTTGAAATGGGAGAGTCTCTTTTCACAGTCGGCCAGGCCGCTAGAGCGCTGCCGTTCTTTGAGGAAGCCGTTAAGCGCGACCCAGGGGAGTGGAGATACCTCTACAAACTGGGACAAGCAGCGCAGGGCTCGGGCCGGACCAATCAAGCAGTAGACGAGTACCGGCGAGCCCTGGCATTGGCTCCGGCGCAAAGCGGTATTCTCGCCGCGTTAGGGTCTGCTTATGCCGAACGGGGAGACCTCCTCCAGGCATTGTCGGCATTTCGGCAAGCTCTCGCTCTCGATCCGATGGATGGCATGGCTCAGAGCAATATGGGCAATATACTCTTGCGGCTCGGCAATCTTGGAGAGGCCGAGCGTGCGTTCCGGGAAGCGGTCCGGCTGCGGCCGGAAATGGCGACGATTCGCATGAGCCTGGGAGCTGCCCTCCTGGGCAGTAAAGACAAGCTGGTCGAGAGCCGGCGGGAATTCGGAGAGGCTATTCGCGCGGGCCCTTCCAACGAAACCGCGCGCACAGCCTGGTTCGCAACGCTGGCGGCGGGCGGCAGCCTCAAAGAGGCACAGGCCCGCTACGAATCGTCGTTGCAGTCCCAGCTCGCAGGCGCACATTCGAACTTGGGCACCGTGCTGGTTGGATTGGGCGATAGCGAGGCCGCGGTCCGCGAATATCGCCTGGCTTTGTCTGCAGATCCGCAATCTACAGCCACGCTCGTCAACCTCGCCTTGACCCTTGTTTCGCTGGGCGCAATGCCCGAAGCTAGGCAGCGTCTGGAGGAAGCGCTGCGCATGGAGCCGAACTTGTTTATCGCTCACTTGAAGCTGGGCGAGATGCTGCTGGCGGCGGGACAGCCAAACGCGGCCACGCAGCACCTAAAGCGTGCGACTGAGTCGCCCGACGCTGGAATCCGCCGTGCCGCAGGTGATTTGCTGGCCCGGCCGTGAGGCTGGATGGAAAACAGATATAGGGATATAATTCGTTGGCGGTTATGCTGCGACTCATTGTGAACGATTAGGAGCGTTGTCATGCGTTGTATCCGTCCGGTCTTGAGCTGGATCGCAGTAGCGTCCGCCGTCTTGTGTCCCGTGGTTTGGGGACAGCAGGCCGCCGAAGTGAAGCCGATCATTCTCGCCAACGACAAGCTGGAATTCACGATCTCGCCCATGGGCGGTCGTTTTAATAAGATCACGCTGAAGGATGGCGATCCGATCAGCCCCATCGCGGCCATCAGCCACTTTTTGGCTTTGGATGGCTTCGGCGCACCCTCGACCGAAGAGGCTGCGCTGGGCATGCCGTTTCATGGAGAAGCCAATCGGCGGATGTTCGAGGTGATTGCCACGAGCGGGACGGCGCCTTTGCGTCTGGTGACGATGCGAACCTCGCTGCCTCTCGCGCAAGAAACCCTCACACGCACCATCGAAGTGGTCAATGGCGAAAACGTCGTGTACGTCACCAGCGACCTGGAAAGCGCGTTGACCGTCGACCGTCCGGTCTCCTGGGCTGAGCACGCGACTATAGGGCCTCCATATCTCGAGCGCAGCAAGGTCGCCGTCGACATGCCTGCCATCGATTGTCGTGTGAGGCCGTTCAAGCCCGGCAACATTCCCGGGCATTTGGTTTACAACAAGGATTTCAAATGGCCGATGGCGCCGACCGTCGATGGCGGAGTGGCCGACATCCGCCTGATTCCCGGCGACCACAACTGGCTGGATTTGGCGAGCTGCCAGATGGACCCGAAACGCCGGCTTGCGTTCGTGACGGCGCTGCATCTCGAAAAACATTTGGTCTATGGCTATGTCTTTAGGCGCGCGGACTATCCTTGGCTGATGAGTTGGATGAATTTCACCAACGATAATCGCGCCGCGCGGGGCATGGAATTTTCCTCCCAGCCCTTCGATATCTCGCATCACGAAACGGTCGAGATGAGCCCCATGTTCGGTGCGCCGACTTTCCGCTGGCTGCCAGCGAAGGGCAAGATCGAAAACAAGTTCCTGATTTTCTATACCAAGGTTCCAGACGATTTCACCAAAATTGACGATGTCACTTTGGAAGACGGCAAGCTGACCATTCTCGAACATTCCGGAAAGAGTGTAGTGCTGCCGGCTTCAAAGGAGCTTTAATCGCTTGAGAACACTTCTGAAAATTACGCTTTCGATTTTGGCTCTCTCGCCCCTAGCGATGGCCCAGGAAGGCACGCGAGTCTACATCGCGAACTGCCAGCAGTGTCACGATCAAAACAGCGATTCGCATGCTCCTTTGAAGGAAGCTCTGGCGAGCCGCCCCTGGGAGCAAATCGTCAAGGCCCTGGAGACCGGCGCAATGCGTGCGCAAGGAGCGCAACTGAGTCCGGAAGAGCGGCGTGCCGTCGCGCGCTATTTGGGAAAAGCGGGCCCTGCGGTGATTGCGACAATGACCGGACAGTGTCCCGCGGGCGCGCAGCCAACGGCGGGCGGGTCATCTTGGAACGGATGGAGTCCGGACGAGCGCAACACACGATTCCAGCCGGCGAAGGCCGCGGGCATAACAGCAGATCAGGTTCCCGCACTCAAGTTGAAGTGGGCTTTTGGATTTCCGGAAGCAGTGACGGCATACGGCCAGCCAACGGTTGTCGACGGACGTGTTTACAGCGGCAGCAATGACGGCACAGTTTATGCGATCGATGCCAACAGCGGCTGTCTTTATTGGAGCTTCCAAGGGAAGGCGATGGTGCGCGATGCCGTGGTCATCGGGCCGGGGAGCCGCGCCTATTTTGGCGATCTGGAATCCAATTTCTACGCACTCGATGCGAACACCGGCAAGCTGATTTGGCAAAAGAAGGTCGACGATCAAGCGTTCACGCGCATCACGGGAACGATCAAGCTGCATGATGGAAGGCTTTATATCCCGATTGCTTCTCAAGAAGAGAACGCGGGCGCGAATCCGTTTTATTCATGCTGCACCTTCCGGGGAAATATCATCGCGCTGAACGCGAGCGATGGCTCGCAAGTCTGGCGAACTTACACTTCGCCTGAAGCCAAGCCGACGTGGAAGAGCCCCTCCGGCATTCAATATTATGGCCCCTCGGGGGCAACCATCTGGTCGTCACCGACGCTCGATTTGAAGCGCGGTCTCCTCTACGTCGCCACCGGCAACGGCTATTCGGATCCGGAGATTAAAACCGCCGACGCGCTGGTCGCCCTGGACATGAAAACCGGCGCGATTCGTTGGACTCAGCAAGCCAACCCTGACATGTTCAATTGGGATTGCGGCGGTACCGGCGCGCGTGGTCCGCAGAAAGGGAACTGCCCCGAGCAAGCGGGCACGGACGTTGACTTCGGCGCATCGCCAATCTTGATCGACTTGGATGGCGGGCGGCAGATGCTGGTTGCAGGGCAGAAGTCGGGAGTCGTTTGGGGCTTCGATCCCGACAAAAACGGGAAGGTTGTCTGGCAGACGCGCATCGGCAAAGGCGGTCCAGGCGGCGGGATTCAGTGGGGAATCGCGTACAGTCCTGAAGCGAAACTGGTCGTCTCTCCGTTGGCGGACGCCGTTCGCGGCGTGCCCACTTCTGGCGGCGGGTTGTTCGCGATCGATCCGGCCACCGGAAAATTGGTGTGGCACACGCCGCCGCCCACGCCCCCATGTGCGGGCAAACAAGGTTGTTCCATGGCGCAGCGCTCGCCTCCGACTGTCATTCCGGGTGTTGTGTTCTCGCCTTCGATGGACGGCCATATTCGCGCATTCGCAGTGGAAACGGGAAAGATCATTTGGGATTTCGACGCGGTTCGCGAATACACGACCACCAACGGAATCCCGGGGCGCGGAGGCTCTTTCAGCTCAACCGGTGCCGTGATCGTGGACGGAATGTTGTACGTGAACTCAGGTTATTCGAGCATGCCGGGCAACGTGTTGCTCGCGTTTGGTGTGAAATGAGAACCCTCGCACTAGTCTTTTTGGCGTCGCTGTTTGTCCCCGCTCTGGACGCGGCTGGCACCCTCGACATCTACACGATTGATGTAGAGGGAGGGAAAGCAGTCTTGTTCGTGTCACCTTCGGGCGAGTCAATGCTCATTGATGCGGGCTGGCCCGAGGCGCCTGGCCGGGTGGCCTCTGTCGACAGGATCGTCGAAACGGTGAAGGGCGCAGGCTTAAAGCAAATCGACCACCTGGTGATTTCACATTTCGACGGCGATCATTTGGGAGACGTGCCGCAGTTGGCGTCCAAGATCCCTATCCAGCACATTTACGATCACGGGGAATTTCAGCCAGCACCGGCCAATCCGGATCCTCAGTTTAAGGCCCGCGCGGACGCGGCGCTAGAAAGATTCAGGGCTTACGACGAAGTTCGCCGCAAGATCGGCCATACGGTATTGAAGGTGGGCGACGAGGTTCCCATCAAAGGAGTGGATGTGGAGGTTCTGACGGCCGACGGCAAATTGCTTGAGAAGCCGTTTAAAGGCGCCGGCCAGCCTAATCCGCTATGCGCGGCCCATCCGCAAGCCGCCGTGATCGAGCGTGACGTCGAAGACAATCTCTCGGTGGGGCTCCTGATCACTCTGGGCAAGTTCCGCATGCTCGATTTGGCGGACTTGGAAGCGCATCACAGTCACGAACTGGTTTGCCCCAATAATCTGATTGGTACGGTGGATGTTTACCACGTGAATGTCCACGGCCAATTTAAAGGCATCGCGCCCGAGCTGATTGGCGCGGTGCATCCGCGGGTCGCGATCATGGGCAATGGGGCGAGAAAGGGCGCCGATCCGCCCAGTTGGCCTGTGCTGCGTTCAACCCCGGGTCTGGAGGATGTTTGGCAGGATCACTATTCAGTCTTGGGGACCAAGGATACGAACCCGCCTGAAGATTACATCGCCAACCTGGAACCGGTCGATGGCGGGAAACTGATCAAGCTCTCCGCGGAATCGAATGGTAGGTTCACGCTGACCAACACGCGCAACGGTTTTACCAAAAGCTATGCGGCGGCAAGGCCGTAATCACGCGGGGAAGGAGCTAAAATTAAGACGATGCGATACCCAAGCTTAATTCTGGTTTGCGTAGCGCCCTTCTGTATTGCACAAAGTTCACCTCCCAGTGCACTTTTTGGGCCTTTCTTAGCCGAAAATTGTTATACCTGTCACAGTTCCAAGGCAAAAGCCGCAGGCTTGGACCTGGAAGCTTTTGCCGGTCGGCCGTCTATCCTCGAAGACCGCGCCACCGGGGAATCTGTGCTCAGGATGCTAAAGACCGGGAAAATGCCCCCGGCGGGCATGCCGCGTCCTAAAGCAGCGGATCTCACAGCCGTCATCAAAAAGCTGGAGGACGCATTCGGAACCAGCGCTGCAGTTACGAAAGCAGTATCCGGACACGTCCCGCCACACCGTCTGAACCGCGCAGAATACAACAACACGATTCGCGATTTGCTGGGAGTCGATATTCACGCCGCGGATGACTTTCCGCAAGACGATTCCATTTACGGATTCGACAACATCGCCGATGCTCTGTCTATCTCGCCTCTTCTAACGGAGAAATATATTGCAGCCGCGGAGAAGATTGCGAACATCGCAGTATTCGGACCGGAGCTGCAACCGGAGCCGGTGCGCTTCGACGTGGCAGTACCGCGACGCATGGAAACCACCAACATCGTGCGGATCACGAAGCCTGCCTATTACTCCATGTCGAATTATGACGTGACCGGATTGTCGCAACCCGGATCGTATCACCTCAATTACCAGTTGCCGGTGACCGCCGAATACGTGTTTCGGATCATAGGCGCCGGCAATCGTCCGGCCGGTTCCGAGCCAACCCAGTGCACGTTTTGGATCGACGGCGAAATCGTGAAGACCTTCGAGATCCCCGACGTTTCGCTCTCCGGATTCGAGCGCCGCCCGGACACTTGGGAAGCGCGCCTGAAATTGCCGGCTGGTACGCACGAGTTCGTGGTTGCCTTTCCCCGCCAATTCGAGGGCCTGCCGCCGCGGTATGGAGGTCCAAACCCTTCGAAGCTGCCCGAGCCTCCGCCGCTCGACCCGGAAAGATTCCGCGCCCCGTCGACTGACAATCGTCCCGGCAAGATCGAGGAACGGCGAATCGCGTACGAACGCGCCAAGGAGCAGTTCGCGCACCCAACATGGGAGGGATTGTCGGTCACCGAGTTTGACATCGTTGGTCCGTATGACCACGTCAAGGGTGCGTCAAAAGAGAGTTTGCAGAAAATTTTCATCTGCGGAGACCAGCAGCCGGCATGTCTGCGTACAACCCTGTCTAATCTGGCGACCCGCGCATTCCGGCGGCCTCTCGCGGCAGTTGAAGTCGATCCCATCGTGAAGATTGCCGAAAGCGCACAACGCCGCAGCGGCTCTTTTGAACGCGGGGTCGCGGTGGGGATTCAGGCTATCTTGGTTTCGCCCGACTTCCTGTTCCGCATAGAGAAAATCAGCGTGTCGGATACCGGACTGCGTCGCCTCACCGACTACGAACTCGCCTCGCGCCTTTCCTACTTTCTCTGGAGCAGCATGCCCGATGAGGGCCTGATGAGCCGCGCGGCTGACGGATCTCTAAAGAATGCAGAGGTGCTCAGAGCCGAAGTGAAGCGCATGCTCGCTGACCCTAAATCGCGAGCGCTGTTCGACAACTTCGCGAGTGAGTGGCTGGAGGTGCGCCGGCTGGAATCCCTGAATCCGGACCGGGATAGCTTTCCGGATTTCGACGATTATCTGCGGTCTTCGATGCAAAAGGAGACGGAGTTATTCTTCGAGAATTTGGTCCGCAATGACGGCAACGTCCTGGATCTCATCGATGGCAAGTACACGTTTCTCAATGAGCGCCTGGCCGCTCATTACGGAATCCCTGGCGTAAAGGGCCAGGAGTTCCGCAGAGTCGATCTTTCAGGGACGAATCGCAGTGGTGTGCTGGGGCATGGCAGCGTCCTGACGGTCTCTTCGTATGCAACTCGCACTTCCCCCGTGCTGCGAGGCAAATGGATATTGGAGAATATTCTTAACGCTCCGCCCCCGCCTCCACCGCCGAACGTGCCTAGCCTGGACGCTGCGTCGGCGGGCACGTCGGCCACGTTACGACAGGTATTGGAGCAGCACCGGGCCAATCCGGTTTGCTCTTCATGCCATACCCGCATGGATCCGTTGGGCTTTAGTCTTGAAAATTATGATGCGGTGGGGTCGTGGCGCGATAAAGATGGTAAGTTTCCGGTGGATTCGTCGGGTGTGCTTCCCGACGGCCGGACCTTCCAGGGCCCCGAAGGCCTCAAGTCCGTTCTCCGCGCCGACAAAGATGCATTTGCGGGTGCCCTGACCTCAAAGCTGCTGGCGTATGGTCTCGGCCGGGGCGTCGAGAGCTTCGATCAGCCTGCGATTCGTCAAATCGTGAGCCGTTTGCCGGCTGCCGACTACCGTTTTTCCAGTCTGGTGATGGAGATCGTGAACAGTTCACCGTTTCAGATGCAAAGAGGAGCTGGCGCCCAATGAATTTCGTAACTCGACGGCATATTCCTCGCAGAAGTTTTCTCAAAGGAGCCGGCACTGCGATTGCCTTACCGTTCCTGGATGCGATGGTGCCGGCTTTCGCCGTGGCTGCCGCCACAAAATCACCTGTGCGCATGGCCTTCATGTACGTGCCCAACGGCATCATCATGAAGGACTGGACCCCCACTACGGATGGGCGTAACTTCGAAATTCCCCGGATACTCAAGGCTCTGGAGCCATTTCGCGAAGATTTGCTGGTGTTGACGGGCCTGGCCCATCGCACTGGGGATGGAGCCGCCGGCGACCATACGCGAGCCAGCGCCACGTATCTGACGGGAGTTGGCCCCAAGCGCACGACGAGCGCCGATGTGGAGGTGGGTATTTCTGTCGACCAAGTCGCGGCCCAAGCCATCGGGTCGAAAACACGCTTGCCGTCCCTCGAATTAGGATGCGAGATTTCGCGTTCAGTGGGCAGTTGCGACGCCGGGTACAGCTGCGCCTACGTGAACAGCATGTCCTGGAGAGGGCCTTCCACTCCCAATCCGCCGGAGACAAATCCGCGCCAGGTTTTCGAGCGGCTTTTCGGAAGTTTGGCCGGCGTCCCGGATCCCGCAGCGCGCGCCCGTATTGAGGAAGACCGCAAGAGCGTCCTGGATTCAGTCACCAATCGGACGCGGCAGCTTATGGCTGAAGTAGGCGCTGCGGACCGGCACAAGATCGACGAGTATCTGTCCTCGATTCGGGATATCGAACAGCGGATTGCGTTTTCCGGCTCTGATCGCGAGATAATTCCCGAAATCGAGAAACCTGCCGGTGTCCCGCCCGGATTCGTGGAGCATGCCCGCCTGATGAACGATCTTCTGCTGGCGGCATTTCGCGCCGACATCACGCGCGTTTCCACGTTAATCTACGCGAAAGAGAGCAGCACACGATCGTATCCGGAGCTGGGTTTCTCCGACCCGCACCATCCGGTCACGCATCACCGGAACGATCCGGACCTGGTCGAAAAGGTTACTCGCATCAATTGCCACCATCTGGAACAATTCGCGGACTTCGTTCGGAAAGCCAAGGCGATTCCCGAGGGCGATGGGACATTACTCGACCATTGCATGCTGGTGTATGGCAGCAGTATCAGCGACGGCAATAATCACATTCACGAGAACCTGCCGGTGGTGATGATGGGGCGGGGCGACGGAACCTTGAAACCCGGACGTCATCTGAGCTATCCCGAAACCCCAATGGCGAATCTTTTTCTCGCGTTGCTGGACAAGATGGGAGTGCACACGGAGAAACTGGGAGACAGCACCGGCCAAGCAGCACATCTGACCGACGTATAACTCTAAGCGCTGAAAGGCGCACGAAAGACTCATCACCAAAACTGTGACCTTGGTCGCTCCGCTTCTGTGTTGCGCGGCTGCTGCACTGTTCTGCTAACTTCCGGATTATTCGGCTAACAAATCAACGATTCCTGCTCACCTTCAGGAGTGTTCTTGACGGTCATGAGCGCCCTTTGATTTAGGCTTGCATCCGCTAAATCGCTCATATATACTCCCCGCACTGTTGGGTTTGTAGTCGTAACATTCTTGAGGGCCGAATGCGGGATTTAAGAATTCAGATTTCCTTTGTGCTTTTCTTTTTGGTCGTTTTCTCGACGATCATACCGGCAATGGCGCAGCGCGTTACCGGCGACCTGATAGGGTCCGTGCGCGATTCGAGCTCGGCGATCATCGTCGACGCGAACATTCGCGTAATTCACCAAGATACCGGTCAGGAACGGAGTATTGTTACGGATTCCAGCGGGGTTTATCGAGCTTCCACGCTGGGAATTGGACTCTACACCATTGAAGCCAGCAAGCCGGGCTTCAAGACCCTAACCCGGCGCAATCTTGAATTACATATCAACGAAGTTCTCAGAATCGATCTCGCTATGGAAGTCGGAAACGTAACCGAGAAAGTCGAGGTGACCGGAGAACCACCGGTGGTGCCCACTGAAACCGGCGAGATCAGCAACATTGTGGATGCACGCCAAGTGGTGAATTTACCGCTCAATGGCCGAAACCTGGGTCTCGGAACCGTTGGGCACTTCTGCCGCGATAAAGAATCTTGTCATTTAGAAAGACGCTTACATCGTCGCTATAACCGATATTGAGCTTCTTTAGCTGGTCCCGATCCGAAACGATCGTGGTACGGGCGTAAACGACCTGCATTCTTTTTTGGGGCTCGAGACGCTTTGAAAAATTATTTGCAAAGGTGGGGAAGACTTCCGGGCTCCTTCGGTACCGATTAATGACTACGAATCCAGGAGGTTCAGCCGTGATGTCCTGCCATCTCATCGCGGCTGCCTCCGGTTTTGATAGCGGGCGCTCAAGATCGCGCTCTATTGCATCCAGATTCGACGACAGGCTCCACTTTGTGATTGTTGCCGCCGGCATTGGTGGTTCATGGCGTTCCCACGTAACGGGCGTCGTTTCGCGCACTTCAAAATTCGAGAAGCAAGTACCTTCCAAGCCAACGCCACCTCTGCGAAAACCGCTTTTCAAATCGTTCATGACGAGCGAAGGCGCGTGCATATCGTTGATGTATAACTTCGCCTGAGCACCGGTTATCTCGAGACGCACATGAAACCAAACATCTCTCGGAATATCGACGGAACGCGTGAAGCCTGGACCGTTGTAGATCTGCCAGGCCGATGCTCCATTTAGGATCGGAGTATACTGCTGGGCGTCGTCCAGGCCGGTTTTGTGTGGCCGCAGATAAACCGTCTCGGCGTTTCCATCTGCCTGTGTGCGGAACAGGATATTGTAAAAGCCGCGTGCTCCGCTACCAGCCATGTCGACATCGATCACACCGTCGGTCATTTCAAAATCTCTCACCGAGGCGCGGCCATCTTGAAGCGCGATGCAGCGCCGTCCTAGATATTCGGTTGCCTCGGCCTTACCGTCAAGTTTCCAGCGTGGAGAATCCGCCGGAATAGACTCAGCCTGCACCACGCTAAGGGCACCTCCGAGGTAAACGACTCCTAGACCCAAGCGCAGTGGAAGCGTTAGTGATTTGTTTCGCATAATCCATCCTCTCGCGTTAGACGTGATATCAGGCAATAAGGGCCGCACTCCTACATTTTGCGGACTTATTTGCTAAGTGGAGATTAACCCCGGATTCGGCACTACAGAAGTCCGCAAAAACGTCCCTCATCTTGCAATACCTTGAACTACCAGGTATTATGATACTCGATGGCGGCGCGCGAAACCAATCCGAATTTTATGAATGGAGTTCCGGAGCTATTGATCCTTAGGCTGCTCCAGCAAGGGGAGATGTATGGCTATGAGATCGTTCACGCAATCCGTAGCCGCACCGACACAGTGATAGCTCTCGGCGAAGGTGTAGTCTATCCGGTGCTGCACGGGTTGGAAGGCGACGGGGCGCTAAGGTCCCGGCGCAAGACTGTCAACGGACGAAGCCGCATCTATTACTCGATAACGCGCGCTGGATCGCATCGATTGGCAGATCTGTCGGAGAATTGGACAAGTCTGGCGGCCGCAATCCAAAAGATGCTGACGGGAGGGCAACATGCCGAAGTCATCCGATGAACTTCGCGAACGCTTGCTG
>Ga0163163_10003360_pt1 | contig 13580 bp, 11 predicted proteins | sample S65metaG_FD_119766 | JGI IMG/M metagenome (GOLD analysis project Ga0163163, IMG submission 119766) | Switchgrass rhizosphere microbial communities from Kellogg Biological Station, Michigan, USA - S6-5 metaG | ecosystem: Host-associated > Plants > Roots > Rhizosphere > Soil | place: USA... | reverse complement strand
GGGATCGGGGCCGGCTGGTACGAGAGCGAGTACCGGGGCTACGGCTACGCCTTCCCGTCGGCCAAGGACCGCATCGGCATGCTGCGGGAGACGGTCGAGATCGTCACCTCGATGTGGACGCGGCCGGAGACCAGCTACGACGGCGAGCACTACACGTTGCGACGTGCCAACTGCGATCCCAAGCCGGTCCAGAACCCGCACCCCCCGATCTGGATCGGGGGTGGGGGCGAGCAGCTCACGCTGCGGGTGGTCGCCCGGTACGCCGACTGCTCGAACTTCGGCGGCAGCCCGGAGGAGTGGACGCACAAGTGCGAAGTGCTCCAGGCGCACTGCACGTCGGTCGGTCGTGACTATGACGAGATCCGCAAGACGTGGTCGCCCGAGGTGTTCATCCGCGAAACGGAGGCGGAGATCGTCGCCGCGGGCAGCCGGAGCCTCTGGGGCGAGCCGTTCGACAGCTGGCGGGCCGGCAACCTGGTCGGCACGCCCGAGCAAGTGGTGGCCAAGATGCGCACCTACGTCGATCTCGGCTGTTCGGGCTTCGTGCCGTGGTGTGCCGATTACCCGTCCACGGAGACGCTCGAGCTGTTCGCGACCAAGGTGATGCCCGAGTTCCGCTGAGGCCGGGCCCGTCGGCTCGCCGTCACCCTGTCGGGTGATAGAAGGACGGCTTCGGCGCGAGTGGGGCGCCCCAGACTTACCGTGCGCCGACCACGACGAGATCGAGGAGGATCGTTGACCAGACAGATCTTCCGGGCCGTCGAGCGCTGGACGGGCATGGCGACCGTGCGGTTCGAGCACCGGAGCCAGGATGTGCAGCTGCAGCTCGCCGTCGTCGCGGAGATCTCGGTGGACGACGACGGCGTCGAGGCGGACACCGGGCAGCGCTTCTGGAGCGCTCGCGTCACCGGTCTGCCGGCGTCCGTGACGGGCGAGGTCACCGTGGTGCTGCCCGGTGGGCCGGAGCTCTCGGGTCGGGTCACGTTCGACGACACCCTCTCCGGTGTCGGTGCTCCCGGGAGCTTCGACCGTCTCCCGGCGCGCGGCGCGAACCCCGGCGGCGGACCGTCCGCACACTCGGACTGGTTCGACGCCGCGCCCGGTGCCTGAGCGGCCTCCCGCGGGTCAGGCCAGGGCTGGCGGCGGCTGCTCGTCCGGCACGATGGTCATCGGCGCGTCCGCCGCCTCGTCGGCGACCGCTGGCGCGGCTCGCAGCGACCGGTCGATCCGGCGCATGACGCCGAAGAGTGCGAGCCCGAGCAGGATGAACAGGAGGCCGAGGCCTGCGACGAGCGCGGCGACGCCGAAGGCCACGACGGACGTGAACAGCGACGCCCTCAGGAACGAGGCCGTCATCACGGTGTCGCGCTTGGGGTCGTTCTGGTCCAGCTGCGCGTACGTCTTGCCGCCCCCGATCTCGAGGGCGTGGGTCTTGATCACCATGGCCTGCGAATAGGCGGTGAACGGACCCTCGACCGGCTTGCCGGCGTTGGTCCTGGCATCGTCCGCCACGGTGATGTGCTCGTCGGCGAGCTCGCGATGCACGACGTAGTAGGACGCGACACCGGCGACCACCATGATCAGTCCGGCGACGATGCTGATGACGGCGACGATCCTCGGCAGCTTGGACATGGTCCCCCCTGCGGCTTGACGACTCCGCGGTCGAACGTAGTCCCGCGCCGCGCTGCCGATGGGCGATGCGGAGCGCGTGGCCCGGCCCACGCGTCGTAGTCGTCAGCGGCTGATGCGGCCGGTGCGTCCCCGGGAACGGCCGTTCGAGCGGCGTGCGAGGAGCTCGACCCGAGGCGGGAGGTACGGTCCCCGTCACCGGTTCGGACAGGATGCGTCGGCGGGCGCATCGGTGGTGCCGCGCGACTTGTCCGCGGCGAGGAGGAAGCGTGCGAAAGCGGGCGGCGGTAGGTCTGGGCGCGGTCGGCGCGCTCGTCGGTCTCGTGACGACGATCTCGGCGGCGCTCGGCAGCGGTTTCAGCCAGAGCCCCGTGAGCGCGACGGCGACGAAGCTCGTCGGGGGCGAGGGCCGAGCGGTGGCGCTGGCGGGGGGCGTGGCGTACATCGGTGGCGACTTCAGCAGCGTCACGGACGGCGGGACATCCGTGGGCCGCCAGCACGTCGTCGCGGTCGGCGAAGCCGACGGGCAGGTGACCAGCTTCGTGGCGAACACCGACGGGATGGTCAACACGCTGGCGGCGGTCGGCGGCCAGCTCTACCTCGGCGGCAGCTTCACGACGGTCAACGGGATCGCCCGCAAGAACCTGGCTCGCGTCTCGCTGGCCACCGGCGCGGTCGACACCTCGTTCTCCGCCGATGCCGACGACGTGGTGTTCGACCTCTGGGTGCGCGGGCCACGCATCTACGTCAGCGGGGACTTCAAGGTGCTCGGAGGGACCCCCCGCACGAGGCTGGCGGCGCTCGACGCCGGCACCGGCGCAGTGGTCGCCGGATTCGCCCCCAAGATCGACCGGCGCGTCTCGTCCGTCGCGGCCACGGACGCCACGGTCTTCTTCGGCGGTCGGTTCACGACCGTCAACGGCCAGGCCGTCGCCAACCTCGCCTCCGTGGACGCCGCCAACGGTGCGTTGCGGCCGGCCCGCTACGCGGACGTGCAGGCCCCGGACCCCGCCACGACGACGTCGAACGTGCTGGACCTCGACCTGGGCCCAGGCGACGCCCTGTTCGTCGGCATCGGCGGACAGCACTTCAACGTCGTGGGAGCGTGGGACGCGACGTCGGGGGCGCGGCGTTGGTGGCACGGCTTCGACGCGTCGGACCACCTGGACGGTGACGTCCAAGCCGTCGTGTACGACGACGGCGAGCTCTACTTCGGCTTCCACGGCGGGTACAACGGCGACACCAGCAAGCGCCTCATGGCGGCGGACGCGGACACGGGCCAGCTCGACAGTGGCTTCTCGCCGTCGACCAATGGCATCGCGGGCGTGGTGGACGTCGCCGTGGACAGCGGCGAGCTGGCGGCCGTCGGGGACTTCACTTCCGTCAACGGCGTGACCCTCGGCGGGATCGCGTTCTTCCCCAGGACGACTACGCCACCCACGACGACCAGTGCATCCAGCAGCTCGTCGACGACGTCGAGCACCACGTCCTCGACCACCTCCAGCACGACGACCACCACATCGTCCTCGACCACCTCCAGCACGACCGCGACGACCAGCTCCACGACCACGACCGTCCCGACGTCGGGTGCGCCGTGCGCCGGCACAGGGACCGCCCCGGCGGCGTGGGACCACGTCGCCCTCGTCGTCTTCGAGAACAAGCCGCTCACGAAGATCATCGGGAACACCGCCGACGCTCCCTTCCTGAACTCGCTGGCGAAGGCCTGCAGCTACAGCACCAAGATGTCGTCGCTGTCCACGACCAGCCTGGCCAACTACATCGCGCTGACGTCGGGCTACACCGGCCACGAGGGGGGCAAGGAGGTGCCGATCACCTCCAACTCGAATCCGTCCGTGTGGCCACAGGACACCCAGAGCATCTTCGGGCTCATCGATGCCGGTCGGCCGGCGACGGCCGGAAGTGCCATCGAGTGGGCGGAGTCGATGCCGTCGAACTGCTACCTGAACGGGGCCGGCGACTTCGTGAACAACCACGCGCCGTTCCGTTACTACACGGCGACGCAGTCCACGCTCTGCCCCGACTACTCCCGGCCGTTCAGCCCGAACCCGGCCGACCAGCTGGCCGCCCGGTTCAATCTGATCATCCCCAACAAGGTGCACGACATGCACCTCGTGCCGAACAGCACCGTCTCGCAGCGGATCCGCAACGGCGACAACTGGGCCAAGGCCTATCTGCCGGCGCTGCTCGCATCGCCCACCTATCGAGCGGGCCGCACGGCGATCATCTTGACCTGGGACGAGGGCAACAACAACGTGTTCACGGTCCCGTTCATCGTCATCACGCCGTACACCACGGTGGGCGGCGTGTCGACGGTGGCGTACGACCACTACTCGGCGCTGAAGGGCATCGAGCAGATGATCGGTGTCGGTCCCCTCCTCGGCCACGCCGCCGACGTCGGGAAGGCCTCGATCAGGGACGACGCGATCTTCCGGCTCAAGTAGCCCGAAGGCCTCGACCAGGAGCACGACCCCGCGAGCTGGTTCCTCGGGGCGGCGGAAGCGGCGAAGGGCGCGTGATGCCGCGTCGTCAGTGGTTCAGTGGCAGGTGCCCGTGCCTTGGTCGAGGATCGTACCGTTCAGTCCGACGAAGCGGAACGTGTAGGTGCCCTGTCCGAGTTGAAGGTCCAGTACGCCGAACGATGGGGATCGGGCCTGGCTGGTCGGCAGGGCGACGCCGAAAGGCTCGAGGTCCTCGCCTCCTGTGCCGACGACGATCTCGCGCGCTCCGGTGGCCGAGCTCGGCGCGCCCGCGGCATTCATCTGGGCGAAGCGCTCGTATTGGTGGCGGTGACCGTTGAGAACGAGATCGGCGCCCCCGTTGACGACGGTCTGCCACAAGGGCAGCGTGTTGGCCACCCCTCCGGCGCTAGACGAGGAGAAGGTCGGTTGATGCCAGATGGCGAGGGTGCACGTGGCTGTACTGCGGGCGAGGTCAGCGGCGAGCCATGTGCCCTGGGGTGAGTGGGCGCCGCAACCGCCTACCTGGTTGCAGTTGGCGTCGAGGGCGATCACGTGCCAGGAGCCGACGTTGAAGCTGTACCACGTCTTCCCGGCGGGCGCGGCTGAAGCGCCGAAGTAGGCGAGGTATCCCGCCGCGCCAGCGGTGACGTACTCGTGGTTGCCGGGCACCGGGTGGGCGATCGCGTTGAAGCGGCCCCATGACTTCGCGTAGGAGCCCTCGAACTCAGGCAGGGTTGCGGCCTCGTACTGCTCGTCACCGAGGGGGAGCACCACTGCAGGCTTCAGTGTGGCGGCTCGGGCAGCGGTGGCCTTCATCTGACAGTGCGTCGCATCACCCAGTCCTCCGAGGAAGTGCGCGTCGGCAGCGCTACAGGCGATGTCTCCGGCAGCCACCACGGTGACCGGGGTGGGGCTGACGGTCGGAGTGGTGGCCACGGTGGTGGTCACCGGTCTCTTGACAGGCGGCGACGTGACCGGCGCTGGCGCGCAGGCGGCCGTAACGACAAGAGCTGCCAGTGATCCCAGCAGCGCCCGTCGCCGGGTACCGCGAGACAGCATCGGATGACCTTGCCTCGTCACTGTGGGGCCGCTCAGCGGTGAGGCGCGTTGCGCCCGACGACTTCATACGAAGGAGGTCGCCACATCACGCGACGAGAGCGCTCGACCGCGAACCGTGAGAGCGCTCCACTCTCAGGTGCGGCAACGACGCCTGTTCGGAGACGTCGCGATGGTACTGGCGGACGTACCCGCCGAAGCGACGGCCGGCGTCGATGGATGTGGCGGGTAGCGTCCGCCCGTGGACGCCGCGCGCCAACCGATGGCGGCCGTGTTCGAGAGATCGGGTGCGATCTTCAGGCTGCACGTCATCGTGGAGACGACAACCACCATGACGGGTGCGGTCGAGGTCAGCGAGGTCGCCGTCCGACTCGTCGCCGGTGACGCCGATCTCCGTCCTGACCGCGAGGTCCTGGGCCAGCTCACGCTGGTCGATGGTCGACGGTGGCACGCATACTTCGTTGATGGCCAGTTCATCCTGACAAACGTCGGATAGTGCCCGACGTGCGGATCCCGGATGTCGGGCAGATCGCCTGGTGCCGACACTCGAAGCCGGGCGACGGGTCCGGCCCACGGCCTAACCTCGCGCCGCTGGTCGCGGCAGCGGTGGATGATCAGTGAAGGAAGTGGACGGCATGAGAGTCCTGACGAGGGTGGCGAGCGCAGCCGCCGTGCTGGCGGTCATGGGCCTGGCGCCCGCTCCGACGGCGACGGCGGCGTCGAGCACGAACTGTGGAACCAAGTACGGCCAAGCCGCGAACTGGCAGCACGTCACTCTCGTGGTGTTCGAGAACAAGAGCTTCTCGCAGATCATCGGGAACACAGCAGACGCGCCCTACCTGGATGCGCTCGCTCACCAATGCAGCTACGCGACGAACATGAATCACATGACGACCGTCAGCTCGACGAACTACATCGCCACGACCTCCGGGTACACCGGCCCCAGCAACGGGCACGAAGTGCCCATCACGGGCACGAAGGCGCCGCGCGTCTGGCCTCAGGACTCGGTCAGCATCTTCGAGCTCCTCGGCGACGATGCCTGGGAATGGGCGGAGTCGATGCCGAGCAACTGCTACAAGGGCAACTCCGGGGATCTCTTCGAGGTGGGGCACACGCCGTTCCAGTACTACGTGCGCACCCAGCAGACGCTCTGCCCCCGCCATGCCGTGCCACTCGGCTCGAACGATCCGATGAAGGCGCGCTTCAACCTCCTCATCCCGAACCGAGTGCACGACATGCATGGCACGGCGACCACGACGACGGCGAAGTCACGGATTCGAGCCGGCGACGCCTGGGCGAAGAGCTACATCCCCACGATGCTGGCATCGCCCGAGTACCAGGCCGGCAACAGCGTCATCATCCTCGCCTGGGACGAGGCGAATGCCAAGACCTCCAAGATGCCGTTCATCGTCATCTCGCCCTACACGAAGGCGGGCGGCTCGACGGACGTCCGGTACAACCACTACTCGACGCTGAAGGGTGTCGAGCAGATGCTGGGTGCGGCTCCGTTGCTCGGACATGCCGCGGACGCCGACGTGGCGTCGATCGCCCACGATCCGGTCCTCGGGCTCGGCTGAACCGGCCGTCGTGCGCCGGCGGGTGGCAGGGAATCGCTGGTCGTGAGCAGCTAGGTTGGGCCGGGTGGGCGCCGGGGAGCTCGCCTTGCGAACAGCACACAACGCGGATCGCCATCGCTGGCTCTCAGCGGTGGCTGCCGCCCAGCTCGGAGCGGGAGCGCTCGGCCTGATCGTGGCGCTGAAACGATGCCATCCGTACGACTTCCTGATGCTCCACGGCCGATCCGACAAGGTGGGGCGCGATTCGCTGTGGATGGGCACCGCGCTCTCTGCGCCGGCCCCAATGCTGGTCGCGCAGGCAGATGCGCTGCTGCACATGATGCGGGGCGAAACGCGACCGGCCGACCGTGTGCTCGGCTGTTTGGGCGCTGCGATGGTCGGGGGCTACCTCGGAGAAGCGTTGGTGCGGCGGCGATTGCATCGGTCAGCCTTCGACCGGTTGGAGTCGCCACTCATCGTCGTCGCCATCGGGCTGGCCGCAGCGATGGCAGGGCTGGGGCTCGCCCCGCGACGCCTCGGCCGTGGGCCCTCGGTGGGCGAGCAGCGCTGAGCTCGAGCGGGGCGAAGGCCGGGTCGGCTCGCTGGTCTCCACAGGCCTTCACGGCGAGGGGAAGCCATGGACGAACATCAGATGCAGTTCGCGGACCAGGACGACGAGTTCGCGCCGCGCGGTCTCCCAGGCTTCATCGAGGGGATGGCCGTGTTCGCCATCGATCCGGTCTCGCGGATCAGCGTGACGCACAACTTCTTCGCCGCGGCAGACGGTTCGGACCAGTGCCATCAGACGCTGTCGGTGAACCTTCCCGACGGCCGGGTCGCCGCGCTGAGCGAGCCGCGCCCACTCGAGGTCGTACCGACGACGGCGTGGTCAGACTTCCGCTACGAGCAGATCGAGCCCTTCCGCCGGTGGACGGTGAGCTTCGACGGGTCGGCCGCGTTCGTCCGGCAGGACGAGGCCCTGCGGCGGGTGATCGACGACCCGGAGCGGCACCCGCTGGCCTTCGAGCTGGAACTCAGCAGCGTCACCCCGCCCTGGCGGCCGCCCACGACCCCGCTCGCCGCCCCACTCCCCGAGCCGATCGGCGACAGCAACGTCTTCGGCTTCTTCGTCCAGAACGTCGAAGTGCAGGGCCACGTCCGGTGCGAAGGCCGGGACCTGGATCTCACCGGCACGGGGTGGCGACTGCACGTGCGCGCCGCACCGTGGGAGCTCGACGTGATCGGCCACCACTTCGTGCACGTCGTCTTTCCGAGCGGCCGCGCTTTCGGGCTCCAGGTCGTCCAGACCAGCGCCGGGGAGTACAGCCTTCCCGCATACGTCTTCGAGGACGGGAAGCTCCACGACGCCGTGGTGCGGGAGATCACCGACTGGACCCGCCTCCGAGGACACGGCGAGCACCCGACCATCGTGCTCGAGCGCGCTGACGGCGTCGTGGCCGAGGTGTCGGGTGAGACGCTCAACAATGCGGCCATCGCGAACGGCCGAGGCGGCTACGGGGTGGACTTCAGCGATCCCGATGCCGTGGTGATGCTGTTCGCCGATACCCGCTGGACGTGGGACGGCGAGGACGCATACGGCGTCTGGGAGCGGACGAAACGGGTCGGGCTCCTCGACCGTGGGGACTGACCGCCCCTCCTTGAACCGTAGACCGGTCCGAGCGACGTGCTCGAAGGGCTCAGCCGAGGTCAGTGACCACACGACCACGAGCGTAGAGCGTCCACTTATCCGGTCTCGCTGCCACCCATGAGTGAACCCCGCGCAGTTCGAGCTGCCGGGGTCCGGCCGAGACCCGTGGAAGGGCCCCGACATGTTCGGCCCTACGCGTCCGCCCGCCGACGTCTTGACCGCGGTCCGCGGCCTCGCCGGCCTCGCCGGCCGCGCCCCGCCCAAGCCGGCGGCGAGCATCCTGCCGGCCCGCTGCGCCCGCAGCGTCACCGCCGGCCACGTGTTCACGATGGGGCCCGGTTGCGGTCCGGACGCCATCCAGGTCGACGACGGCGCAGACGATGAAGATCCCGCCGAAGTTCGTCAGCGTGCCGATCGAACGAGCCCGGTGCATCACATCACGGAGAAGCACGGAAAGGTTGAGCGACAAGGCGACGAACACCAGGCCCGTCAGTACTGCAGCTGCGCCGCCGAGCATCACGAAGAAGTCGTGTCACTCCTCGATCGATAGATGTCGGCCGCGAGCATCGCCCAGCCTGTCACAGCGCGTGGTGATCGTCCGACCCGAGATCCGGCGCTGGATCGCGCGGCATCGCACGGGACGTCGACATAGACGACACCGGCGCGGCTGACGTCGACGACACGGTGGTCCGAGTCAGGGGGCCCGCCGCGCTCGGGCTCGAGTTCTGGCTCGAAGCGCATGACGCGAGGAGGAGTGCCGCAACAGAGATCGTGAGAAGCCGGGCATTCGCTTGGGATGCTTTCCGTCACGAACGGATCTTGCCCAGATGACCGCCGCGTTCGGGCGCGCCTGCTGGCCAACGGCTCGGCCAAGAGTGAGCCGAGGGCGGCTAGCCCGCTGTTCCGTGGCCCCTTCGAGGCGTTGCGTCGCTCCTGGGTCAACGATTGAGATCGCTGCGTCGTCGTGTAGCCACGAGGGCGGCCAATCCGAGGGCGATGGCACCGATGGCGAGCGTCACGGTTCCCCGTTCGGATCGGCCGGTTGGAGGGATGATGACGATGGGGGCTGGGGTGGGGAGCGGCACGGTCGTGGTGGCCGCAGGAGTCGGCGGATCACAGGAGGGCCGAGGCACCACGCTGCCGGGAGCGGTGCTGAGGCAGACGCTGATGCCGGTGGTGGTGCGGGTGAATGGTGTCGCACCCAGGGTGAGCGCGTAGGTGTAGGCGTCTTGCAGCGACGGGCTGGTCAAGTCGATCCAGATGTCCTTGTAGAAGACGGGCTGCAGTTGTCCCGTTGGCGGCGCGGGGGGCGGCCCGTTGCTCGTCGTGCAGGGACCGTTCGGGCCGGTGAAGGGTGGTACCACGCCGACGACGAGGCTGGTGCCGATGGGTAGACCGTTGACGCTCCATCGACCCTGGGAATCGGTGATGGTGCCCGACACGTTGCCGCGTGGAGGGATGATGAAGACGCAAGCCTTGGCGACCGGCACGTGGCCCACGGTGTACACGGTGCCTGAGAGCTGGGTGATCGGCTGCGCGCAGCCAGTGGCGAGGCCGGTGGTGGAGAGGCAGGCCACGATGCCCGAGGAACCGGTGGGAACAGCCTGCGCGGTTGGTGGGGGCGTGATGTTGTTGGGGTTGTTGCCCGTCAACGCCTGGTTCAGATACCACGACGGGACCGGGGTTGACGCGATTGGATCGCTGCAGTTACCGGTCCCGGTGGTGTAGAAGGCGAGGTGGTAATCACCCGTCGCGCCGGGGTCGATCGACCAGGTCCCGTCGAACGAGATGTTGTTGATGGTGGGCGATCCCGGGGAGCCGACGGCGAGCGCGGCGACGCAGCCGTTCTGGAGGCCAGCGCCGGTGGCGGCGTCCCTCAGCACACCGGTGATCGCTGTCGCCGCCGCGGGCGCAACGGTCCCAACCGTCGTGGTCGTGGTCGGTGGTGGTGGCGCTGCGAACGATGAGGTCGCCCGTGGGCCGAGGACCACGACGCAGGCGAGCGCTGCCAGCAGACCGATATGTCCGGGCCGAACTCTGCGACCCGCGGGTGCTTCCATGCGCGGAACGTAGCTGTTGCATACACAACTGGCTATACATGCCAGCCGGACCGCGCAATAAACACCCGATCAGAAAGCCAGGCGGGAACCGCCCGGGGACCGCACCAACTGGCACCGTGGAAGGCATCAGTCTCGCATCGCTTGTCGTCGTCCCGGAATCGTCGCAGAGAGGTTGCGTTTGCACTATCGACTCTGGGACCAGGGCACCTGACGGTGCCTGATAACCCCCTCCCCCCAGGTCGGACACAACTCCGCTCGCCGTGCGCCGACCGGGGGAACGCATCCCGGTACGCCGTGTTGGCTGCTACGTACTCGTCCTGGGTCGCCTGCGGGGCCTCCTCAGCGCGCTCGAGGGCGTGCCGACCTTGTCCACCGAGTACCGCCACGTTTCACCCGTCAGCTGGTCTCCCGGTCAGCAGCCATGAGCGGCCCTCACGGATGAGGGCGTCGCCGAGCTCCTGATGTCGTACCAGGCGCTGGTCGAGGAATGGGAGCAGCTCCGAGCGCTCATCGGCCGCCTCGGCCCGCCGTGGGGTGAGACCCGGGCGGTGTTGAACGAGCTCGCCAAGATCCTCGACGACGGCGCGTCATCGGACGGCGGATCAGCGCGTAGGTACTGGGCTACTCCGCCACCGATCTTCCGGGAGCTCAGGCGTGATCTCCGGCGAGGTTCATATGTCCTCGCCGGGGACTGCCACTGGTCCACGGAGATCAGCATGAGAGGCCGCCGCAGGATCGACGGCTGTCGGCCACCGGACGGCGCAGGATCAGTGTTCGGGCTCGAAGCACCGTCCCAGCACCGGGCCTCCGCTGGTGATGAGTCCGGCGTCGGGGGCCACGGGGACCATCCGCGACAGGCCGCCGGAGCCACGGCGCGTCCGCGGCCACAATGGCGCAGTGCCCGACTCCGATCCGGTCGAGAGCGATGAGGTGGCCCGGTACGGGGTCGGACGGTTGCTCACGCTCTCCGACGCAGTCTTCGCCATCGCGCTCACTGTGTTGGTGCTCAGCCTCCACGTCGACGTGTCGATCCCGGCCTCACAAGTCGGCGCCGCTATCCATCAGACGTGGCCGGAGGTCTATGCGTACGCCTTGAGCGTGGTCGTGATCGGTGCGTTCTGGATGGGTCATCACCGTCTCTACGCTCGGATGACCCGCACTGACGCTCCTGTGTTGTGGATGAACCTCCTGTTTCTCGGACTCGTGGCGCTGATTCCGTATCCCACCGATCTGCTCGGTCGCTACGGAGGAGAGTCCGACGCGGTCGCCCTGTACGGGGGGCTGATCGGGATCGCCGCCCTCGCCGGAGCAGGCATCGCACTGTACGCCGGACAGCGAGGCCTCATCGGACGAGCGGCGTCCTACCGGGCCGTGGCTCGGGGCGGCCCGATCGCTGCGGTGTTCCTGATCAGCGTGCCGATCGCCTTCGCCTCGCCGAAGGGAGCTCAGCTCTCTTGGCTCTTCGCGATCCCCGTGCGCATGACGACGTCACGGTGGCGGTTCGTGGACGCGACATGAACTCGCTTCGCTGACGCGCACGGGTTATGCCCCGACCCGTCGCCGGCGCCAGCGGATCTGTGGCGGTGCGCCGGCGCCGACCGCGACCAGGATGGCTCGATCACCACGTCACGACCTCCCCACCCGAAAGTAGGCGGATGGCGTCGGACTTTCGGCTGCGGGTCCCGTCCGGCGGCCGGTGAGTTGCTGCAGCCGCTACCGACAGGTGGAGAGCGGTGGCTGCCTCCGCTCCTCCTGTCATTGGGAACGGCTACGCCGCCGCCGGCTTCCTCTGCTGCCGACGTTCCTGTCCGTGAGACCCCACAGCCCGCCTGGCTCGTCGTGCTGGAGCGCCCCAACGCCAGGCACTCGTCGCGGACGAGACAGCGGCCGCAGATCGCTCTCTGCTCACGGATCGACCGACCTCGTTCTCGGGTTGCTCGTACCAGTCGACGTGGAGCCCCGTCCGCTCTCCCGGCTCGGGCGCGACCGATGCGGCAGCGCGACGGACTGTGCCGTGAGCACGGCGCGTCGGGCGCCGTCGCTGACGACCCGGACCCGGGTCGCGAAGGCGTCGCCACCGTTGGGCATCTGGCGCACGGCGTCTATCACGGCCACGTCCAAGGCCGTGCCGTTCTGCTGGGTGATGACCAAGTCAGGATCGCCGCCGAAGCGCGCCGTGTAGCGGTGGTCCGGAGCCGAGGCGGTCCGACGGTTGCCTCCGGCGACGCCAAGGGCCAGGCCGGCCACCACCCCGACGAGCACCGCGGCGGCGACAAGACGCAGCCAGCAGCTCGCTACCCACCCGCGCACGCGCAGCCTCAGCGCCGAAGACCGGTCCGCGGCATGGAGCGGGTTCGGCGGCACGCCGACCGTGACGATCTTCACGCGGCTGCGATGGCGCTGGGCCGCTCGTGGCCCCTGACACCTCGTCGGTAGGTTCGGGGAGATGGGCGGCGCCTTCGATCTGATCTGCGAGGTCGAGCCAGCAACGCGACCCGATCTCATGAACGTCAGGCATCAAGTCGGCGTGCTGGCCCCCGCGGCCACACGGTTCCTCATCCCCGACAACCACATCGGAAGGGCAACGGTCTCGTCCATCGCCGTTGCCCATGAAGTCGAGCTCATGGGCGGCCGAGCCATCGCCTGCGTGAACGCCCGAGACCGCAACGTGCTCGGCTTCCGACGCGACCTGCTCACCGCGTCGGCCTACGGGGTCAGCGAGATGCTGTTCGTCTACGGCGACCGACCCGAGACCGGCCGCCGCTCCGACGACCTCACCGTCCGCAAGATGATCGAACTCGCCCGTGGGTTCTCCGCCGAAGAAGGCTGGCCTCTCCGCATCGGGGTCTCGTGCGGACTCGGCGACGTGCAACCGTGGAAGCACGAAGCCGACGCCTGGTACGTGCAGGTCTCCTACTCGGCCGACACCCTCGCCACCTGGCGACAAGGCATCCAGTTCGACGGCGCCGTCTACGCAGGCGTCATGGTCATCCCCTCGGCCCGCATGGCCCGCAAGCTGTCGGGCGACGTGCCACAGCTCGCCGTCCCCCGACACCTCGTGGAGATGGTCGACCGCGACCCCCGCGCTGGTGTCGACTTCGCCGCCGACCTCATCGACTCGATCGCCACAACCAACCAGTTCGACGGCGTT
>Ga0163163_10003359_pt1 | contig 13583 bp, 6 predicted proteins | sample S65metaG_FD_119766 | JGI IMG/M metagenome (GOLD analysis project Ga0163163, IMG submission 119766) | Switchgrass rhizosphere microbial communities from Kellogg Biological Station, Michigan, USA - S6-5 metaG | ecosystem: Host-associated > Plants > Roots > Rhizosphere > Soil | place: USA: Michigan... | reverse complement strand
GTCAATTTCCAGATCGGGGCCGGTCCAATGCTGGCCAGTCCGGACGGTGGACCCAAATGGCGATTCCGAGCAGCTGCAAACTTCCTGTACCCCAGGTGAAGCGTGCGCTTCGGCGGCGTTGGCCCCTTCTCCGGTATCGGATAATCTGCGCTGCCGCTCCCGGTCGAGCGCGCGCCATAGCCTTTGTTTCGAATTCCATCCTGCTCGTTGCGCTCCACTCATCGACCCTGTTCGCTCAGCCAGCTGTGAATTCGTCTGTGCCAGATGGAACCCGAATCGAGCAGATCCTTGTATTGGGACTGAACCGGGTTCGGGAGCCCGCGGTCCTGCGACAGATGAAGTCGCAGGCTGGCGGGCTTTATTCGACTTCGAATGTCGAAGGAGATTATGAACGCCTGGATCGCATGGGTCTGTTCAGCGCTATTGCGATCGAGGCATCTTCTGGTTCGAACGGCGTCATTCTGCAAGTGACACTGAAGGAGACTTCTCCCTATTTTGTTTATCCAGCCATCAGCGTTACCGGAGAACAGGGACTCACTATTGGTGCGGGCCTGAAATCCACGAACTTTCTTGGTTCAGGCGCAAGCTTATCCATCGCCGCTCGAGGCGGTGGCGCGACCGAATTCGAAGTCCTTATCGCTTCTGCATGGCGGCCGAAGGGGACCTGGTGGTGGAGAAGCGACTATTTTCTGAAGGACCGCTTGAATGAACTGGATGATTTTCACGAATTCTCCAACGAACTGGAACTGCAGGCCGGACGCCAGTTGACGAACAGACTGCGTATCGGCGGCCGCTTTCATTACTTAGCGGTGAAAAGCATTGAACCGGGTATCACCTTGTCTCCAACTAACCTTGACCAGATTCCAGGCCTGGGCGCCGTTGCGGAGTATGACAGCCGGGACTCCTGGACGAATGCACGACGCGGCTGGCTGAACAGTGTGGATGCTCTATTTAATCGTCTAGCCTCCACCGAACAATACTGGACGTTTAATTTCGATATCCGGCGATATCAGCACCTGTCGGGGCGTCATGGCCTTGCCATGAATTCACTTCTCACTCTTCAGACCGGAACCGTAGGCATGGAAATTCCAATTCACCAGGACTTTCATATCGGCGGTACCAATTCTCTTCGCGGATGGAACATCGACGCCCGGCATGGCAAGAATCAGTGGCTCAACACTCTCGAATACCGGTTCGATCTGCTGAAAGTCCGCAGCCACTCCATTAAGGGATTCAACTATTACTACGGCGTCCAACTGGATGCATTCGGAGATGCCGGTACTGCGTGGAACACGAACGAGGAGTTCACCAGGAACTTCATCGCTGGAGGGGGATTTGGAATTCGTGTGATCGTTCCGTACGTGAATGTCATCCGCATCGAATTCGGTTTCGGCGAGGCGAATCAGGGAATGATCTCCCACTTCGGAATCATGGACAAAGCGGTCTACGAACGCAGGCGAGTTCGATAGTGTTCAAGTCCAATAGCCGGTCAACGGCCACGTTCCGAAGAAAAACCACACCTACCCACTTTTACAGTTATTCGATTTCGCGGAATGGTGCACATTACTCGTGGGCGCAACCCAAATCCACAAATTCAGGCCCGGTTTGAAAGGAATAGAGCGAATGAAAGCGGTTCGATGGATGCTTCCGATCCTGTTTCTCTTCTTTGCGACCTCTGCATTCGCCCAGAAAGTATCCTTCACTTTTGACAACACGGCTGATTTTTCGAAATATAAGACGTACCGCTGGGAACAGCACCCGCTCATGCAGAACATAGATCCAGCACTCCTGCAGCAGTTGGGTGCGGCCTTTGACGCGGCGCTTGTCAAAAGCGGGCTCACCAAATCGGCAACCAAAGCCTCCGACCTGGTCATTGTCTACACAGCGGCCGTGGATAAGGAAATGAATATGACGACCTACGCCACAGGGTGGTACGCCGGTCCCGGGTGGAGTAACGTCTGGTACGGGAACGGAATGGTCCTCACGTCCACCACCAGCAGCGTCGATGTTGGGGCCGTCAGTCTGGACATGTTCGACAGGGTCAAACAGGAGCTTGTGTGGCGCGGTGTCGTTTCGAAATCAATCGATGCAAAGGTTAAGCCGGAGAAACGGCAGCAGAACATAACCAAGGCAGCGGAAAAGCTGCTGAAGAACTATCCGCCCAAAACGAAAAAGTAGGATTAGGTCAACCAGTCGAGGATCGACAGTTGATCGACGGCCTTGCCTCTCCCCCCGAAGGCAAGGCCGGAATTATTTCTGAGTCCCAGATCCTCCCTTCCTCTGTCGTCGAGGAAGGGAGGAATTTCCGGCCATCGCTCTGCTTTGAATATCCTACTTTGAATATCGCCGAATCGTCCGAATACCAAGCGAAGCGGTGCAGAGCAGAAGGCCCAGCAAGCCCACCAGTGGCAAGGAACTCGCGGTTTTTGGCAGTGCCTTGGGAGCCGGTTCGGCCGACGCAGCGCGCGCACTCAGACCAGTCGGCGGAGGAGGTGGCGGCGTCGCCGGCGCCGGAGCTTCGATCAGGAGCACACCCACATACACCACTGGCGTCGGTGGCGGCGGAGGTGGAGCAGCCGCAGCGGGCGCGGTGCCTGTCGCTCTTCGTGTTTCGGTAACGGCGACATCCGATGATTCCGTTACCACGGTTGCCCCGATTTTCATTCCCTTCTTGAGCTCAAATGCCGAGTAGGGCTTTCCGTCAATGACGAACTTCTGATCTTTAGGAACGTTGTACGACTTGTTGGGGCTGCCATCCGGAAAACTGAGAATGAGATTGGAAGGCGGGATCACCGCAAATACCGTCCCTTGAATCGTCCGTATCGTTGTCACTGTTTTGGGCGTCGTGGTTGTCGTAATAGTCCGCTGGAGCTTCATTCCCTGTTTCAGGTCGTGAACCGAGAGTTCCTTACCATCCACAGTCGCCCTTGCGGTATCGGGTACGTTTATGTGACGTATTTCTCCGGTATCCATTTTGACGACGAGATCGTTCCCGGAGACATAGACGACTTCGCCTTTTTCCACGGATGTCGTGCTTGTCGATGTCCCGGCGACTACCTGGGTCTTGGATGTATCCTGGGCCATTCCGATTGGCGCGATGGCAAGGGATACAAGACCTGCCGTCATTAGTCCCAATATGGCTTTTGATTTCAGTTTCATTAGAGTCACTCCTTGGTTTTAAGCAGTTATCGAGATTGAAGTTTGTTTGTTGGCTCCCCGCTGAGAAGAGAAGGTTCCTCGAAGGTTGCCTGCACGATGTAGCGCTGCGGTGCACTTCCGACGAAGTAGAACGGATAACAGGTAACCAACGTCAGTGATGCTGTGGAACTGGGTTTCAGCACACTGACGTCGTCCGGATTGGTGATCACGATGTTCGTGACGAGGTAGTGGTCGGTCCGGTGAGGCAGCATCAATTCGAGAGTGTCGCCTGGTCCAATATCCTTCAGACCGCGAAAGAATCCGTCCCGATGGCCGGCAATTCCCGTATTTCCGGGTTCACCCAGCTTTGCCGTACCGATAATTCTTCCGAGACCAACGTTGAGCACTCGTTCGTCACTCCCCTCGTACACGGGAACTTCCAGGTGCAGTTTCGGTATGCGTAACACCGCCTGGGGCGTATCCGTCACGTCCTCGAGGCTCTCCAGATAGTCTTTTATGCGGTTATTGCTCCAGAGACTGAGATCCACATCGGCCCTGGTCTGCAATACGGAGAATTCTTTAACGTTCCGCAGAGCCGCAGTCTGTTCGGTTTCGAATTTCTTTACTGCGCGCCACGCGGAAATCCGGCTTTGGACTTTTACGGCGACAAATACGGTCACCAGTATCAAGCCAGCAGCCAACAAAGCAATTTCTAATCGGCGCAGCCACAGGTTTTCGCTATTCATGAACAACTGCTTTCCATTGCGACTCTGACTGAAATCCAGCCAGCATCCGTAGTTCTATCCTTTTGTTGGGCCTTGCCAAAACTGTAAAGTGTGGCAGGTACTACCCCCTCTTCAGATTCCACACGTATTTCTGAAATATCTTGGCTAAAGTGCGCATGCGAGACACATCTTCACGCATGCCGTGAGACGAAACGCCTATTCGACAATGGGCCGGCAGGGATCGTAGTTTCGAAGTCTGTGTACCGAGCCCAGGCACTTCGCGACTGTATTTTCGCTGTCCTTTTTCACGATAATCAAAGAAACATTCTAACTTCCAGGAGACACGTTGAAGACAGAAATGCGCGTCGGAATTTCCGGTTGGCGGTATGGTCCGTGGAGAAATAGCTTTTATCCGTCCCGATTGCCGATGCGCCAAGAGCTCGCGTTCGCATCCCGTCAGGTCAACTCTATTGAAATCAACGGTTCCTTTTATTCCCTTCAGGACGTTTCGAGCTGGCAGGCGTGGTACCGAGAGACTCCGGATGACTTTCTGTTTTCCATTAAAGGCAGCCGCTTTATCACCCATATGAAGAAACTCAGAGATGTCGAAAAGCCTCTGGCCAATTTCTTCGCTCAAGGCATTCTGGCGCTGAAAGAAAAGCTCGGTCCCATCCTGTGGCAGTTTCCTCCGGGTTTCCCATTCCATGCAAAGAAGTTCGAATCCTTTTTCCAGATGTTGCCCGGCAATACTGGCGATGCTCTCCGGCTTGCACGCCGGCGCGATTATCGCATGAAAGGTAGAAGCTATCTGAGGGTCGACGAAAGCAGGCCATTGCAACATGCAGTGGAAATTCGTCACGAGTCGTTTCGTTCTGCCGAATTTGCCGGTCTTCTGCGGAAGTGGAACATCGCACTGGTCGTAGCGGACACGGCTGGAAAATGGCCTTTCATGGAAGATATCACTGCCAATTTTGTGTATGCCCGATTGCATGGCGACAAAGAGCTGTACGTCAGTGGATACACTTCAGATGCGCTCGATCTCTGGGCACGTCGCGTCCGAGCGTGGCGGAAGAAACAGCTGGGCGTCTACGTCTATTTCGATAACGACGTAAAAGTTAAAGCGCCGTTCGATGCGATTGCCCTCGCCCGCCGTGTGGGAGGAATTGAACCTCAGGATGTGAAAGTGACTGCTCCTGCGGATTCACCGGAAGAAGCACGGACGATCTGGCCGGCTATGGGTTCTCGACGATGACTCCACGTTGTCGTCCGTTCAACAAGCCGGCGAACCCGAAATCGCTGCACTCCTCGGCGAGAGTTATCATCAGGCCGTTATGCCGCAACTCAACGAGCCTTCTGCAGACTTGTCGGAGTCACTATGTCAAAACTGTTTCTCAATGCCCCGGTGCGGCGGTGCGTGCAGAGACAGAATCGGGCTTCCAGCAGTGATAGAATGCGCACGATTGAGGCAAGCCAACTGTGAAGGACGAACGGAATGAAAAATCTCCGGATTACCTTGATGTGACCGGCGTGCCGACGACGACGATCAATCGCGAAGGTGGTCAACTCGGGCCGTACAAGATTGACGCGCTTCTCGGCACTGGTGGCATGGGGCAGGTGTATCGCGCGACGGACATTCGACTCCATCGCAAAGTCGCAATCAAGATCTCCGCAGAACGATTCAGCGGACGGTTTGCGCGGGAAGCGCGGGCGATTTCCACATTCAACCATCCGAACATTTGCACACTCCATGACGTCGGTCCGAATTACCTGGTGATGGAGCTACTGGATGGCACCACGCTGGCGGACGAGATCCGGAGAGGACCGATGGCTCCGCTTCAGATCACACGATATGGAGCCCAGATCGCCTCGGCATTGGCTGAAGCGCACTCGCACGGAGTCGTACATCGAGATCTGAAGCCGCGCAACATTATGGTGACGCGGCACGGCGTGAAGGTGCTGGATTTCGGGCTTGCCCGGATGGATATCGAAGAGGGCCTGACGGAAACCAATGTGGTGTTGGGTACGCCTGGATACATGGCCCCGGAGCAGGCGGAAGGCAGGAAAGCGGATGAACGCACCGATTTGTTCGCGCTCGGACTGGTGCTGTTTGAAATGGCGGCTGGAAAATTGCCGTACCCCGGCCAATCGCTGGCATGGATGATGGCCTGCGGATCTGCCGCCGGTACCCCACGACTATCGGAAGTGCGTCCGGACATCCCGGGAAGTCTCGACGCGCTGGTGGCAAGGCTGCTGGAGAAAAATCCTTCCGATCGCCCCCCGTCCGCTGCATCGGTTGCCGCCGAGTTGTCGGCGTTGGCAGACAAGATTTCCGCTGCTTCGCTTGCCGCCGGCAATTCGCTGCGCCGGCCAGCGGTTCTCGTTCCAGCCGCCGTAATGCTTCTGTTGGCGATCGGTGGCGGAATTTGGCTCTACAAGCTATCCGGCAGCCGACGCTGGGCGCGCGAGGAAGCAATCCCCGAAATCACTAAACTCACCGTTGAAACAAAACCTCTGGCCGCATTCCAGGTACTGGTCCGGGCCGAACAAGTTTTGCCAGGCGATCCTGAGCTTGCAAAGGTTGCCGAAAGTTTTACGCGATCCATTTCAGTGAGTTCTTCAGTGCCGGGATCCAGGGTGGACATTCAGGATTATCTTTCTCCGGAAAGTTCCTGGTATTTATTAGGCACCACTCCGATTCAGCACGTCAGGATTCCGCGTGGGTACTTTCGCTGGAAACTCTCTATACCCGATGGCGGAGAATTCGTGGCGGCGCCCCTCACAGGAGATTCGATGCAATTTCCATTCGCACCGGCGAAGAATGCCGATGCCAAAATGGTCCATATACCGGGGGGACCGTGGGGGAATTTGATCGGATTCATCGGCCCGGTTCGCTACCAGCTGCCGGAATTTGATATGGACCGGTTTGAGGTGACGAATCGCGAGTACCAGAAGTTCGTGAACGATGGTGGCTATCAGAAACAAGAGTACTGGCAAGAGAAGTTTGTCAGAGACGGTAAGGACCTGACGTGGGAACAGGCGATGGAACTGTTTCGTGATCAAACGGGACGCCCAGGACCTTCAACATGGGAGGCAGGCCATTTTCCGCCGGGGCAGGACGACTATCCGGTCTCCGGCGTGAGTTGGTATGAAGCATCCGCGTATGCGCTGTACGCCGGCAAAAGTCTTCCTGCGCTGGGGGAGTGGTTCAAGGCGGCTCCGGCAGAAACCGCAAGGTTCACTACGAATCAGAGCAATTTTGGGGGCCGTGGGTCGGTGCCGGTTGGAAATTCTCAAGCGGTGGGTCCTTTCGGGACCTATGACCTGACCGGAAATGTCCGGGAGTGGTGTCTGAACGCTGTGGATGGGGACAAACGCTTCATTCTGGGCGGGGCATGGGGAACCCAGACCTACCAGGCTTATGATCCGGAAGCCTTGCCTCCGTTCGATCGATCCGCAATGAACGGTTTCCGCGGCGTGATCAATCGTGAGCCGCTACCCGCTGCCACTGCCGCGCCGGTCGTCAGGCAGAGCAGGGACTTCGCCAGGGTCCGGCCGGTGAACGATGAAGTATTCAAGGTGTACAGAAGTTTGTACGACTATGACCGGCGGCCTCTGAATACCGTGAATGAAGGCGTTGTAGTGGATAACGCGAATTGGAAGGAAGAGAAGATCACTATCGATGCCGGATACGAAAACGAACGTCTTCCGATGTATCTCTTCCTGCCCAAAAATGTCCATGCACCGTATCAGCCCGTCGTGTTCTTCCCCAGCGCCAGGGTCAACACCGCGACCATGAAGAGCAGCCAGAGTCTGGGAGACATGGACTTCGTCGACTACGTGATCAAGAGTGGCCGCGCGTTGGTTTATCCGATCTATCGGGCGACGTACGAGCGTCGTCCTCCGGGGACCGGCGCGCCGGGAGCTGTAGACGACCGTGAGCTGACAATCCAGGAGTCCAGGGAAGTGCGCCGCGCTCTGGACTATCTGGAGACACGACCGGATGTGATCGATATGACGAAGGCCGCCTATTTGGGAGTGAGCCAGGGCACTGCTTACGGCGTGATCTTCACGGCGTTGGAGGATCGGTTTAAAGCCGTGGTATTTCTGGATGGCGGCTTTTTCCTCGGCCCTGCCATGGCAGGACGGGACCAGGCGGATTTCGCACCCAGATTGAAAAAACCCGTTCTGATGGTGAACGGAAAGTATGATTTCACATTCCCACCCGATCAGTCGCAACTGCCGATGTTTGAAATGATCGGAACACCGCCCGCAGATAAAATCCGCAAGGTGTTGGAGACCCCGCACGATGTAACCCAGCTGAAGCCGGAACTGGCGAACGAAGTGCTTTCATTCCTGGACAAATATCTCGGCCGGGTGAACTAGCCCCGGGAGAAGAGGTTAGCGTCCTTCTTACATCGGAACCGCGGCAAAAAACGTCTGCCTGAACGCTTTCGGAACTCCAATCCGATCTAAGTAGGACAACGTATCTAAATTACGCAACCCTCCCGATTCCCCGCCCGACTCCATGTTCCTTAAACTCTAGGGGTCGCCCCAAAGGTTGAACTGTGGGCTCCGGATCCATCGTCGTTGGGAAAGGAGCAGAAGACGTGATAAAGAGTGTAGAGATAATTCGCCCCCGCTTATTGCTGGCAGATGATCATACCATCGTCGCTGACGGCCTCCGTCATTTGCTCGAACCGGAGTTTGACCTGATTGGAGTCGTTGGAGATGGCGTGGCACTGGTCGAAAACGCGAATAAACTCAGACCCGATGTGATCGTCACCGACATTTCAATGCCGAGGCTGAACGGCATTGAAGCCGCGCGCCGGCTGAAGGCAGGCGGTTCGTGCTCCAAAATCATATTCCTTACCATGCACATGGATGTTGAAGTCGCAGCGGAAGCTTTTCGGGCCGGAGCCTCAGGGTACGTCCTGAAACATTCCGCGACCCACACACTGAGCTACGCCATCTGGGAGGCGCTGAAGGGACGTCAGTTCGTCAGTCCCAGAATCGCTGAAAACGTGAAGCTGAATGTCATGGCCTCTTCGCAGCGAAGAGACGGGTCAGCCATCCGCCTGACATCCAGAGAACGCGAAGTGCTTCAGCTGGTGGCGGAGGGTCACACCATCCGTGTAACTTCAGAATTGCTGAAAATCACGACGCGGACTGTGGAATTTCACAAAACCAATATCATGGATAAGCTGGGACTCCGCACCACCGCCGACTTGACGCAATATGCGATCAGCAACCGAATCATCACGATTCGAAACCCGGACGTCGATCGTGCTGCATCGAAGCGATCTGCCCCAGCCACAATGGCTTGAACCAATCCGCTGCTGTTGGTGACGGTGAATACAGGCAAATTGCGCTCCTGCGGCAGGAAGGGCAATTCGGCTCATCTGGTAAGCGATCAAAAAGCCTGACCGAAAGTAAAGAAAAACTGGCCTCGAGGTTCGCCCGGCTTCGTCTTCAGGTTAATTCCATAATCGAACCTTAGAAGCAGATAGGGCGTGCGTATTCGTATTCCAAAACCCGTAGATGGCCGTATATCAAATGGTGAAAAGTCCTGAAGTCTTGGATAAACGTTGCCGGCATCGACAAACGCAACTCCATCGAGAAATTTGTAGAGTGGAAAACGAAACTCGGTGTTGAGTACAAGTTCCGCATCGCCGCCGGTGGGATTGCCGTCGGAATCCAGGGGCCCCAGGCGATCCTGCTCAAATCCGCGAACAGTCGTGCCTCCTCCAGTCTTGAATTGCTGCGTACGGAAATCCTGACCGGGCTCTCTCTTCAGGATTCCGATCCTCGCCCCAAAGGCCAGTAGCATGCGATTCCGAACTTCATGCGTCCAGGGCACCAGGGTCGGCTTGCCTAATCGCAAATAGTCCGAGAACTGGCCAAAATATTTGAAGTAATGAAGATCGGATCCCAATGTGGCTGTTCCCCAATCCACCGCGTGCGATGTGAAAGTACCTCGGGAAGCGTCAAAAGGGTCATCACGTGTGTCTCTCGTGAAGCTGGTCGTAATCGGTGCAGTCCGTACCAGCGAGGGCGGGAAGTCCGGCTCGGGAACGGCAGTAAACTGAAATGTCCTCTGTAACGCATATCCCAGTGTCAGTGTGTTGTTCTTTCGGAACTTATATTCCAGGGTTGGCGTCAGGCCTCTCTTGTCCGTAATCGTTATTCGGCCCGAAGTCTTGTCTGTTATTTCTTCATGGCTCGTAAATGCCGAGAACAGCAACTTGACGGGAAAGCGACGCAGTATGGGCTGGCTGAAATACGTTCGACCCTCTCGAAGCTGGCCGTCATAGCGAAGTTGCACGCCGAGAACCCGCGCAGACCCGAGCATGTTCCGATTTGAGAAATCGGTGATGACGCCGAGTCCTCGTTCGGAATCGTAATAGCCGCCATACTTGAGGTCCCACGGCTGGATTTCGCGAACGCGTGCGGCCACTCGCACCGGCACCTGATTGGGCTTGAGCGCGGGCGAGGGTTCCAGCGAAGTAACTTCGATATCCACGAAGGCGTAGGCGCCTGCGTCATACAGGTTCGTGCGTGCCTGACTCAGTTTGTCATCACTGAGGATATCGCCCGATTTCAGGTCCAATTGGGAACGGACCAGCCCCTGGCTGGTCTTGTCATTCCCCTCGACTTGAATCTCCCGGACTATCCGCTGACGCCCTTCCTGAATGTCGAAAGTAAGGCTGATGATTCTTCGGGAAACGTCCTTGACCTGGCTGAATTGAACAGAGGCGTCGCTATAGCCCGTCTTTCGGTAGAGTACCTGAAGTATCTGCCGCGCTTTATTGGCGGTCGAAAGCTGGAATACCGATTCCGGCCCGATCTTGATCTTCATCAACAGGGCATCGTCTGTGAATTCTGTATTGCCCTGGAAACGAATGTCGCCAAAGTGGTAGAGGGCACCTTCGGTGACGCGAAACACCATCGTCAATATCATGGTCTGCTCGTTCAATTGACCGCTCGGCTGCTCGACTTTCACATCGAGATATCCGCGTTCTCTAAAGATGTTTTCGATGGAAGGAACTGCCTGCTCTCTCTCCTCGGGACCCTGATTGAAATATCCGACGGATTTCAAGAGCGCCTGCAATTCGCTTTCTTTGATGGAATGAACTCCTTCGAACGCCACGCGGAGTTCGTCATACCGGCTGCCGGGCTGTATTTTGAAAGTGACGATTTCGGAATCTTCGTTCGGCGTCTCGATCGAGCTGTCGATATGGAAACCGAAGTATCGCTCCTTTAAGAGGGCGCTTTCGATAAGGTCCTTCACATCTGCGGTCCGCTGGACATCGATGACGCCGCGACTCCAGGCTTTTCGAATACCCTCCCTCAAATCACCCGATAAGTCCCAGCCTTCATAGACGAACTGAACCCGGGGACCTTCCTTAATGTGAAAGGCAAGATCCACTGTTGAACCGACTGTCTTCTTCTGGACGGAAATGCGGGCTTCCAAACGATCGTCGGCACTCAGGACTTTTTCCAGCCGCTCCCTTGCGGTCTGAACGGAGAAAAAATCGTAGGACCTTCCGGTCTTGAGCCCCGCGACACTCGAGAGTTTTTCCGCTGTCAGATGGGTATCTCCCGAGAACTGAATGGAGCCAATCTTTCTTCGTAGAGGTGTGTTGTTGTTCGTGGTGGTTGACGGAAGACCAAACAAGAGGTCGTGCTGGGCCTGGAATCGGAAGCTGTTATCTTCCTGGCGGATCCCACTGGTGGTGATACGCCGGGTCACGTTGTAATCGGCAATCCATATCTGGTCGCTGCTGTTTCGAAGATTCATGGAATAGACGAGGCTCAGCTTCGGCGTGATGTCTTTGCCGAGCGTCAGGCGCGCTGTAGCGTCTGCTTCACTGGCAATCAGGTTCGGGTCGGAAGTGGTATTGGAAGTGGAATTCGATTTGGTTGAATCGAGAAAGCTTGGGTCGATTCGAACCTGGCTCAATCCAACAGCGCGGCCAGCCTCGGATGCGAATGATGAACCCAGGTCACCCGCAATGAACGAAAGAACCTGTTCTTTGGCTACGGCGCCACCCTCGCTGCTGGCCTCATTCAAAGTTCGGCCTGTAGCCAGGACGGAAACGATGTCTCCTTCGCTGAGCGGGGGACTCGAAGTCAAATCCGTTTCCAGTTTCTTTGCGACATTGCCGGAAATCTTCATCGTAATGTCATAGGTGGTGTCGTAGTCGGACGATCTCGCCTTTACCGTCGTCGTGGAGGACACGTCCAGAATGGGTTCAATCGCATGTTCATTGTTGAACGTGATAAGACCGCGGTCGACCGAATACTTCCGCTCGCGCAGATAGAGGCTCGCACCCTCGTCCACCTCTATTTTTCCGGTCAACCCCGGCTCTTCAATCGTACCCAGCAGCCGGAGCTCGGCATCGATTTCTCCTTGTGCAATATTGTTTTTGACCTCAATCGGTGAAAGTGTTCGAAGAGCAATATCCAATCGAGTGTTGTTCAAATCTGAGGTTTCATTGGAGGCTGCGATGACTTTCGGTTCACCTGAAAAATATTTCATCAGGCCCCGGCCTACAGTCAAAGGCTCCGTGTACGCGCCTTCTTCGACTTCGATTTTGCCGGAAATTCGCAGAGCGGGGTACGTGCCATCGACACGGAATTGCGCATTCGAAACGGTCTTCAAACCTTTTGGGAACTCCATGTATATTCCATCTCCCGAAACGCTCAGGCTCACCTCGCCGCGCTGGGAGTTGAACAGCCCCACATGCCCCTCACTCTTAATCGTGCCTCCGTTCACGCTGCCTTCGAGGCGCGTCACTTCGATACTGTCGCCGATCAAGTCGAGCCGTAACTGGACGTTTTCGGCAGCGAGACGAGGATTGTCGATGTGCGCCTCCCCGTCCTGGATTTCAACATAGCCATTTACTTTGGGCGCCTCCACACTTCCGCCGACATCGACATTCAATCGAGCAGTGCCGACACCTTGTGCGGCCTTGCTGAATAGCGCAAGAACCGCAGCGTCGGAGTCTCCTTTGAGATGGATGTCAAGGGGACCGGATTTCCGCAAGTCTGCGGTGCCGGAAAGCTGAACGTTTGTTTTGGGTCCCTTCAATTCAAACTGCCGTACTGAGGCGATTCCATTTCGAATCTCAATACTGGATTCGCCAACCTGTGCAAGCTCGAATGTTCCGGCATTGAACTTGAGATCCGGAAACGAAACCTTCAGCTGGACGGAACTGATATCGTTTCTTTGCGCCAGTGCATCGATCCTGACCGAGATCGTTCCGTCCGTATTTGCCGGTGGTCGGGTCATCGAAGAGAGCATGAACTTTTCAACATCCACGGTCAGTCGAATGGGTGATTCGGGTCGAGGTACCTCAATTGGCAGATCCGGCAGCACAGCCAGGGTGGTTTCCCCCTGTGCAGACACTTTTGCATCACCCCATCTTCCGTTCAACTGGTCCACTACCACTCGTCCATCGCGTACGACGGCCTTCAGGTTGACTTCGTTCAAGGGCGCGATCATGACGGCGGTCTCCACAGACCCGTCGGTAAGAGTGATGGTCAAATCGGGATCGATGCGTTTCAGATTGCCACGCAGACTTCCATCGAGTACGAGCTGCCCACCAGCGGCAAGCGGAGTGTCGAGAGAAATCAGATTTGCAAGTTCTGAAAGATCGGCCCGGCCGTTCACCGTCAGCTGCCCGATGGATCCTTCGAGAGGAATATTGCCCGCTATAT
>Ga0163163_10003358_pt1 | contig 13585 bp, 4 predicted proteins | sample S65metaG_FD_119766 | JGI IMG/M metagenome (GOLD analysis project Ga0163163, IMG submission 119766) | Switchgrass rhizosphere microbial communities from Kellogg Biological Station, Michigan, USA - S6-5 metaG | ecosystem: Host-associated > Plants > Roots > Rhizosphere > Soil | place: USA: Michigan... | reverse complement strand
TCTGGGATACACGAAGTTCGTGGCGCAAGGCGGCGATTGGGGTGGGCTCGTTGTGGATCAGATGGGCGTACAGGCGGCGCCGGAGTTGCTCGGCATTCACACCAACTTCCCGGGCGCGGTTCCGGCAGACATCGACCAGGCGGCGTTCTCTGGTGCGACGGCGCCAGTGGGTCTTTCGGCCGACGAGAAATCCGTGTACGAGCGACTGCGGTTGGTCTACAGCAAAGGCGTCGCCTACGGCTACCAAATGGGACAGCGCCCGCAGACGTTGTACGGCATTGCAGATTCCCCCATCGGTCTCGCCGCCTATTTTCTGGACCACGATGCGTTGAGCTACGCGCTGATCTCGCGCGTCTTTGCCGGAGAAGCGGCCGGCCTCACCCGGGACGATGTCCTCGACAACATCACAATCACCTGGTTGACGAACACGGCCATTTCCGGGGCGCGTCTCTACTGGGAAAACAAGCTGGCATATCTGAGCGTCAAGGGCGTCTCGATCCCGGTTGCCGTGAGCATCTTTCCCGACGAGATCTGTCCAGCGCCGAGGAGTTGGGCGGAGCGCGCGTATCCCAAACTGATCCACTACAACAAGGTCGACAAAGGCGGTCACTTCGCGGCGTGGGAACAGCCGGAACTCTTCTGCCAGGAGATGCGCGCCGGCTTCAAGTCGCTGCGCAACTAGTCGGGGCATCGCGCGTTTGGGATCGGGACGACGTGGCAGCACGTCGTCCGCTCCGTCGAGGGCTCCAATCACATGGAGACCCTCGCCGATCGGTTGCTCTCAGCGCTTCACCAGCACGACCCGCTGGTAGCAGTTCAGCTTCGGACCCATCATCACGGCCATTCCCAAGTAGTTCACGCCGGCGGCCGCATTGGCCGGAATCTCCACGTCCACATGACAGGTCCGTTCTTCGCCCGGCTCAAGCACGCCGAAGTCCTGGCGGGCGATCACGCTTGCGCCTGTCTCGTGCCGATCGAACACGCCAAGTGCACGCACACGCCTGCTCGCACGAGCACCATTCCTGATCCGAAGGCTCATCTCACAGACCGCACCCGGCGAGACCACTATGGGGGCGGCCAGGTCGCTTCCCCACGACGGATCGCCGTCGTACACAAATCCGCAGCCGTCGCAGAACCCGACTCGGCGCGCCGCTGACCCCTGCTTCGGCACCATCGTCGTCTCACTGATTGATGCGCCGCATAAGGTGCAGCGTCCGGCGTCTGCGCTCCCAGGGGCTTGACGGTAGGCCCAGACCCATAGGTGTGTGTGCATGCACCCGGCTCGTCGCACGTAGGCGTCGACCACGTCGAGCAGATGATCAGCGAGTGTGTCGACGGCATCGTCAAGAGCGGCGAGCTCGGCCGCCACCGCCTCGTAACGAAGGATGGCGCCGAGCGGGACCGAGCCCAAGCTCCATCCCCAAAAGACCCGGCGTACGGCGGCCAGCGACTCCACGGCGGTCTTGACGCTCGACGGCTGCAGTTCGCGAAGCGGTCCATGCAGATAGACATCGAGAAACTCCAGGTCGGCAGCGAAATCGGGTTCGACGCCGGTCGATCGCGCAAGGTGGCGACGGTCGACAATCTGGAGCCGCACGTCCTGCGCAGTGGCGCCGTTCATCGTCAAGCAGATGGTGCCATCGGGTGAAAGCGCTCCCGCGATCGTCTCGCCGGCATCGTGCGTCAACACGATCGGCTCCTCCGGCACGCAATCGCCGGAGAGAAATGCCCGCAGATCGATCGGACCCGGCGGCGCGGTCAGACGAACGCTTGTCGAGACGCCGTCGGATGCGTCGACATCGACGGGGACGACAACGCTGGTGCACGCGACGCTGGTCACCGGATCGCCGAAGCACACCCACTCGGCTTCGAGGCCGGCGCGAAGGCGATAGCGATTGAGTCGATTGGCAACCGCGGCAAACGGCAATCCGGCCGCGCAGGCGTGATAGAGCAGCGTCAACTCGGGCGTCTCGAAGCTCGCGGCACGTACCGTTCCAAGCAGCGCCGCAACGCCAGCGTGCAGCAGGAGGCTCTCGCCGATGCTGTACTCCGCGGCAAACGGGCCGCGCGCCATCGTGACGCCCCAGCAACAGGCGGCGGCCACTCGGCGTGCGCCTGCGGCGTCCGACGAGGTGACGATGCCCTTGTTTGCGGCGTGACGCGAACACGGACCGCCGTGATAACAGGGCATCACGCGCAACTCCTCCGCCGACGCCGACTGTACGTCGTCGTGCCGGCAGAGCAGAACGCCGCCCAGGCCCATGTCGCAGCCGTTCGAGTGCCCGACCAGGATGTCGAGTGCGGAACGCTGCTTGAACAGGCGAATCACCTCGGTCTTGTCCGCCGACGACTGATGCGCCTCGAGCAGATTGGCACCCTGAAGTGGATGGCGGGCGGACAACATGTTGAACAAGCGAACCACGCCGTCCGCTGGCGCGTCCTCGGTGCCGCGCAGCAGCGCGGCCGCCGCTTCTTCAAGTTGAACGCCGCTGCGGCCGTAGAGATACCCGAGGCACAGATCAGGCGCCCGCTCGGCCAGGTCGCGAGCCAGGTCGAGGAGCGGCCTCACCTCGAGCGCCTTCATCTCCGCCACGATCAGCGCGGCGCCGGTGGTGGCGGTCGCGAGCCGAGCGGCAGCTTCGTCGAAGTCGCGCACGTGAGTCAGCCGCCAGCCGCGGCGCTCCGCCACGACCTCCGCCGCCCGCTCGCCAGCGTCGCCGACGGCGAGGACGAGACCGTCCATCGCAGCTACAGGTTGCGCGATACCACTCGCAGAGGCAGGTGACGTGAACGCCATGCGCCGATCAGCGTCCTTGCGCTTCCGTCATGGCCACGATAATCGAGCGGGAGCCCTCGTACGGCTCTCGGCCGTGCGCCACGGTCATGTTGTCGAGCAGCAACACGTCACCTCGCTCCCACGCGAACGTCACCTGCTCCGCCTGAAACGCCCGGAGCACATCGTGGACAATGCCCGGATCGATCGTGGTGCCGTCGCCGAACGATGTCTCGTAAGGCAGATTGTCGCGGCCCAGCGCATCGATCAGCGCCGCGCGCATCTCGTCCGGATACGCCGCCAGGTGGAAGAACACCGCATGGTTGAACCAGAGCAATTCACCCGAGACGGGATGACGGCGAAACGCCGGTCGGACCGCCGTCGTGCGCAGCTCGCCTGAGGGTTTCCATTCGTAGCGGATCTCGTGCCGGCGGCAGTACTCCTCGACGGCACTGGGATCCTCGGTCCAGAAAGCCTCTTGCCAGGTCAGACCGATTCGCCGCGTGTTGAAGTTCCGAATGTAGGCGACGCCCCGCCGCGCAAACTCGTCCAGCACGTCAGGGGCGAGATGCGCCACCACCCGACGAACGTCAGCCAGCGGTGTCGCACCACCTTCGCGAGACGGCTCGAGGCAACAAAAATAGATCTTTCGCGGCCACTGATCACAGTAGCTCGCTTCGTTGTGCAGGTTGATCGCCTGGTGGGCCGGATAGACGGTCGACTCGTAGATGCGATCGCCCAGCGCCGCGCGCGGCGTCGATTCGTCGGGGCAGGTCATCAGCGGGCCGGTTGATGTCGCCGCCGCAAATTCCTGCAAGCGGGCGCTCGTAGACACTTGAAACCCGCGGAAGAGCACGGCTCGATAGTCGAGGAGCCATTCGTCGACGATCTGTCGATGCGCCTGCGACCATGCAAGGATGTCAATGTCCGCAGCGGCGGGAGTGACCAGGAGCGGCATCAGCGAGCTTGGGCGCAGCGGTCGAACATCGACCGCGGCCAGCGCTGAGGATGCGACGGGACGGCGTGCGCCGGCGAATGCGGGACGACGAATGTCGGCAGGCCGATCCACGGTCAGATCCATCCTTTCTGGGCGACATCCGCGTCCGGCCGCGGGGCAGCGCCGACGCGGTGGACGGCCGACGGGGCAACTCCGGCATCTGGCGTCGTGGCCAGCACGTCCAAGGCCTCCTCGACCGCCGCACGTATATCGATCGCACGCGCGTCAGCTACACTGGCGGGATCGTAGTACGTCTCGAGCGACAGGGCCTCGCCGCTCCGCCGAAAAACGGTGTTCCAGGCAAACTCGTTCACGTTGATCGAGAAGGCCGAGAGAATCTCGATGTCGTGATCTCGTGCGGCGTCCAGGACGTCATCGAAGCGGACAAAATTGAACGTCGCATCGAACAGCTCCCCATCGCCGCGGTCCGCTGCCATCGGCAGCACGGGAACGTGGCGGTGAGGGTAGATGGCTCGCTCCTCGTCGGCCACGGCGCGGATCCACTCACGGCCAGTTCGAGCGGGGCCACGCATTCGCAACGGAAGGAAGTTGAGGAACAACCCCAGCGCCGCATCCGCTCCAGGCAAGTCGGGCCGGGCGTGAGCAAACAGACCGGTCACGACATCCGACGCACCGGTGACGCGAGAAAGTGCGCGTACATGCGCGGCCAGCAACACCGTTCGCAACGGGACGGCCTCTTCTCTCGCCCGCTCCGACAGCGCCTCGATCGCCGACGCGGCAAGCATCGTGCGTTCAACCCGGCGGATCGCCGAGCGCGGTCCCCGCTTGCCGACATGCCCAGTCGGAGCACCAGCGAGCGATCGCTGCCAGAACGCCAGGCTCTCCGCACTCGACAGCGACTCCCGTTCGAGCCGCACGTATTCGGCCATCGCATCGATCACCGGGTTGGACGCGGCGGCGACACCGACCGGCGCGCCCCGGCCAACGCGCGCCGCGTATTCTCGAATCAGTTCCGATCCGAGCGTCGTCGCGCTCCAACCATCCAGAACGGCATGGTGGCTGGTCCAGGTGAGCTGACACGATCGATCGCTGCGGAGGTGCACGGTGAAACGGACGAGCGGCGGGCGCGACCACTCGAACGGCATCTGAGGCTCGGCGGCGAGGAAGAGCTCCAGTTGGCGCTCCTGTTCGGCTCCCTCGAGCGTCCGCCAGTCGACGACCGTCAAGGTCGGCGCGGCTTTGCCGTGTACACATGTCATCAGCCGATGAGGATCGCGGCGGTCGAAGCTGCTGCGAAGAATCGGGTGACGATGGACGACCGCTGCGAGTGCCGCTTCGAAGGCGTCGAGATCGACCGGCAGGCGCAGGTGGCACGTCGCCACGTCGTGGTAGAGGCCCGAACCGGGCTCTCGATCGCACTGCTTGGACATGTGCGCCTGCAGGCGCGTCATGGGATAGGCATCGACCACCCCGGCCGGCAATGCGAGGCGGTCCTCGTCGGCGATCAATGCGAAGGCGGCCGGCGGCCCCGATGCCTCGGCGAATGAGTGGCTGGCCGCGATCTGAGCCGCGAGGCCGGCGATCGTCGGATGCTCGAGCATCTGGCGAAGCTCGAAACGCAGTCCCTCTTTCGCCGCTTCGGTGCGCACGCGAAGAATCTGAATCGAGTCGCCACCGAGGTCGAAGAAATTGTCGTGAACACCGACGTCGGTGCGCCGCATCACCCGCTGCCAGATCGCGGCCAGGCGTCGTTCCGCGGCGCTTTCCGGCGCCGACCAGGCGGGCCGATCGCGCAGCGGCATGATGGCCAATGCCCGGAGGGCGGCCGCATCAATTTTTCCGTTCGGCGTTCTGGGAAGCTCCGGTAGGACCGTGACGCGCGACGGCACCATGTGGTCCGGGAGGCGCGCACGCAGCGCGCGCAGTACCGGCACCTCGTCCACGAATCGACCGGCGGCGCCGACCACGAACCCGTGCAACTTCGTCGCTTCCCCATCACCACGCGTTACGACTCGAGCCTCCGTCACGCCGTCGATCTCGAGCAGGGCCGCCTCGATCTCACCCGGCTCGACGCGTACACCGCGGATCTTGACCTGATCATCGACGCGTCCGAGAAACTCCAGGGTGCCGTCGGGGCGAAGGAAGCCGCGGTCGCCCGAGCGGTAGATGCGGCCCCCCGCCGGAGACGTCGCGTCCGGGCGAAAACGGTCAGCCGTCAACGCCGGCTCATGCAAGTAGCCTCGGGCCAGGCCCACGCCGCCAATCGCAATTTCGCCGGCGAGACCGGTCGGAAGCGCACGAAGCTCAGGATCGACGATGCGAATCGTCACGTGTCCGGCGGCATGCCCCAACGGCACGCGCAACGACGATGCGGCACTGCCAGAATCCGGATCCCCGCACTCGCGCCTCACGTTCGCCGCGACGTACGCGCTGCTCCAGACGGTCGACTCGGTCGGTCCGTATTCGTTGACGAGGGCGGTGTCCGGCAGGCGGGAGTGGTGCTGCGTGACCAGCGACAGCGGACAGACCTCTCCGGCCACGGTGACGGCGCGGAGTGATGTCAACGAGCCCGCTTCGTTCAGGACGGCGTGGTACAGCGACGGCAGGATCTGGATGTGCGAGATGCGATGCCGGTCGATCAACGCGGCGATCTGCTGGGAATCCTTGGTCGATTCGGATGGCGAGAGATAGACCGTGCCACCGCCCGCCAGCGTCCAGAAAATCCCGGCCACCGAGCTGTCGAACGCGAAGCTGGCCAACAGCAACAGTCGCTCGGGAGACTCGCGATAGGTGGCCTCCCGCGCCAGCGTGGACGCCAGCAGGCTGCGATGATCGACTTCGACACCTTTGGGCGCGCCGGCCGAACCCGACGTGAAGATGACGTAGGCCGTATCGTCGGGGCCGACCGCTACGGGTTCCCCAATCGCCGCCGGCAGTGCGTCGTTCATGACCAGCGGTCTCGCCGGCGTAGGAGGCAAGCGGTCGACCAGCGTTCGCAGCGTCAAGACCACCCTCGCGCGCGTCTTGTCGAGGATGTGTGCGATTCGCGCCGGCGGGTACGCCGGCTCGAGCGGTACATAACCTGCACCCGCGCGCAGCACACCCCAGAGCGCCACCAGATACTCCTGGTCGCGATCGAAAAAGAGCGGGACCACGGTCCCAGGACCGATCCCCCGCCCACGTAACATCTGCGAGACAGACGCGGCGCGCCGATCGAGATCGCCATACGTCAGGACGTGCTCACCGGACACCACCGCCGGATGGTTCGGGCGCTCGCGAACGTGGCGTTCGAAGACGTCGAGAATCGTCCCTTGTGGCCGCAGACTCGGCGAGACGGCGACCGGTGCGGCGGCACTCACCGCGACGGCATTCATCGCAATCGCGTTCACTGCGATTCGCGGACGGACGGCAACGATCCGCAGAATGTCGGCGAACTGCGCCGCGAGAGCAGCGGCGGCGTCCGACGAGTAGTGTCGGCGGTCGTAGACAATCTCCGCCGGCCGCGGACGTCCGCGATCGAATGCCACGAGGTGCAGCGGCGATCGTTCGGGCAGTGGCGACCACCGCACAATCGAAAAGCCATCGCGATCCAGGGCGCCCGCCGCGGGGACTCGCTCGAAGCTCGCGACCAGGTCATGCTCCAGCGTCGTTTCGTCGAAGCAGTCCTGCCACGACTGGGCTTCGAGATAGTGCGCCTCGATCTCGCGCGCGAGTTCGAGGAGCCCGCGGTTGGGCGCCACGTCCACGGAAAGAGGCAGGCAGCGTTCGAACACCCCGATCGCGTCGGCCAGCTCCGGTTGCGTGCGTCCGTGATGCGCGACGCCGATGACCACATGCCGCAGATCGCAATGCCTCGCCACGAGAATCGCCCACGCGGCCAGGAGCGCCGTATCGTCCGCGCCGCTGCAGCCGTCGGACTGGTCGCCACACGGCTGCACACCGTAGCGGCCGGGCGCGCCCGACAAGGCGGGGCCAGCCAACAACGGCTGCGGCCACGGTCCGCCCGGTTGGACGACGTTGTGCCAATACTCTTTGCCGGGCACCGATTCTGCCGCGTCGAGGATCTCGTTGGCCCATCCGGCGTAGTCCGCGTATTGGACGCCCGCCGGACGCGCGCCGAGTGAGCGACAACGGCCCACGACGTCTTCGACCAACAGGCCGAGCGATCGCGTATCCGCCGTGAGCGACGGCAGTGCGAGGTGAAGCAGATGTCCAGACGTCGGAGAAACACGAACGTGCGCCTGAAGCGTTGGGCCATCCGACGGTTCGTACGCCAGCCACGAGGGTTCCTGGGCCCCTTCAACCACGGCGTCGGACCTCGTCGTGAACACGGGCGACGCAGACGCTCGGACGATCTGCAGCGGATACTTCATCCCTGCCGCCGGCGGAAAGACCGTCCTCAGGATTTCGTGCTCGGAGACGATCGCGTGCAGCGCGTGTTCAATGCGCGTGGGATCGACGTCTCCATTCACCCGCGCGGCAACCGTCACGAGCGCGCCCGGCTCCGACGACCTCGTGCGCAGCCGCCACCGGTGGCGCTGCTGCGGCGACATTCGATACCCTGGCCCTTCGTTCATCGACCACCCGGAGACAATGGGCGCTCCGCGCTCCCTTCACGGACTCGTTCGAACGCCCGGTCCGCCTTGGCCCGGAAGTCCTTCAGTGCAGTCTGGCTTCGCTCGCGCGACGTCTGCCGTTCGAACTCCAGCCACGCCGCGCGCAGTTCAGTCAGTCGCATTTCGGGCGAGGTCGTCAGCCGTTCGAGGATGTGCTGCCAGAAACCGGCGATGGCGTCGATGCGCTCCGCAAACAGATCCTGCCGATACTCGAAGAACCCCTCGAACGATTGTTGCGACATCAAGAGCGACAGGCCGAACTTGGGAACGTCTGGCTCGACGAGGAGCGTCTCAATCTCGAGGCCGGCCACCCTGAGCGCCGGCGCTGGCGCATTCTGGACGGACAGCCACACGCTGAACGGATTGCGCGACCGGGGATCGTCGCGCGCGCTCAATACCGCTTCGAATGGCACCTGCCGATGCTCGTACGCCGCAAGAATCGCGGCACGGGCGCCATCGACGAGCTCACCCAGGGTGGCGTCCGGCCGCACCCTCGTGCGAATGGCCAGCGGATTCAAAAGCAACCCGATCAGATCGCTTGTTTCTGGCCGTTCGCGATTGGCGAACGGCGAGCCGATGACGATGTCGGTGGTTTCCCAGAGGCAATAGACGAGTGCATCGATCGCTGCTCGCAGGAGCATGAAGAGCGTGGCGCGCCGGCGACGCCCGACCTCGACGAGCTGCGCAGCCAGTTCCGGCCGAACCGCGATCGCACGCAGTCCGCCAGCCAGCGCCGTCCCGCGCGGCGGCAGACTGTCGACCGGCAGGTTTCGCAGGTGCTCCCGCCACCACAGGAGACTTTCCGCCGTCTCGGCGCCCGCCAACTGATCGGCCTCCCATTCGGCGACATCCGCGTATTGGATCGCCAGCGGAGGCAGCCGATCGCCTTGCCCGTCGTAGAAGGCGACCAGGTCCCTCGTGAGCACACCCATCGACCAGTCGTCGCAGACGATGTGATGCAAGAGCAGCAACAGCACGCCGTCGGTGTGCGACGTGCGCAGCAGCGCGGCGCGGATCGGCGGCGACGATTCCAGATCGAACGGCCGCCAGGCTTCCAATCGTAGCCGCCTCACAAGGTCAGCATCGCCGCAGTCGATGACCTCGATCCGGACCTCATGAGGCGCGTGAATCCGTTGAAACGGCTCGCCCTCGCGCTCGCCGAACGTGGACCGCAGCGTTTCGTGACGTTCGACGAGCCGTCCGAGTGCCTGCGTCAACCGCTCGACCGAGAGCTCGCCACGATAGCGGAGGGCAATGGGCACGTTGAACACCGCCGTGTTCGGCTCGACGCGCTCGAGAAACCACATGCGCCGCTGCGCGGTCGAGAGACGCGCCTCGGTCCGCGGCCGGCGCTGAAGCGCAGGCGCGGCGCCCCGAAGGGCACGCAGGATGCGGCGGTTGACGGCGACCCGCTCCTCCTCAGAGAGCGCGGCCATGCCTGGCGGGCCCGTCCGCGGATCGTCGGCGTACTCGTCCAAGGCCCGCAGCGTCTCGGCCGCCGGAGCATCCAGGAGCGACGCCGCGACCAGACATTCGAGGACGGGCGCAAACAACGCCACCGTGGTGAGGTCGAGCATCAGCCGCAGCGGCAGCTGGACGTCGAGGACACGCTCGATACGCGCCGCGACCTGCGCCGCGAGCAGCGAGTGTCCGCCCAGAATGAAGAAGTCGCTGTCGGCGGCCACCTGCTCGACGTGCAGCACCTTCGACCATGTATCGGCGACCAGCTGCTCCGCCGGAGACATCGGCGATGCGCCGACAGCTGAGGTCCGCGGCTGGCGCGCAAGCTCGGGAAGACGCCCTCGATCCAGCTTGCCGTTGACCGAGAGCGGCATCGCATCCAGGAAGACGATCTCGGCCGGCACCATGTAGGCGGGCAGTTTCTGTTGCAATTCCCTGCGGACGACTGTGGCGTCCACGAGGCCGTCGTTCGTGACGACGTACGCGACGAGATGCTTCTCGCCACCGACGCCTTTTTCCGCCAGCACCGCGCCCTGCCGAACGTTGGAGAGGCTATTGAGATGGAACTCGATCTCGGACAGCTCGACGCGGCTGCCATGGATCTTCACCTGACGATCGACACGGCCGACGAACTCGATCGCCCCGTCGGCGTGCCGCCTGGCGAGATCGCCGGTGCGATACATGCGACCACCGGGTTCTTCCGCAAACGGATCGGGCACGAAGCTGAGCGCCGTGCGCGCGGCCAAATGCACGTAGCCGCGCCCGAGTGCGGCGCCGGCGATGCAAATCTCCCCAATCGCGCCGTCAGGCGTCAGCTGCAGGTACTCATCGAGCAGGTAGACGCGCGAGTTCATGACCGGCTCGCCGAGCGGCGCAAAGGCGCGGGGCATGTCGGGCGGCACGATGCACCCAAGCACGGCGATCGCGGCTTCCGCCGGCCCGTACAAATGGAGAAATTCGCCGCTGACCGCTTGATAGAAGGCGCGAATCACTTCCAGCGGGACCGCTTCGCCGCCGGCGGGAATGCGGCCGAGCGAGGTCACCTCGCGGATTCCGGGCTCCGCAAGAAGACTCCTCAACATCGACGGCACGAAGTACGTGCTCTCGACACTGCGGTCGGCCATCAACTGACAGAGATACGCGGGTTGATGCTGGCCTCCCGGCCGGGCAACGACGACACGTCCGCCGTTCACAAGCGGCCAAAACACTTCCCAGATGAATGGATCGAAACCGCACGACGTCTTCAGCAGGACCGCGGCGCCATCGCCGAGCGGCCACTCGCGCTGAATCCATTCCATCTGATTGACGATCGCGCGGTGCGAGACCATCGCTCCTTTGGGCGTGCCCGTGGACCCGGAGGTGTAGATCACGTACGCGAGGTTCTCCGGCGCGATCGGCACCCGTTCGCCGGCACCGTCCGCTTCGGACAGATCGTCGGTTCCCGGTTGAGCGAGTGCATACGGAAGCAACCGGCACGGCAGTGGCGGCATGGCTGAAACACGCCTTTCCGGCACCAACAGCACCGTGGGACGAGCCTCCTCGACGATCGTCACCAGGCGGTCGGGTGGCAGATCGGAGTCCATCGCAAGAAATGCGGCGCCCGCTTTCAGGACCGCCACCAGCGCGACCGGAAACTCCAGGGAGCGCTCGCCCCAGACCGCCACGACGTGCTCCGGACCGACGCCGTGTGCCGAGAGCATCCGCGCGATGCGATCGGAGATGGCGTCCAACTCGGCGTAGGTCAGCGACTGGTCTTCGAATTCGACCGCCGTTGCCGAGGGCGTGCGCCGGGATTGAGCCACGACGGCGTCATGCAGCAGCGCGGGCCCGACGGCGTCCTGGCTCCTCCCCGACGAGCGGGCGACGATGACGGCCGACTCGCGTTCTCCGACCGCGGCGCCGTCGCACAGTCTCAGCCAACGATTGGCGGTGAATCGTCGCAGCTCCTGCTCAAAGACGTCGAGGACCTGTTCGATCTCCGTCTCGGAAAAGCGCTGCCGGTTGTAGACCGATTCCAGAGCCCAGCCTCGCGGCCGCCGCACGCATTCGAGGGCCAGATCGAATGTCTCGGTGACGGCCATCGTCTCGCGCACCGACACGCAGATGCCCTGACCGGTTGCGACGCCGGCTCGGTCGGTCCACGCAAATCCCCAGCGCAGGCGCGGTGTGTCGGGAGCAAGCAATCGAAAGCCTGCGTCATGTCGACAGACCTCGCGCCAATGCACGTTGGCCGTCGCCGACCAGTCCCCGAACCGCGCCAGCGGATCGATGGACACGGAAACCGGCAACTGCTTGGCGAAAGCCCCGAGGGCACCACCAAGCGAGGCCCCACGCCGATCGGCTCGCACGGCCATCACCACCGGCCCCTGCCGCTCCTGAAGCCGCCGCCAGATGATCAACGTCCAGATGGCGAAGATCGCCTCGCGAACGCCCGGATCTTCGGGGTCGACGACGTCCGGCAGCGTTCTCCGCACGAATCCGGGTAGAAAGCGGCTCGTCAGCGGCGATTGCGGCGCGCCGGCCGCGCGTCGCCACTCGTCCTGCCAGAAGTCGTCCTCGTCATCGTGCTCCCGCTCTTCTTCGCTGAGGAGCCAATCGGTCACGTCGGCATACTGCAACGCCGGTTCTTGCGATTCGGCGTCTGACGGGTGGGCCGCCGCGGCGAGCTCGCCGGCAAGATCGTCCAGCGAGACCGCATCGGCGCACAGCGCGGAGAGCACGATGCAGACCAGCCAGCTCGAATCGGCGATCTGCGCCAGCGAGACCCGCATGACGGAATCAGCCGGATCGAGCGGCGCCTGGAACTCCGCGTCGAGCAGTTCCCGAGCCGCGCGATCGATCTCCTCGCGCGAACGGCCGCGCCAGTCGACCGACGGGCAGTCGGTCCACGGCCTGGATTCGCCGACCACCTGCAGCGGCTCGTGCGCTCCGCTCGGCTTGATGAACCGGCTGCGCAGAATCTCGTGACGCTGTTCGAGCGCCTCCAACATCGAGAGGAGCTGCGCCGCACCTTCGAGGCCGTCGATTGCGAGCAGACCGCCGACGCGAAAGGGCGAGGGTGCGCCCGAATCGCTGCTGAGCCTCCAGATCCGCTGTTGTTGCGGCGACAGCCTGAATCCCCGCATCGATCCCGTGATCATGATTCTCCCAACCGCTCGTCGCCGCCGACAACCTTGACGGCGCGGCGCTGAGCGGTGCGAATCGAGTCTCTCCGGAGGAGGTCCTCGGCGGCGGCGTGCCGCTCCCGACGCTCGAACACCGCCTTGCGCACACGCCGATCGAGATCGGTCAGCGTGACCGAGTCGTCCCCAGCCATGATGTCGAGCACCAACCCGTACTCCTCGATGAAATCGCGAATGGTTCGCCGCGCGTACAGCTCGGTACTGTAGTCGAGCTCCAGCACAATCGACTCGCCATCCTCGACCGCGGTCAAGACGAACTCGAAGGTCGTCGCGTGCCGTTCAACCGGCAGCGCTTCGAACGTCAGGCCCTCTATCTTCACGACCGGCATCCGAACGTTTCGCATGACGAACTTGACGCCGAACAACGGCCACCCACCGCGGACTCGCGGCGGGTTCAGCTGGTCGACGAGGAGATCAAAGGGATAGTCCTGGTGCGCAAAGGCATCGAGCCCGGTTTCCTTGACGCGCCGGATCATCTCGGCGACCGTCGGATTCCCCGAGAAATCAACCCGCAGCACCAGCTGGTTGACGAAAAACCCGATGACCGATTCGGTTTCCGCGCGGTTGCGGTTGGCGATGTCCGTGCCGACTACTA